>ENA-ORXM01003621-ORXM01003621.1-marine-metagenome-genome-assembly--contig:-NODE-3621-length-15013-cov-3.246318_pt1 | contig 15013 bp, 16 predicted proteins | sample MGYA00237867_ERZ511480 | MGnify/ENA primary metagenome ERZ511480 (study PRJEB26309, sample SAMN06266103) | marine metagenome | isolation source: Algal blade | place: United Kingdom:Sidmouth, United...
TTGAGATCGAAGCAGTCTTACAAACCAGTCGCCGCGACGAAACGGGATTGCCGCCACAATTGAATGTGTCACTGTTGGAGCAGAAGGTCAAACCAAACACAGGCAAGTTGGACAACGCTCGGACGTTAAAAACTCGCGCGATCAATATACCTTCAAGCGGCGGGAGAGTGCGGATTGATTTCGATCACGTTACCAATCAACCTGGAAAATACGTTTACACCGTGGCGGTGGAACAGCTGGATGATGAAACTCAATTGACTGACAACCAACTTGTGTCGTCGCAATTGGAGGTGGTTGATGAAAGGGTCAGGGTGTTGCTGATCTCCGGTCTGCCCAGCTGGGATTTCCAACAGGTACAACGATTGTTGCAGCGGTACAATGAGCTACAAGATATTATCGCAATTTTGGGTATGGAGGAATTGAGTGATGAAGATAAATTGGTAGTATCTCGCGCACGTCGAGTTCAGCGTTTCTTGTCGCAGCCGTTCCACGTAGCAGAGCAATTTACTGGTTTGCCCGGTGTATTGGTACCAATTGAAGAAACGATTCGAGGGTTTAACATGATTATGGATGGTGAGGTAGATGAGTATCCAGAGGGTGCTTTCAACTTGCAAGGATCAATTGATGACGTAATTGCAGTTGGCAAGAAAATGTTGTTAGAATTGGAAGAAAATTAATAAAAGTGTTGAAGTTTCAAGATGACTAAACTTCCTAAAAGTTTAGTCATCTTAACTTTAGCCTCTAAATATTATAATGATGAACATTAGTGTTCTTACACCCGATCAGGAAATTTTTCACGGAGTCATTACTTCGATAAAAGTACCTGGAACATTGGGACAATTTCAAGTTTTAAAAAATCATGCGCCTATCGTTTCTTCTTTGGAAAAAGGAGCAGTAACATTGGTGGTTGCCGAAGGCGAACACCGAGTTTATAACGAGGAATCAGGCAATATCGAAACGGTTTTAGACCCAGGTAAATCTTATACTTTCCAGATTGGTGGTGGATTTATTGAGGTATTGAACAACGAAATCGCTTTATTGGTGCGCGGTGTAACTATGGGTGTTTTGGCAAACGTTTAAAACATTCTCAATTTTTACGAAAAGAATTATTTCGCTGATATAGAGGGAGCAGGTCTTAGGATTTGCTCCCTTTTTATGTTTATTCCTCCACATAATTCCTCACCGCCAACTCCAACTTCTCCTTAATCCTTTTCCGCAACCTTTCCGGCTTCAATACCTTCATACTCTCCCCAAAACCCAAAATCACCCGTTCCAATTCAAAATTTTGCTGAACATTTATAGAAATAACAATACCATCTGGCCCTTTTTCAATCACCTTTTGAGGATAATGCAAAGGCTTCGTAATCACATACGGCGCATTGCTTCGATTGACGGCGATATGAATTTCTTGTACGCATACATTTTCACTTACCGTCACACCAATCACGTCCTGATAATAATTCTCCATATCAAAACGCTTATTTTCCCGATAAGCAACTGTCGATATTTCTAAAGATTGAATGCGGTCTAAAGCGAGATTTTGTAAATTATTTAAACTTCCTTTTGTTCCCAAAACCAACCACCGATTGCGGCTGCACCGTGCGCCGACTGATACCTTTATCAATCCCTTCGTACTCGTACAGCGCATCCGAACAGGCATCAATCAAGTCGTTGAGCGTCCACTTACGGAAGCGATTGCGCAGACAGTTATCAAGCGTTCGGTAGCGAATTAGGGCATTGCGATTTACAGGCACGTTGCTTTATTTATCTTCTCCGTCTTTGTAAGATACATCAAAATCTTTCAATACTGCATCCAAGATTTCATCGTCCCCTTCTGTGTATTTTTCTTTCAGACGGTAACCCCAGAATCGACTCATCGTACTCCAGTACCCCGCCGACATACCGCCTCGCGTCTCCTTCAACAAAGCGTGCATTGACCGCCCCGTTTCCCGCTCAATCATTTTGGTCATAATAAGTCCCTGCGTTTTAGTCAAACCCTTCAACGGGTCTTCAAATTCTGTTTTCAAATCTTTAGACAACTTCTTAACGTACTTCTTACGCTTCGATTTTTTCATATTATTGGTCGCATATTCAACCTCATTAAAAATTTTAATCGCTTCCTTCGCATACGGATATACAATGGCTGCGTAGCGTAAATATTTTCGATAGCGTAAGTAATCGGCGCGATTGTCAAACTGACGTGGAGAAGTCAACGAAACTTCCATTAAGTTGTCAGCCACGTACATTGTATCCCCTGATTCATCTAACATCAAAGTGACTAATTCTCCATTAATTTTCGTTTTCCCAACCGTTCGAGTACCTTGCGCAAAAGCAAAGCTACAACTCAACAGTAAAACGAATAAAACATTTATCTTTTTCATAGGCGTATTTTTTCCAATTATTAATTGTTTGGTATTCAATATATAAGAGTGTGAGAAATGTTGTTTTCCACGTTTTTTAGGACTTCCTTAATAGTTAGATGCTCAAAATTCGGCTTTTTGACGGAAGAAATAAATTAAACGATGTTAATGTTTTCTCAAAAAAGCCATTATTAATTTGCTGCTAAAACTTGACCAATAAGTTAAAAACGCAATGCCTAAATAAAAAATTCTATACTATACATTTTTAAATTTAAAATTAACATATTATATTTTTTAATGCATAGGCACAGTAAGACACATAGTGTAATTTTTTTTTCAAAAAAATGCGTGCAAAGTCTGAAGATTTTTTTGCAAAAAAAATCAAAACTATGTGCTCTATGTGCCTATGTGTTAAAATTCGTATTTGTTAAATATTCATTTCAAAATGTCTACTATTTTAAGAATCCACTATTTTCTAAAAATGAAGGTTCTTTGACAATTTTTGCAAAACAGAGAATTAAAGATTTTTTGAAATAAAGGAAATAGCTTTTAATTAACTGATAGTCAGTTGTTTATTGCTTTTCAAAACAATACTATATTTCTCAATAAATCTAAAAATGCAAAAATTGTCAAAGAACCAAAATGAAAAAAGGGCAACTCCGCTACAGAATTGCCCTCTCTTTATATTTAAAATTACCTGCTTAGAAAGCATAAGTAATACCCAACAACCAGTAAGATTGTAAAGGATTGTCAAATTCAGAATCGAAATCAGAAGTTGCGGTACCACCACCAATTTCCTCTGCTTTACGAATTACACCCAACGCTTCTTGCTTGCTTTGACGCAAACCAAAGTCAAAACCAACACCAATTCCTTTCCATACAGTAAAAGAAAAGCCATTTACCCAAGTCCAGCTTGACAAGTTAGAATCTTCGTAGCTCAAAAATGCAGATAAGTTAGATTTCCAAGCAACCCCCATTGGCAAAGCACGGCTATAGTCCGCGACCACTTTTGCACCCAAAGAAGATTGGAATGCTACGTCGTCGTCAGCAAAAACGAAGTTGTAGTTCAAAGGGTGAATAACAACAACCAAATTTTGAATTGGTGTCCAAGTTCCTCCAACTCCAAGGTCTAAGTAACCAGGGTCATTGAAGTTACTGATGGTAGAACGGAAATCAGCTAATGCAGAAATTGCAAATTTTTCAGTTAATTTGTAACCATAGAGAGAAGATGCAGTTAAGGCATCTGCTGTCGTTTCAAAATCTGCTTGAAACTCTTCGGGTAACTGGTCATCTGCATCACTATCCGCAATTAATTTCGTTTTAGTATAAATTAATCCAGCACTATTTCTCCAAAAGAATTTTTCCCGGTCAAGGTTTGCAAATGAATTTGCTGCCAAGCCAATCGTCGTCGTTCGGGCATTAGCATTTTCAGCACCCAACCAATCGTTAAACTGAGAAATATTGAAACCAACTGTTCCTAAAAATCCGAATTTCCAACCTGGAAAAGTTTTAATTTTATTTTCAATCGCTGCAACTTCGCTTTGTAAGGCATTTAAGGCAGCCATTTTTTCTGCTTTCTGAGCTTTTAATCCTTCAACGGTTTCTTGTGCTTGAACATTTGAAAACATCAAGAAAGTGAACGCAATGAATAACAGTTTTTTCATCATGTATTTTTTTAATTAATAAATTTAGATTGTTTTTGAAAACTAACTTTAAGACTTTTCAAAGTTGATTTCGTCACATTTTTTTTATGAAAAATAAAAAATTTTATTCTTTAAAATGAAATAGAATCCATTTTAGTATTACGAGAAAATGATAATACATTTAAGGTTAATTGCACGTTTAGTCGCCATTACATTATCAAAAAAAAACTTAGTTTAAAAAAATCCGAAGGAAATAAAAAAAATTCAATTAGACAAGATTTCTAAGTTTTCAGAAGTTAATTTTTTCAATGGAATAATCACTAAGCGATCTTCGGTTTGAATAGTCAAAGAAGAACTGTCAACCATCATAACATCGCCTGTTACTCCTGATACCCGAATGACATCACCTACCTTGACTTTGTTTTTAGTATAAAATGATGCCAAATAATTAGACATCGTATCTTTAGATGCCAATCCGTAACCAATTGAAAACGCACCGACTAAGCCTGCTACGAGAATTGTTAAATTAGTAGAAATCAAACTGGTTTGAATACTTGCCTGCTCTAAAGCGGTAATTGCCATGGTCAAGAAAACAAGATAAAAAACGAAGTTGGAAACGACTCTACCAGAAGGAATACCCAATGAATTACAGGCTGCGAGCGTAATCTTTTTCAGAAAATCAGCAATTACAATACCGATAACAAACAGAATAAACGCAGCGATTAGGTTAGGAATAAATGACACTAAATCTGCCATCATTTTAGAAACAACAGGCATCCCTAATACCTCCGTTGCAACCATCGCAAATATCAATAAAATGATATAATAGATGAGCCCAGGAATAATCTTGCTGGGAATAAGTTTAATCTTAGCATTTTTAATAAAATCAATTTGATTGACTTTTTCAGCAGCAGTATCGACGCCTAGTTTTCCTAAAATATTTGAAAGCATCTTATAAACTACTTTACCAACAATCCATCCCACAATTAGTACAATAATTGCACCAATTAAACTAGGCAAAGCGGCTGCAAAATCTCCAATGACTTTAAATATTATATCGATGATTCCCAGTTGGTTATCCATCCTTTTATTTGATTTTTCTAATTAATAATTCTCTCAAAAAATGTCTTGCTTACTTATTTACCTTACTCTCTCTGACTAAATAAAATTAACAAAGTACTAAAATTAACGTTTCAATCCTTTGCCCCTGGGTCACCAGGTGTGGCTTCATCAGCATCCATTTTGAAAGTCCCTTCCTTCAGATTAGGTAATTCATTGTTTTCCAGCATCTTTGGTGTACCGCCCAATAGATGAATGAACATATCTATTGCGCCTGGAAGAAATATTTCCATACTTTTTCCCATTAGCGAAAAAATATGCAAATTACTGAATATATACTCCTCAATTTCTGGTGGTGGGACGTGCAAACGCTCCTGCTCCTCAGCCAACAATTTAAAACTGTTTTTTTCAGCCATAGCTGTAGTTTTTAAAAGTTGGAAAATTAGTGGTAAATTTTAACAAACTTGCCACCATTACATTAATTTGTTAAGTTGGTTGTTTCGTCTTAAGTAGTACTACTGTGTAAAGAATATTTGGTCTTAATCTTTATATAAAGATTTATATACCTGTTGAGATTTATGCTTCGCTCGTTTAATTTTCATTTTTATGGCGCTTTCCGTTTTACCTAAAACTACCGCAATTTCCTTAATTTGCATCTCTTCTTGATACTTCATCAATAAAATTGCTTTGTCTCCGATTGGAATATTGTTTAATACGTTTTTCAATCGGCTCACTTCCATTGTCAACAAAGCCTCATCTGGCACATCATCAATCATTTCTGGTGCATTTTCGATATCCTCAGAAAACACATTTTTCATCTTCTTTTTCTTCCGAATCAAATCAATGCAAAAGTTATAAGTAATGGAATATACCCAAGTCGAAAATTTGGATTGCGCCCCAAATTTTGAAAGGTTCAGAAAAATTTTAATAAAAATTTCCTGTGTAGCATCTTTCGCCCAAGCTTCTTCTTTTAGCAAAGATATACATTTACTATATACCTTTACTGAATATTTTTTGTACAAAATATTAAAAAGCGTTGGCTCTTGCGTCTTGAGATACTGTTGAATAACCTCAAGGTCTGTCATTTCTGTTCGTCCTTTCGTTCCCATAAACTACAGAGGTAGTTAAATTTTTTTACATTAAAAAAATAAGAACTTAGGTATACAATCAATTGGCAATTAGTTGTTTAGACCTAATCCTTAATATGCTATCGGCGAAAAATTTCACGAAAGTAACACAAAAATATGGATTAGGTAAGCATATTCAAAGTTTAGACGTAGAAAGATTAAAAAAGACACATTTTTTTTAAAAAAATCAATCTTTGGGAACTTATTCCTCTTTCTCTTAGTTAATTCTTTTATGTGAGCGCATCACCACGTTTTTTTCAAGAAGATAATTAGAAAAATTAATAATGGATTTTTCGATTGTCTTCCAAAATGCTACCTTTATGTTACTTATGACTACCAACGACAAGGAAATTAAAAGGCAGGAAGTGTTTGACCGAGAGTTTCTACCACAGATAGATGCGCTTTACAATTTTGCGTATCATCTGACTTATAATGAGGCCGATTCTAACGACCTTGTTCAGGAAACTTACATGAAAGCATTTCGATTTATTGACAGCTACCATGAAGGCACAAATGCCAAAGCGTGGTTGTTTAAGATTTTGAAAAATGCCTTTATTAATGATTATCGTAAGAAGAAAAAAGCTCCTAACAAAGTGGATTATGACGAAATCGTCAATTTTCACAACAGCGACGGAGATGGAAAAATGAGTGGTTATGCAGATTTGCGTCAAGAAATGTTTCAAGGCATGATGGGTGACGAGGTCACTTTGGCTTTGGACTCTTTGGCTGTTGATTTTCGTACCGTGATTTTGCTATGTGATATTGAAGGATTTTCTTACGAAGAAATCGCGAAAATTATTGACAAACCCATCGGAACCGTGCGTTCTCGATTGTTTAGAGCTCGAAATATGCTGAAAGGCAAATTGGAAGCTTATGCAGCCACGATGGGTTACCAAGATAAACGGAACTAAAAATGCGGGTTGAACGTTGAGTTTTTTGATGATTAAAAATCAGGAAATGGGCGGTCAACACGCATTTTTTTATTGCTGTATTATTATTGATAAATTGTTGGTCTAAAAAACAAATTATACAATAGTTCAGCTAAATAATAATAAACTGAAAGCCAAATTTTTCCCAAAAGGTTATTTTAATAAAATTGTTTAACTAAGAAATACGAAAAAATAACTTCACATTCTTGAGAGGGTATTTATTTCGCATTCCTAAATTATTACTTCATTCGATTTCTAAAAAGAATCTGCTTCAGATAAAAAAACATATCATGTTATTTTCCACCACCATACAATGTTGTTTTGCTACCAATCTCCTCGCCTTCCCTGTGGAAACGAGTGATTCGAGTAGCAGTTTTACCACACCAAATTTTTGGTCGGGTCAACAAGTAGTGGTTTCTGGAGTCATTGAAGGATAATTTCAAAAACAGAAAAAGATGTTGAATCCACAAAACAATCAGGATTTGGTCAAGAGAATTAATTTATTGCTTGACAATGAGCTTTCAAAAGATGCCGAACGGGCGTTGCTGAATGAGATTAAAACAAACCCCGCCTATCGGGAATTATTGCAAAAAGAAAAGTCCTTCCGAGAGTTTATAAAAAGTAGGATACATCGCAGAACAGTTTCTCCATCCCTAATACAGTCCATTAAAGATAACTTGAAAGTGGCTGTTTAATAACATTTAGACTTTATTATTGACGAATTTGATTTGCTACGAAGGGTGATTTTTTTTAAATTGCACGGGGAAGCGTGGTTGCTGAGTAAATTGGATTGAAAAACATTGAAATTAAAAAGAGGTTCAGAACATTTAAGTTGCTGTACCTCTTTTTTATTGTACCCAATGTTAAAGAGCAGCTCATTTCACAGTATATCTCTTCTTGACGAATTTATTTAAAAAAGCCTCAAATCAAAAACAAAAAGCACTCCCACTCCTTATTAGATTGTCTGAAGCCTCTTCTTATACAATACATAGATTCAAAAATTCATTAAGTGCCAATTATTCAAAGTCATTTTGAACCGCGAAATCGCATTTTTCGCAACACGCACGCCAGCACGATTCATGCGTCGTTGTTGCGGCAGATGCCTCGTATAAAATTTGTGCGGGAGCGAATTGACACATCTGATGGAGATTTTTTGGATTTGGATTGGTCAAAAAAAGGCAGTAAAAAACTCATTATCATTCTGGCAGGATTGGAAGGTAAATCCCGTTCATTGTACGCCCGTGCCGCCATTCATTATTTCAACAAACGCGGTTGGGATGCCTTAGGCATGAATTATCGAGGTTGCAGCGGCGAACCCAATCGGCTGTTGCGAGGCTATCACATGGGCGCGAGTGAGGATGTGAAATTGACGGTTGAACACGCTATTTCAAAATACGGTTACGAAGAAATTGTAATTCTTGGTTACAGTTTGGGTGGCAATTTAGCTTTGAAATATGCAGGAGAAGCAGGCGACAAGATTCCAAAACAAGTCAAAGCGACCGTCTCCTTTTCTGTGCCGATGGACATTCAAAAAAGTGATGAACGCTTGAATCGTTGGTACAACTGGCATTATTTAAAATGGTTTATGCTGCCATTGAACTGGAAAGCCAACCAAAAAAAACGACAATATCCAAAAGCCTTAAAAAATTATCACGGTTTTTTTATGTCAGGCAATTTTGTGTATTTTGATACTAATTTTACTGCACCTGCAAATGGTTTTCCGAATGTAGAAGCGTATTGGGAAGCGAGCAGTTGTCGCCCACATTTAAGGAATATCAAAATACCTTCCCTGGTGGTTTCTGCCTTGAATGATACGTTTATTTCTAAAAATTGCTATCCAATTGCGGAAGCTAAAGTCAACCCAAATTTATATTTAGAAATGCCCGAACACGGAGGGCATTGCGGATTTATTCGAGCATTTTTTGAAAAGGAATGGTGGATGGAGGAACGGGCATTTGGCTTTGTGGAGGAAATAGCGCAACAAGGCAGTGCGCCACTTCTATCAGATAAGTACCATAACCATATTCATTAGTGTTTTTAAGTTTGACCATTTTAATCAAAGCCACTACCTTATTCTAAGAAATGTGAGCAGAATAATGACTACCTTGCGTTAAATAACTTCCAAAATTTTATTACTTTCTACATCGCCATTCTTAAAAAAATTGCAAAACACTTTTGCAACTCATTTTTTCAAAACAAAAACATCTTTAACATGAAAGTATTGAATTCAAAGATTCACGGAATTATTGATTATCTCGTTGTCCTATTTTTGTGGGTCTCTCCTACCCTGTTTGGCTTGCCCGAAACGACTGCTTTGTTCACTTAATATATTGGGTGGCATTCACTTAGTTTTGACTATTTCTACTGACTTTGAAATGGGCATTTTGACGTTCATTACTTTACCCATTCACGGTTGGATTGAGCTAATTGTCGCAATCGCGTTGGTGGGCGTTGCTTTTTATTTAGGTGGTATGGAAGGAGATTTAGCTCGTAACTTTTATTTCGGTTTTGGCATTGCCGTCTTTTTGACTTGGCTGTTGACGGATTATAAATCTGCGCCGGTTCGAGCGTAGTTTATGGGGAATTAGTAGAAGGCATTCTCTAAAAATGCCTTCTACTTTAGCTATACACAAGTTTTTGTTTTTTTTTAAAAATATCAGTTCTAAAAATAAAACCTTATCTTTGTAAAAAACAATTTTCAGCTATGCAAGGTGCACAAATAAATTCTCAGGATTCATTAAATGATTTGTTTAAAGGTATTGAACGATTAGACACTGCTTCTTTTGAACAAGTAGTGAAATTTATTACTTTACTTAAAACAAAGCGACGAGTTAAGCATCTTTCTAAAAAAGAAACAGAACTTCTATTAAAAATTAATACTTTAATTGCGCCAGAAACGCAGGCAAGAATTGATACCCTGAATGATAAAGCAGATAATTTGACTATTTCAGAAAGTGAACGAGTTGAGTTAATTCAATTGTTGTATAAAATTGAAGAGTTGGATGCTAAACGATTACTCTATTTGACAGAATTGTCCAAAATTAGAAATGTTTCTGTTTTGGAATTAATGAAGCAATTGAAACTTTTACCAAAGGTTGAAAGAAATGTCTAAAGTTTATATTTCAAAAAAAAATCGATTGTTTGTTAAAAAAAGAGCTAAAGGATGTTGTGAATATTGTAGGTCTCAGGATGATTTTTCAACACAAGACTTTACAATTGACCATATTATTCCAACAGTAGATAATGGTAGTAATAAACCTGCAAATTTAGCTTATTCTTGTTACGGATGCAATCGAAAAAAATGGATTTATACGACTGCTTTCGACATTCATACTAAAAGAAAAGTGCCATTGTTTAATCCACGAACTCATCTATGGAACAATCATTTTTCTTGGTCTGTGGATTTTTTAGAAATTATTGGCATTTCAGATATAGGTAGAGCAACTGTAGAGTCCTTAAAATTAAATCGTTCTGGAGTTGTCAATTTAAGAATGGCAACTCTTATTTTAGAAAGACATCCTCCCGATTTTTAATTTTCTCCTAAAACAACTGCACCCGAATCCCTAAATTCATCCCAACCGCCCAATAATTCTGCTGCAACGGATAATTCGCATTCGTAAAGGAATCCATATAATATCGGAAATGTGGTTCAGCCATCAAATGCAGTCGATTGCCCACTTTATAATTCACGCCAACACTACCAAACAAGCTCATGCCTACCGTTTTTTCGTAAGCCTCATATTGCGGAGTCGCGTTGGAAGAGAAGTTGACAGGTGCTAAATTCGGACTTAAAAATTCTCCTTTTTTCTTAAATAAAACATTAAAAAATGCCCCACCGTTCAGCGAAACTGTCCAATTTCGGTCACGCACTTCGTAGCCCAAAATGACTGGAATATCCACCATTTGAAATCGGTTATACGTCGTCTTAATACGTGTACCAATAACAGTATCTGTCTGCACACCTATCACATTGCCGTTCACATCTTTGATTTCATAGGTTTCAATACCCGTTGTTGTGCCATCAAAAAGGTCTAATTTTTCATTGATTTGTGCATACGCAATTCCAGACCGTAAAGCAATGCCATTTGCCAAAACTATCGACAAACGTACCGTTGAACTAAAGCCCAAACGACTCGTCTCCGTGCTATCCCGAATAGTGGCATAACCTCCTCCTAAATCAGCATCTTTAGCAGTTAGGGTTCGATGTGCATAATCAGGGCCAGCCAATACATCAATGTATAAGCGTGGAGGTCCTTTTTTGCCACTATCATAAGGGTTGAAAGCATAACAAGGATCAGATTTCCCTTTTAGTGTCAATTCTGATAAAGCAGGAATTTCAAGGGTAGATAAAAGGTTGTTTTCACTCAATTCATTGGTTTGCAAATTAGTCAAATCAAAGGGCGTAGGTTTATTATTAATGTTTAAAATAGAATTATCTTCTGATGTTTCTGCTAACGTTTTATCTATGTTTGAAATAATATCAGTCGGCGTATTTTCATTTATAATATTAGCAGACTTTACAAAGGGCGTTTGTTTAATTGGAGTCGTATTTTTTAAATCTTTAGAATTTTTAATGATATTAGTAGTAGCTGCCTTTTCTGTTAAAAACGGGTTGTTTTTATCTTGATTTTGATTGTTGTTTTTACTTTGAGATGAAGATTTATTTTCATTCCCTTCAATTGCATCATTTTCCACTTCAGCACTTTCATCCATAATTGCCGCATTCTCAACCTGCACCGTATCCCCGTGCGCCGTGTGCCGTGCGCCGTGTGCCGCTTCTTCGTCACCCAGCACCAAATACCCAGCACCCAGCACCAATATTATAAGCGCGACCCATTTCCCTTTTCGCTGCCACCAAAGCATTGTCCGCTGCTTTCCCGACCGTTGATTGTCGATAGCATCCCACATACCCGCAGGCACTTCGGAGGCGTACTCTCCAAGTTTTTCCCTAAAAATTTTATCCGTACTGTTCGGTGTCTTCATCTGAATGATTTTAAAAAGATGTAGAACGTTCATCTTAGGCTACGTTTTGTAATTCTCGCACCATGCCTTGCAACATTTTTCTTGCTTTTACCAATTGCGACCGCGAAGTGCTTTCACCAATGCCCATCAATTTGGCAATTTCGGCGTGACTGTATCCTTCAATCGCGTATAAGTTAAAAACAACCCGATATCCTTCGGGCAATGCGGCAACCAATTTCAATAATTCCTCTTCGTGCAAATGTGAGAAAACGGTGGGGTCGGCAGCCCCTTCCTGGTAGCCTTCCAAGCCAATTTGTTCTTTTTGAAAACTGCTTCGCTGATAATTTTTAAGTGCCACGTTGACCATTACCCGTCGAATCCAACCCTCAAAAGAACCCGTTGCTTTGAATGTATGAATTTTATTAAATACCCGAATAAATCCTTCCTGACACAAGTCTTGCGCCTCCGAATTATGTCGAGCATACCGTCTGCAAACCGTCAACATCTTACCTGCATACAACCGAAAAACCTCCTGCTGTGCAGTACGATTTTCATTGATGCAGCCTTTGACTAATTCTTGTTCGGTCACAGGTGATTTTTTGATAAAATAAAGTTGATTCTATGGCTTCAGGAACGCGAAAAAAATAACTATCGCTTCTTGATATTTATTTATTCCTCGCTCCTTACTATCTTATTGTTACATGGTTTGGCGTTCCACGATTAAACAATTAGGAGGTATTATTTTGTGGTTTATAGTGGGAAGATACGTTAAATCTCGATTTCGTTGCCTACGCCATTTATTTTTTTGACAAATTCCTACGTTTTTTTCAATTTTTATAAAAAAGTAGCCTTTTTGCTAAATTTTTTTAATAAAAAAAGACCGCAATCCTATCAAATGATTGCAGTCTTTTTTAAGCCAGTAAAAGACTAAAAATGTTGCAGTTAAACTAACTCCTTATTTCTAATCACTCACCACTCATACGTTTATTTTCGACCAAACAAACCGCCTAAGATTTTCATCCCCATACCTGCTGCCTCATCCATGATGCTACCGTCGCCATCTTTATCTAAAAATCGCGTCGCCAAATCCATCATTGGGCTACTTTTTGCTTTCTGCGTTTGAACTGTGCCATTCAATAAAGAGGACAAACCATCCAATCCTAAATTATTTTCTTTCTTCTGCTTACCCAACATTCCCATGACCATTGGTGCCAACATTGACATCAAATTTCCAGAATCTCCAGAAGACAAGCCGCTCAATTTGCTCAACATATCCATCGCACTACTTTGCTTACTACCTAAAACGTGTTTCAAAATACCCGCACCGTTTGTTGTTCGATTCATCGGTGTTGAATCCGTTTGAGATGCTCCAGCGAACATACCCATTAAATCACTCAACGCACTACCATCGTGGTCACGTTCCAAAGCAGTTGCCAAACCAGCCGCCCCGTCAGGAGTTGAAGCATTTTTTGCCAACGCACCGATGATTGTCGAAATCGCACCATCCGCAGCAGTAGCCGTTTTTGCACGGTCTGCACCACCTAATTGTTTGCTCAATTGGTCAATCATTCCTTCGGTCAACTGACCCTGAATCATTTCAATTAAATTTGCCATTGTAATTCTAATTTTATTGTTTAAAAAAATTGGCTCTGATAAATATTTCCTCTCTGACTATTTACATATAGAGACTTTTTTTATATCAAAAACCACTTTGATGACGCATCAATTTATGAAAGTCACCAAGTTATGCTAATATTTCAACAAAGGTTTCGTTAAAAATGTGAATTTTGTTCAAATGTAAGGAAATTTATTGAGAAAGAGTCACTTCACCGTTCGTCCTTTCCAAATATATTTTTTTTTAACATTTGCTAAAAACCCAACCAACACTATATATATGATGTGTAAAAATTGGGATGGTAAAAAATCGCGCATCAATTCTTTTCTTTTAAAAAAAAGCGCCATTCGCCCTAAGAAGAAATAATCTGCCAATGCCTTTCCTAAAAATTGAAATACGAAAATCGCAAGCATCCAGAGTCCAAAAAACGGAATCAGCAAAGCACTCAACACTATGTTGCAACAGAAAAAGAAAACCATTATCAATACGGCAGTCACTTTCCAATCTGTGTAACTTGCATTTTTGGTTGCCCAGCGCAGCCGCTGCGAAAAGAAAGATTTCAAATCTGGTTTAGCTTCCGTAAAAATCGTGGCTTCCGCATTTTTTAAAAAGCCAATTTTTGCAGGAAATTCTTTGACAACTTTGTGCATCAACAACATATCATCTCCACTTGCCAAGTGGTCAATTCCTTGAAAACCATTCACTTTTAAATAGGCTTTTCTGGAATACGCCAAGTTTGCGCCATTGCACATTTTCTGCAAATCACTATGAATCCCCGCCGCCGTTACGCACATCATGCCCATAAAATCCAGCGATTGAAATATTTCTAACACATTTTTTTCCTGATAAAAATTGACAGGTGCAGCGATAAATTCCAAGTCGTTTTCTTCAAAAAAAGAGACTAGTAATCCTAACCAATTGGGGGAGGCTACACAATCCGCATCTGTTGTAATTATCAGTTCTCCCCTACTTTTATCAATCGCAATTTCGAGGGCTTTTTTCTTAAAGGATTGCGTTTCATATTCTTGAATTTCGTCCGCTAATTTGATTAATTTCAAATTGTCAAAACCATTTTTTTTAGCAAAATTTTCAATTAAAAAAGGCGTTTCATCTTCCGAAAAATCATCAATCACAATTACTTCCAACAACGCTTTTGGATAGTTTTGTTGAAAAATAGATTGTAAACATTTTTCAATATTCGCTGCTTCATTGCGAGCGGGAATGAGGATAGAAATTTTCGTTTTTGGGATGAAATCAATTGGAGTTTTCCAAATGGGAATCTTTTTCCAAATTGATAAATACCGCCAAATCAGCGCAA
>ENA-ORXM01003625-ORXM01003625.1-marine-metagenome-genome-assembly--contig:-NODE-3625-length-15006-cov-3.986201_pt1 | contig 15006 bp, 12 predicted proteins | sample MGYA00237867_ERZ511480 | MGnify/ENA primary metagenome ERZ511480 (study PRJEB26309, sample SAMN06266103) | marine metagenome | isolation source: Algal blade | place: United Kingdom:Sidmouth, United...
AAGTTCATAGATCATGAAAAGGAAGTACCGCAACCATAGCCCCGCGTTCAAAGCCAGAGTAGCTATTGAAGCAGCTAAAGAAGAGAAAACGACAGCTGAACTAGCGAGTCAGTTCGGGGTTCACTCAAGTCAGATAGCCGCCTGGAAAAAGCAGTTGTTAGCGGGTGCGACTGAGCTGTTCGAGAATCCTTCTGACAAGAAGCGCGATAAAGACGCTGAAATAAAGGATTTGCACGCTAAGATCGGCGAGTTAGTAGTCGAACGGGATTTTTTGTCCAAAGGACTCAAGGATTGAGTCGTGAGACAAGAAAAGCCATGATTAATAAACACTCCGAACTCTCGATTGTGAGGCAATGTCAGCTTCTAAAGCTCACTAGAAGCAGCGTCTACTATGCGCCTGTGCCTATTAGTGTCGAAACGCTTGTGTTGATGAAAGCTATTGACCAACTGCATCTCGAGCGCCCTTATCTAGGTAGTAGGGCGATGGTGGATAGGCTGAAAGACAAAGGCTTTCACGTCAACCGTAAGAGGGTGCAGAGGCTGATGCGACTTATGGGGATAGAAGCCGTTTACCCTAAACCCAGAACCTCGCTAGGCAATAAGGCACACACTATTTACCCCTACCTACTTAAAGACCTGAAGGTTGAAAAAGCCAATCAAGTCTGGGTATCAGATATCACCTATATTCCCATGCGCAGGGGCTTCTGCTATCTGGTCGCCATCATGGACCTTTACAGCCGCAAAATCCTTAGCTGGCGCTTGAGTAATACCCTCGATAAACGTTTCTGCATTGACGCACTGAATGAAGCCTTAGACCTCTATCCCAGCCCTGAGATATTCAACTCGGATCAGGGGGCTCAGTTTACGAGCCATGACTTCACAAGCATTCTCAAACGGCACAATATCCAGGTAAGCATGGACGGGAAAGGAAGGTGGATTGACAATGTATTTATAGAACGCTTCTGGAGAAGTCTGAAATATGAAGAAGTCTATCTAAGAGCTTACGACGACATTCCAGACGCTAAATACTTCATCAGCAACTACATTCAGGACTACAACCAGTGCAGGAGGCACGCAAGCTTAGGCAAGCGAACCCCTGACAACGTTTATAATCAGCCTATGCACATACCGCAAACCCTAGACCTGAAGGTTTTGTGCCCAGGCCGTGTTCATAGCTTTCCTAAATTATCGCTGGATGTTGTCCTAACGATGGGGTCCACCTCTAACTACAACCATCTTTCTGGAAACCTTCGAGAAATAAACTAGCGTGCTCTTTTCCTTCGTTATAAGGAATGAGAAATACACTTGCGTAGAACAAGAACAGCGCTAATGTTACTAAAGTCCCAACCATGAGAAGATATGCGGCAAGGAAAATATAAAAAACGAAATTAAAAAAAGTTTTTATGGGTCTTCGTTTCTTCTCCTTTTTGATTTTTTCTTTACTTTCTATTTCATCGTGACTGATTGCTTTCTGTCTGGAATTTTCCCAGGCTATAGCAATTCCAGCACCTACCATGACTAAAAGCAGCACAATCGAAAGATATACCCAATAATTAGATAACCAGTTAGATATTTGGGTAAGAAGATTAGATACTAAAGTCAACGGCTGTGTCGCTATAGATAAAACCGCGATATAAGCTTGAACATAGGTTTCTCTAACAGATAATGGAAAAAGATTGGAAGATAAACTGTAAGTTTCTAATTGCCCTCGGTAATATCCGACCCCAATCAGATAAAATGCAGGTGCTATAAGAGTTAATAGAGCTACAGCTATAGTTACTAAAGTCTGAAAGCGTTTAAATAGGATTGCTAACATCGGGATTTGTTATCTCACAGTTCCTGTAGCCTCGTATTTCACAAGTGTTATAAATGATATTAGAGACAGTCCTGCGAACGCTTTTTTCCAAGAATCATAGGAGGGCTTTTTCACACTTGAAGCATATAACTTTTTAAGGGAGGACTCCACTATGAGTCAAGCAAATGCAGATATCGGCCTCATCGGTTTAGCGGTCATGGGACAAAACCTCGTGCTTAATATGAACGACCACGGCTACAAGGTCGCCGTTTACAACCGCACGACTGAGAAGATGACCGACTTTATCGAAGGCCCTGCTAAAGACACTGAAGTGGCGGGTTTTGAAGAATTGGGGGACTTCGTTGCCGCCCTAAAATCCCCACGCCGCGTTATGCTCATGGTCCAGGCGGGTCCAGCAGTGGACAAGGTTATCGAAGGGTTACTGCCGATGCTCGACAAGGGCGACATTTTAATCGACGGCGGTAACTCGAACTTTCCCGACACGGTGCGGCGCACCAAAGACTTAGCAGAAAAAGGCTTTCAGTTTATCGGCACAGGGGTTTCTGGTGGCGAAGAAGGCGCACGGCACGGCCCCTCGATTATGCCTGGTGGTCACCCCGACGCTTGGCCCCATGTTAAAGATATTTTGCAAGCTATTTCGGCGCAGGTTGACGGCGTGCCTTGCTGCGACTGGGTTGGTGAGGACGGCGCGGGCCACTTTGTCAAGATGGTGCATAACGGCATCGAATACGGCGATATGCAGCTTATTGCCGAGGCATACCACCTTATGAAAGATGCGCTGGGCATGAGCAATGAAGAGATGAGCGCGACCTTTGCCAAGTGGAACGAGGGTGTGCTGGACAGTTACCTGATTGAAATTACCAGAGACATTCTTGCGCATAAAGACGATGCGGGTACGGCGACGATTGACGTTATTTTAGACACCGCAGGGCAAAAGGGTACGGGTAAGTGGACAGCTGTAAGCGCTATGGAGCAAGGCATTCCCCTAACCCTTATCGGTGAGGCTGTATTCGCCCGCTTTCTCTCAGCTTTAAAAGATGAGCGGGTTGCCGCGTCGAAAGTCTTGCAGGGTCCGAGCGACAAACCTGGCATAGACAAAGATGCCTTTTTGAATGACCTCGAGCAAGCCCTCTATGCTGCTAAAATCATCTCTTACGCCCAGGGCTATATGCTTTTTAAAGCAGCGGCGGAAGAGTACGACTGGAATCTAAACTATGCAGGTATCGCGCAGATGTGGCGTGGCGGCTGCATTATCCGCTCGCAGTTTTTGAACGATATTATGGAAGCGTATAATAGCGACCCTGAGCTGCAAAATCTGCTACTCGCTCCGTTTTTCAAGAACGCAGTCGAAAATGCTCAAGCTGCCTGGCGGCGTGTGATTGGTAGGGCTGTCGAACTCGGCATTCCCACTCCCGCTATGAGCGCCGCGCTCAACTTTTTTGACGGTTACCGCCTCGAGCGCTTACCTGCCAATATGATTCAAGCGCAACGCGACTATTTTGGGGCTCACACCTACGAGCGTACCGACAAAGAACGCGGCAAGAATTTTCACACGAATTGGACGGGCAAGGGTGGGGATGTTACGTCAGGGACGTACGACGCCTAGACCCTATTAGTGCAATCTGATGAAGGACAATTACAAGAATCGCCCCTACAGAAATAGTTAAACCGAAAACCTTAGGGGCGAACCGCTCGACTTCGTGAATGTGCTCGCCCTGATACGGACTTGATACGATAACACCATGACCCCGAACGACCTGACCCTCATCCGCGAAAAGCATGCGCAGCTAGACGCGCTCCTCCCTACCCTAAATGCGGACGCTTGGCTTATCCCGTGCCGTGAACAAAGTGACCGCGCCGCAACGCTGTTTACAGGCTTTGAGGTGATTGGGGAGACGGTATTTGTCTTTACTAAAGCAGGTAAAAAAGTCGCTGTCGTCACCGACTATGACCGTCACGACGCTGAGAAGGTGGGTGTTTATGACGAGGTGATACCGTGCTCAGGTGGTCTCACCGAGCCCCTGCGTAAAGTCGTTCGAGATGAAAAGCTCGAGACATTTGCCCTGAACTTTTCTCAAGATGACCCACTTGCCGATGGGCTTAGTTACGGCTTGCTTTTACGCTTGAAAGAAATGCTCGAGGCCCCCGATTTAGAAGACAACATCGTTTCATCTCAAAATATTCTAGAACCCTTACGCGCTCGCAAAAGCCCCGAAGAAGTCCGGCGCATCCGCGAAGCTATCAAACTTACCGAGCAGATTTTCTCAGAGGTCGACGCTTTCGTAGAAAAGGGCATGTCCGAGCGGCAAATTGCCGACTTTATCAAAGCGCGGCAAAAGCACTACGGCACCTCGGCCTCGTTCGGTGACGGCGCAAATGTCATGGCGGGGCGCAACGGGATTGGACACCGCGGACCGAGTGATGAACCTATAGGGGGCGGCGACACCATCCTTATAGATATGGGTTGTTTTTACGAGGGCTATACTTCGGACATTCAACGTACTTATTATGTTTTAAATGATGGCGAGACGAGTGCGCCGTCCGAGGTACAACATCGTTTTGATGTGGGGCAAGAGTCCATGCGCCGAGCGATTGCGGCGATGGCGCCTGGCAAGCTCGGATCTGAGATTGACCAGATTGCCAGGGAGCATCAGGAGCAAAATGGCATTAAGCCTTATCCGCACGCTTTGGGTCATCAGATAGGTCGCACGGTTCATGACGGGGGTACGCTCCTCTCACCGATTGGCAAACGTTACGGTGAGCGCGGTAATGTCCCCCTACAAATCGGAGAGGTTTATACGGTAGAGCCTGTCGTGCACGGTGCAACTGATGTTGACGGTGTACCTATTGGTGTCGAACAAGACGTACTTGTAGTCGAGGGCAAGGTCGAGGTGCTATCAACGCCACAAGAGACGTTGATACTGGTTTCCTAATATGGACATTGAACGCGCTGACGATTTACTCTTTTACTTGCGCGAAACGGATAGGTTGGCGCAGGGGGAGCACGTGAAGATAACGGTGCTCGAGGGCGGTGTATCTAACCGCACAGTGCTACTCGAGCGTGCAAATGGTGATGACTGGGTTTTAAAGCAAGCATTAAAGAAACTAAGGGTGAGTGTCGACTGGTTCAGTAACCCCGAGCGCATTCACCGCGAAGCGGCGGGGATGCGTTACCTCTCCCGCTTTGCACCTGAAAGCGCGACAGTGCCGCTTATTTTTGAAGATGAAGACGAACATGTTCTAGCCATGCAAGCCGTTCCGAAACCCCATGAAAATTGGAAGACGATGCTCTTGCGCGGCGAGTTGAAGTCTGAACATGTGAAGCAGTTCGCTACGCTGCTCGGTTCTATTCACCGCGAGGCTTATCTTGCTAATGAACGTTCGGGGGAAGTGGCAGAAGCCTTTAAAGATAGAAGCTATTTTGAGAATTTGAGGCTCGAGCCCTATTACCTCTACACCGCTCAACAAGTACCCGAAGCGGCTGCGTTTTTACGCCAGCTAGTAAAGGATACTCGCTCACGTCTATTCACGCTTGTTCACGGCGACTACAGTCCGAAAAATGTGCTCGTTTATAGGGGCCAACTCGTTTTGCTAGACCACGAAGTGATTCATTTTGGTGATGGTGCGTTTGACCTTGGCTTTGCGCTAACCCATCTTCTCAGCAAGGCGCATCATTTGAAAGCGCACCGTGCGGCGTTTGCTGAGGCCGCCTTACAGTTCTGGCACGAGTACGAGCATATCTCGGCGTTGCCTTTTTCAACTAGCGTAGAGACCTACGCCGTGCGCCATACGCTTGGCTGCTTGTTGGCCCGAGTAGCTGGGCGTTCACCACTCGAGTACTTAAGCGAGTCAGAAAAACAGCTGCAAAAAGAACTCGTGATTCACCTCATGAAACAGCCGCCAGCTACGATTAAAGCATTGATTACTGAATTCATTAAGGGAGTCAACCATGTCCGTCATTAAGTCCCTTTCCGCCCTCGAGATTTTAGATAGTAGAGGTCGCCCCACCGTGCAAGTGAACTGTTCTCTAGCGTCTGCAACCGCAACCGCGTCTGTACCCTCCGGTGCGTCGACGGGTAAGGCGGAGGCGCTCGAGCTGCGCGACGGCGACGTAACAAGATATGGAGGGCTCGGTTGCCAGAAAGCGGTAGACAATGTGGCTACAATTATTAATGGAGCCCTTACCGGAAAACCCTTTGAAACTCAGGCAGAGCTAGATAGATTTTTGCTCGAGCTAGACGGTACAGACAACAAGTCGAGTTTAGGGGCGAATGCCATCCTCGGTGTTTCGCTGGCCTTTGCTCGAGCGCAAGCGCGTGAAAAAAAGCTACCTTTATACGAGCATTTCTCAAACCTGGTAGGGGAGAGGCCCCAATACCTCCCGCGTCTAACCATCAACCTCTTTAGTGGTGGCAAACACGCAGGTGGGCAAGTCGTTATTCAAGATGTTTTGCTTGTACCTGTTTCGGCTACGACCATTGCCGATTCGCTCGCTATGACTTACGCTGTGGTTCAAAGTGCTACTGAGATTGTCAAAACGAAGTACGAGTCACGCCCCTTAAAAGCCGATGAAGGAGGTCTTGCCCCTGCTTTTGCCAGCGAAGAGGCGATGATTGAAGACGCTGTCAAGGCTATTGAAAATGCGGGGTTGATACCAGGTAAGGATGTTTCTCTGGCGATAGATGTGGCCTCGAGCCATTTTTATGGAAATAACGTTTATGAGCTAGGGAATGCGCATCTATCTGGTGACGAGATGGTAAGCCGTTTAGAGACGTGGTTGGACGACTATCCGATTATTAGCCTCGAGGATGGTTTGGCAGAGGAAGACTGGACGCACTGGGCAAAGCTAAACGCCAAACTAGGCGAGAAATCGCTTATTTTAGGCGACGACTTTTTATGTACCAATCCAGAGCGAATTAAGAGAGCTACTGATTCAAAAGCTGCTAATGCCCTCTTACTCAAAGTGAATCAGATTGGCACACTAACCGAAGCCGCTGAAGCACTCAAACTCGCCAGAAAAAATAATTGGCAGGTCGTCGTGAGTGCTCGCAGCGGCGAAACTGAAGACAACTGGCTTGCGGATTTGGCGACGGGTTGGCAGGGCGACTTTATAAAGGTGGGTAGCATTCAGCAAAGTGAACGGTTGGCGAAATACAACCGCTTGCTCGCCATAGAAGCCGAGACCGGTTTAGAGCTTAAGCCTCTTCAATAAGACGAAAGGATAAAGATGTTTGTAGATAGATTCAAAGATCAGGTCGCTGTCGTTACCGGCGGGGCCAGCGGCATCGGTAAAGCGGTTGCAGAACGCTTAGCTCAAGAGGGCGCTCACGTCGTTATTGCTGACCGAGATGAGACGGCGCTCGAGCCCGCTTTGCAAGACTTAAGAATACATGGTTCGGTCTCGAGCCTGACCTTAGACATCAGCAGTGAAGACCAGGTGAAAGAGGGACTTGCTTCAGTTGTAAAAACATATGGGCAACTCGATATCATGTTCAATAGCGCCGGAATCATCGGGCAAACCTCGACCAAAATCACAGACTTTGATGCGGCCACGTATGAACAGGTTTTTCGCGTTAATCAGCTTGGTAGCTTCCTGGTGATGAAGTATGCGCTCGAGCACATGCTTATACGAGACTACGGGCGCATCTTACTTATGGCCTCGATTGCAGGTAAAGACGGCAACCCAGGTATGGCAGCCTACACCTCTACAAAAGCCGCTGTCATTGGTCTGGTTAAGGGTGTGGGTAAGGAATTTGCAGAAACGGGTATTACCGTCAACGCGCTTGCCCCTGCGGTGATTAGTACCCCTATGAACCTGGCCACCGCACCCGAAATGCTCAAATACATGACTGACAAGATTCCTATGGGGCGTCTTGGCACCGTCGAAGAGGCGGCGGCGCTTGCCTGCTGGATTTTGTCGAAAGAGGCGAGCTTTAACACGGCTTCTGTATTCGATCTATCGGGAGGGCGAGCCGTCTATTAGCCTGCAAATTTGGGTTCTGGTAAACCTTTGATATCCGTTTGAAGTTTGAAGACACGGCCAGCCTCGGGTTGTTTGCTTTTCTCTTCATCACTCAGTCCAACGCTCGCTGAAGTGATAAAAAGTTCGTCCAAGTTCTTGCCGCCGAACATGCAGCTGGTGGGGCGCTGCACGGGCATTTCTATTTCAGCAACCAGCGTACCGTCGGGCGCGAAGCGGTTGATACGCCAACCATCCCAGGTCGCGCTCCAAATATGTCCTTCACTGTCTACGGTTAAACCGTCAGGGAAGCCGTCTTTCACTTCGGCAAAGATGCGTTCGCCACTCAAGGTGCCCATATCCGCATCGTAGTCAAAGGCAAAAATGGTTTGTAGGGAAGAGTCTGTGTAGTACATCGTCGTGTTGTCAGGACTCCAGCCGAGGCCGTTTGATACACCTACGCCTGTGCGAATCGTCTGGCACTCGAGCCCCGCATCAAGACGATAAAACGCCCCCGTTGGCGCATCACCACTTCCCATCGTACCTGCCCAAAAGCGGCCCTGGCGGTCACACTTGCCATCGTTAAAGCGGTTTCCGTCCAGGTCGGCCTCGGGGTCGTGAACGGCGCTCAACTCGCCTGAGTCAAGGTCAAGAAAGTGAAAGCCGTCTTTTAAAGCAACAATCGCGCCGCCCTTTTCACGTAGGGCGTAGCTGCCGATTTCGCTAGGCAAGGTCCACCATGTATAAGTTTCGCTCTCAGGATGCCAGCGTTGTAGCCGCTTGCTCATAATGTCAACCCAGTAAAGCGCCTCTTCCTCAGGGTTCCAAACAGGACCTTCACCGAGTGTGTCATTTGCAGGATAAACAGATTTGGGTTTCATAGGGGTTATGGTATCAAACCTTAAGTTGCACACTAGGTTTAGTGGTTTGTAAAGTTCTAAAAGAGGTTTGTAATTCGCCGGGCTGACTCAACTGCACCATCTAGATAGCCTCCCTGAACCGCTGCCGTTTCCGACCCAATGAAATAGAGTTTTCCGTCCCAATAAGCCTTGCGGAACTCTAGGTTGGCATAGGGTGGATGCTCGCTTAAGGGCACGTGGTCCTTAGGCGCACTGCTCAAGTCTGACTGCCACCAGGCAACATCGTGATAATCGAGATACGTTTGCGCGTCTGCGCCATATAAACGCGTAAGCTGGGCAATGACGTTTTGTTTACGTTCCTCAGCGCTGCCCTTGTAGCTTTTTATACTGGCGAAAAAGCCTTTGATAACGCCATTACTGGCATCCTCAGGGCTGTTGTCATGCAGTTCGCCAAGCGGTCCTGCGTAACTTATAGCAAAGCCAGAGAGCTGTCTGTCACGCCAAAAAGGTCGCTCATAAGTTACAAGCGCTTTAGCCGAGTTGCCCATCCAGGTGTGGGTCTGTTGCTGAGCTTGTTGAAGTGTTTCAGGTAAAGCTGGAATAAGAGTTAGAGTATGCGCGGCGACTCGGGGCGGGACGGCAATGACAAGGACCTGGGTCCCGAGAACCGCCCCCGTTGTCAGTGTAAGTTGCACGCTTTGTTTGCTTTGCCGTAACCGAATGACTCGGGTATTTAGCCGAACTTGACCGACCAAGATTTCAGCTAGCCTCAAACATATTTCTTGTGTTCCCTTAGGCAAACGCTGTGGGTAATTTGTGGCCTGCGGTTCAAAAGCTTGCACCTCGGTGGGCGTTTCAAAGAGGTTGTATCCCGTTTTGTGCTGTGCATAAGGGGTAATACCAAGGTCTTTGACAAGCGCTGTAATGTTGTAATGATGTGGCCATATCCAGGCAGCACCCAGGTCAAGAACGGCATTATGGCTTTTCACCGAATGCGTGCGACCCCCCACGCGACCTCGAGCCTCTAACACCTGTGCTTCTATACCTTTTTGTTTTAGAAAATAGGCTGCGCTTAAGCCAGACAAACCTGCGCCTAAGATAGTGACGTCGGTCATGATGAGGAGTGTTCCCAAAATAATCTAAGAGATGTCATCATTAGAATATAGTTTACGCTGAAGGCTCGAGGTTGAAGTGAGTGTAGGTACGAAGAACAAAAGCAAAAAGCCGTGCAAACTCGCACGGCTTTTTGCTTACTTCCTAATTTGGAGCGGGAGAAGAGACTCGAACTCTCGACATTCACCTTGGCAAGGTGATGCTCTACCAACTGAGCTACTCCCGCGAAATGATTAAAGATTGAAAATTGCAGATTTAAGACTTTACAATCTTTAATCATTTATCTTCAATCTTTAATCTCTTTAAAATAAACCCTCGCACTGACCTACTTTTGCAGGGGGCTGCCCCCCAACTATCATCGGCGCTGACGTGCTTAACTTCCGAGTTCGGGATGGGATCGGGTGGGTCCACGTCGCTACAAGCACGAAGGAAAAAATAAAAAGTTTTTAGTTCTTGGCCTTTAGTTTTTAGAGCTTTTACTCATAACTAAAAGCTAATCACTAACAACTTCCTTGAAATAGTGACAGGGGGTGAATAGAAGTGATGAGTCCAAACGTCTAATGTTCTTGGAATAAGTCCAAAAAAGGTTAAGTCCTCGACCGATTAGTACTGGTCAGCTAAACATATTGCTACGCTTACACTCCCAGCCTATCAACCCGGTGGTCTTCCGGGGGTCTTAATCTCACAAGGAGATGGGAAAACTCATCTTGGAGTCGGCTTCCCGCTTAGATGCTTTCAGCGGTTATCCGTTCCGCACATAGCTACTTAACATATGCCCCTGGTGGAACAGCTAAGACACTAGAGGTGCGTCCATTCCGGTCCTCTCGTACTAGGAACAGCTCTCCTCAATTTTCCTACGCCCACAGCGGATAGAGACCGAACTGTCTCACGACGTTCTGAACCCAGCTCGCGTGCCATTTTAACCGGCGAACAGCCGGACCCTTGGGACCTTCTCCAGCCCCAGGATATGACGAGCCGACATCGAGGTGCCAAACACCGCCGCCGATATGAACTCTCGGGCGGTATCAGCCTGTTATCCCCGGGGTAACTTTTATCCGTTGATCGATGGCCCTTCCACAAGGTACCACCGGTTCACTAGAACCAACTTTCGTTCCTGCTCGACGTGTATGTCTCGCAGTCAAGCTCCCATATACTCTTACGCTCTATGCATGATTTCCGACCATGCTGAGGGAACCTTTGTGCGCCTCCGTTACGATTTAGGAGGCGACCGCCCCAGTCAAACTACCCACCTAACACTGTTCCCCACCCGGATAACGGGTGAAGGTTAGATGGCCGAACACATCAGGGTGGTATTTCACCAATGACTCCACCGAACCTAGCGGTCCGGTTTCACAGTCTCCCACCTATCCTACACAGATAAGTCCAGACATCAATATCAAGCTATAGTAAAGGTCCACGGGGTCTTTCCGTCTTGCTGCGGGTAGGCCGCATCTATACAGCCAATTCAATTTCACCGAGTCTCTGGTTGAGACAGCGCTCCAGTCGTTACACCATTCGTGCAGGTCAGAACTTACCTGACAAGGAATTTCGCTACCTTAGGACCGTTATAGTTACGGCCGCCGTTCACTGGGGCTTCATTTCGGCGCGTGAACGCCTCCACTTAACCTTCCAGCACCGGGCAGGTGTCACACCCTATACGTCCCCTACTCGGGTTTGCAGAGTGCTGTGGTTGTGATAACCAGTCGCTAGAGCCAATTTACTGTGCCCACTTCCCGCAGATATAAATACCAACGGTACACGTGGGACCCCTTCTCCCGAAGTTACGGGGCTATTTTGCAGAGTTCCTTAACCAGAGTTCTCTCGCGCGCCTTAGTGCTTTTACACTCGCCTACCTGTGTCGGTTTTGGTACTGGTACTCGTACTTCAACGTTTAGAGGGTTTTCTTGGCACCGTGGATTCAACCAGTTATCAGCCCCGTAGGGCCTTCCCGAACTACGTCACTCTTAATATCGGGCGGATTTTCCTATCCCAATAAGCTTCGCAGCCCGCCGGGCATAGCCATAGCTCCGGTTGGCCTATCCTAATGCGTCACCCCATCACTCCATACAAGTAGTGCAGGAATATTAACCTGCTGTCCATCGACTACGCCTTTCGGCCTCGCCTTAGGTCCAGACTAACCCTGGAGGGACGACCCTTGTCCAGGAACCCTTAGGCTTACGGCGGAAAGGATTCTCACCTTTCTTATCGTTACTCATTCCTGCATTCGCACTTCTGATACCTCCACGGCTCCTTACGGTACCGCTTCAACGGCCTACAGAACGCTCCCCTACCCACGTATAAAACATAAATGTTAAATACATGCCGCAGTTTCGGTATATTGCTTAGCCCCGATCATCTTCGGCGCAGAGACGCTCGACTAGTGAGCTATTACGCACTCTTTAAAGGAATGGCTGCTTCTAAGCCAACCTCCTAGCTGTCTTAGCATCTCAACATCCTTAACCACTTAGCAATAATTTAGGGACCTTAACTGGCGGTCTGGGTTGTTTCCCTCTTGTCTACGAAAGTTAGCTCACGCAGACTGACTCCCGGGGTTTATACCTATGGCCTTCAGAGTTTGACAGGGTTTGGTAAGCTGGTAGGCCCCCTAGCCCAATCAGTGCTTTACAACCATAGGTGAACCCCCGAGGCTAGCCCTAAAGCTATTTCGGGGAGAACCAGCTATCTCCAGAATCGGTTAGCTTTTCACTCCTAACCACAGCTCATCACAAGAGTTTTAAACCTCAACGTGTTCGGACCTCCACTTCCTGTTACGGAAGCTTCATCCTGGCCATGGCTAGCTCTTCTGGTTTCGGGTCTACTAACAGCGCCTTAACGCCCTATTCAGGCTCGCTTTCACTACGCCTTCGCTTAACAGCTTAAACTTGGCACGGCTAGTAAGTCGCAGGATCATGCTTCAAGAGGCACGCCACCACCCATTTATATCCGAAGATATACATAGGGCTATGACTGCTTGTAAGCGCACGGTTTCAGGTACTATTTCACTCCCCTCACGGGGTGCTTTTCACCTTTCCCTCACGGTACTGGTTCACTATCGGTCAGTCGGAATATTTAGCCTTACGGAGTGGTCTCCGTAGATTCACTCGAGGTTTCGCGTGACTCGAGTTACTCAGGTGCTGATTAGGCTTCCGCAGTTTTCGCATACAGGACTTTCACCTACTATGGTGCGCCTTTCCAGTGCGCTTTTGCTAACTGCTCGAGTCCACATTATCAGTCCTACAACCCCCTCGCCCGAAGGCAAGGGTTTGGGCTGTTCCGGGTTCGTTCGCCACTACTAACGGAATCGAGGTTTCTTTCTTTTCCTCCAGGTACTTAGATGTTTCAGTTCCCTGGGTTCCCTCCACGTAACCTATGAATTCAGTTACGGGTACTAGAGGTTCGCTCTAGTGTGTTCCCACATTCGGACATCTCCGGGTCAAAGTTTGCTTCCAACTCACCGGAGCTTTTCGCAGGTAGCCACGTCCTTCATCGGTTCGACTGCCAAGGCATCCACCGTACGCCCTTAGTAACTTAACCTTCATTTTTTTCAAGGAGCATTTTCAATAAATTAAAGATGCTACCTCTAAAAAGTAAAATCCTTTTTTAGATTAAAAGTACATTAGACACGCAATACTCAAGTAAACTCGGTATTGCTTTTGCGGCGTTCCTGTCGCTATAAATAGCTACAGTACTAACCAAAATTTGGATGCTTCATCACTTCTATTCGCCTGTCATTGTTCTCGCCACCTTTTTTGGCGGCAAAAACAAGTGTACACATTATTCCGGGGTCATGTCAACCCCCGGGTAACATTAGGGTGCATCCAGCCATGAGGGGATAGAAAAAGGAGACTTAAGGCAATAAACTGGCGTATGAACAAGACTGAATGGGAAGACAAAGCCAGAGAAGCCTTTGACCACTACTTAGCCGACCTGAAAGCAACACTGCCGCCAGACGCTAACTTCAAAGATATCGAGCAGGCGATGCTCAAGTTCTCGCCAGAGATGATGAGGAAAACGGTTGAAGCCTTGGCAAATGCTGAGGCTTTTTCCCCCGAAGAGGAAACAAGCACCTGAAGGTTACTGGCGCAATGGTCTTAGCAAAGCTCAGGTTAAAAGCTGCTGGGGTAAGGTTTCGGTCAAAGTCCAACGCTTGAAAGCTAAAACCGGTGAAGGCAAACAGGTTTATTACGATGCTTGCCTGGACGAGTCAGGCTGGAGTCCTGAAGCCTTGAAACGCTTAGTTGAGCTGAGTAGCCGCTTGCCCTACGAAGAGAGTAGTCATCTCGCTAAACTGTTCGGACTCGATATTAGCGGTTCGAGCCTTGAGACACTAACTAGTCCCTACGCGCAAAGCTGTACCCAAGCAGTGACGACGCTGCTCAAGCAACACACTAGTGAGGCGCTACAGCACGTGCCAAGTGCCAAAGAAGTTGACGTAAAGGGGCGGGTCATGGTGTTACAGATTGATGGTGTTTATGTACTGGGTCGGCCTGAAGAAGGTAGCTGTCCTGGTTTAGAAATCAAGTCTGCTGTGCTTTATCCTCAAAATAGTCCTAGTGATAGGTGGATGCTCGCAGACAGGTGCTCGGTTGAAGACTTCCTTCCCCTCCTCTCAGGTCTGCTTTGCGAAGCGAGTCTGATACCTGGAGATACGCTTGTTGGGTTAGGTGATGGTGCAAAGTGGATTGACAATAGCTTTTATCACCTGAATACAGTTCGAATTACAGATGTCTTTCACACTGTGAAGTACCTCGACATCGTCATGCAGGCGATGAACTGGAACGAAGACAAAAGAACTAAGCACCGCCGTGACTGGTACCGGGGCGATAGCTCAGCCAAAGACTGGTTAGCACATTATCTCCCTGAGCCTGAGACTTGGATGACCTGGTCTGAAGACGCTTTAAGCGCACTACACTATCTTGAGCAGCGTTTAGATTCTATGGACTATCCCCGCTTCAAAGACAAGGGCTACCCCATCGGTTCAGGTCAAGTCGAAGCAATGAACAAGAGCGTTATTGGTCACCGCCTCAAACGTAGTGGTATGCACTGGTCTGAAACAGGTGCTAGGAGCATGGCTTCACTAAGAGCTCAAACCTGTGCCAAGCATCCTTTTATAGACTTCGACCAACTCCGCTTTGAAGCGTTTTCTTTAGCCGCTTAATCCCCCTGGTTCAGGATGCACCCTTTACTCAGCTTTGCCAATGATTAACGTTCGTTAAAGATTACGTCTATTCGAGAGCAATAAATATAGCGCAGTACTA
>ENA-ORXM01003626-ORXM01003626.1-marine-metagenome-genome-assembly--contig:-NODE-3626-length-15002-cov-3.221642_pt1 | contig 15002 bp, 12 predicted proteins | sample MGYA00237867_ERZ511480 | MGnify/ENA primary metagenome ERZ511480 (study PRJEB26309, sample SAMN06266103) | marine metagenome | isolation source: Algal blade | place: United Kingdom:Sidmouth, United...
CGCCCGAGAGCGCCTGGACCATGACCGGGCCGGAGGTCATGAACGCGACGAGATCGTCGTAGAACGGACGCTCCTTGTGAACGGCGTAGAACTCGCCCGCTTGCTCCGCATCGAGATGAACCATCCGCGCGGCGACGATCGACAGACCGGCCTGCTCGAACATCGTGTAGATCTCCCCGATCACGTTCTTGGCGACGGCATCGGGTTTGATGATGGAGAGGGTCTGTTCAACGGCCATGGGCCACGGGCTCCGTCAGGAATGGAAAGAGTGGATCGTCAGCCGGCCATTCTAGCGCGTCCGGCGCGCGACCGCGCGCCCTCAGCCCTTGAGCCTGACGCTACGGAACGTCAACGGCATGGCGCTGGCGGTGTCGAACGCCGCTCCCGCCTCCGCCCCCGCTCGGGCCACCTCCCGTGCCGTGCGTGCCCGACCCCAGACGGCGTGCATCGCCCCGAGCGCGTAGCTCGCCCCCGAGCCGACCGCCCAGTAGCGGCTGTACTCGTAGACCTCGCGCAGCGAGTAGAGTCCGAAGATGCCGTTGGGATTGACGAACACCGCATCGATCTGGCTCGACTCGTAGGGCTCGTCCTCGCCTTCCTTGGGATTGAGAAAGTAGCGCTCCTTGAGGATCGGATGAAGCCTCAGGAGCGTCTCGAAGGTGCGGTCACGATCGGAGAAATCGGCCGCGACCTCCTCGTCGCGGAACGCCCGTTCGACCACCAGCGTGTGCGCCGCGGCGCCGACGATCCCGATCGCCGTGGCACCGAACCGCTGAATCTTCGAGTGATTCGGATCGAGCACGCTGTCGAGCCGGATATCCCCGAAGGTGGTCAGGGTGTCGGCGGCGATGCAGGCCGTGTTGCCCTTGCGGGCGACGACGATGGTCGACAAATGACGCTCTCCTCGAGAAGGCGGCCCGGAGCCGGGTACGCCCGATGTGTGGCACCCGCTCGGCTTCAGTCGGGCTCGGGCAGGAGCGGCAGCTGACTGTCCGGCGGCTCGTCCCTCGACGCGGACGACCTCGCCGCCTACCGCGCCGTGGTGATGGCGCCCGCGAGCAGCTCCAGCGCGTGATCGCGGGCGGCCTCACGCACGCCATCGCGTCCGAGCGCGCCGAACTCGACCGTCATGGTCGTGCATCCGTCCACGGCCACCGCGAAGCACACGCGCCCCTCGGGCTTGAACTCCGACCCGCCCGGTCCCGCGATTCCGGTGATCGACACCGCAAGTGTCGCGTGAGAAGCCTCGATCGCCCCCCTCGCCATCGCCACCGCCACGTCTTCGCAAACCGCCCCATGCGCATCGATCATCGCGCGCTGAACGCCCAGCATCTCGATCTTGGCACCATTGGAATAGGTGACAAAGCCCCGGTCCAGCACGTCAGAGGCACCCGGCACCGCCGTGATCTCCGCTGCCACCATGCCGCCGGTGCAGCTTTCCGCCACAGCCAATGTACGGCCCTGCGCCATATTTTCGCGCACGACGCCTTCAGCCAAAGCGGCAATATCAGCAGGCAGCAGATGCGAAGCGGCCAACTGTCAGTCTTCGGTTGTCAACGTGAAGGGACAGACCGAAACATTTCCGAATGAACGATTGCGCTTGCCCTTGGTCCCGCTCTTTTCATCCTGCATCGCAGCCAAGACAACCGACGCTGCCAGATCGCCCATTTGTGCAGGTGCAAGCGCAGACAGCGAACCCCAGATATTGTTGATCGCCTGACAGTCTTTCTTCTTTAGACTGGCGCCGATACCGGAAATCAGAAACGCATCAACCATCGCAAGCGCCAGATCGCCCTCAACACCGCGCAGCATTCTGGAGTTCATATATTGGGTAACAGTGACACCCGCATCAGCCTTGGCCGCTAACGAGGCCGCTTCATATTCGGGCATTTTTTTGGGGCCAGCGGTCATCAGCAATGCGTTGGCTGGCAAATGCGTGCGACAGCCGGTCAATGCCTGCTTTGCGATGCTGGGCAGCATATAAGTCGCCAGTCCGGATACGGCGCTGCGTTCGATACACCGGTCCTGCTCGGCCGCGATGGCCTGTGCGGGCAAAGCAGCGGCGGCCACTATAGCAGCTATTATCTTTAAACTCTTCATGGTGTTAATCCCCGATCATCGTTAGTTCCCACAGAGCGCGACGCTGGCCTGCGCTGCGATGCCTTCTTGACGTCCGGCGAAGCCCAACCGTTCTGTTGTCGTTGCCTTAACCGATATGTCGCCGAGCTGAACAGTCAGAATCTCTGCAAGCCGCTGCCGCATGGCCAGCTTATGCGGCCCGATTTTCGGCGCTTCACAGATGATGGTGATATCCGCATTCGCCAGTTCAAAACCCGCAGCGCGGGCCAGCCCGATTGCATGCACCAGAAACTGATCGGAGGAGGCACCGCGCCATTGCGGATCGGACGGCGGAAAATGATCGCCGATATCGCCCAGTGCCGCGGCGCCCAATATGGCATCGACAAGCGCGTGGATCGCGACATCGGCATCGCTATGGCCTGACAGACCATGCGTGTGTTCGATATTCACACCGCACAGCCAAAGCTGCTCGCCTCGTTCCAGACGGTGAACGTCGAATCCATTTCCGGTACGCACCATCGTCTGGTCCCTTTTGTGAGTCAGGTCGCTTTCAAATGTATATTTGGCCAATGCTTCGTCACCGGCGACTATAGCGACCTGATATCCTGCCGCCATTGCGATTCGCGCGTCATCGGTAGCCTCACGCTTACTGTCCCACTGCGCATGTGCGGCCATGATTGCGCCGAGCCGAAATGCCTGCGGTGTTTGAACACGCCACAGATTTTCTCGCGGCACAGTTTCGCTGAGCGTTGCCTCACCGCGCGAAAGGCTATCCACAATTGGCAGCGCGGGCACTGCGCCGTCATGATCGGTCAACGCGGACAGCAGCCGATCTATCACGCTTGCCTTCAGGAAGGGCCGGGCGGCGTCGTGGATCAGCAGATGATCAACTTGCCCCAATTTCTGCACGGCGTTCAGGCCGTTCCTAACGCTGTCCCGCCGGGATATACCGCCGATGACTATGTCCGATACTGGCAGGTCTTCGATAGCCTGTGCCGCAAGTTCCTCTTGCCCATGGCCGATGACGACCACAATTTCAGTAACGGACGGATGCGCTGCAAACGCTGCAACGCTATGGCGCAGCATAGGGGATCCCTGCACTGTCAGATATTGTTTCGGGATCGCGCTACCCATCCGGATCCCGCTTCCCGCAGCAACGATGATAGCAGCAATTTTTGGGGCAGCAGCAGGCATGGACCGTTCCTAGACAAAGCACCCTTGCCCGCCAAGTCGGAAAAGGATAAAGCCCTGCCTAAATTTTAGGCAGACATGATGAGCAGACTTCAACCCATAAAGATCGGGCCGATCACGATTGACAATCCCGTGGTGCTCGCGCCGATGACGGGCGTGACCGACCGGCCATTCCGCACGCTCGTGCGCCGTTTCGGTTCCGGCCTGAATGTGACAGAGATGATCGCCAGCCAGGCGATGATACGCGAGACTCGCCAATCGCTGCAGAAAGCAGCCTGGGATCCAGTGGAGGAACCGGTCTCTATGCAGCTTGCAGGCTGCGACCCTGTGTCCATGGCAGAGGCGGCGAAACTGAATGAGGATCGCGGGGCAGCTATCATTGATATCAACATGGGCTGCCCGGTTAAGAAAATTGTCAACGGCGATGCTGGCAGCGCGTTGATGCGTGATTTGCCGCTGGCCGCCAGCTTGATTGACGCCACGGTGAAGGCTGTGTCTGTGCCGGTGACCGTGAAAATGCGGATGGGCTGGGATCATGCCAGCCTGAATGCGCCGGAGCTCGCCCATATTGCGGAGGATCTGGGCGCGAAGCTAGTGACCGTTCATGGCCGCACGCGTAATCAAATGTACAGGGGCAGCGCCGATTGGGCCTTTGTTCGCAAGGTGAAAGAGGCCGTGAAACTGCCGTTGATTGTTAACGGCGATATCTGTTCAATCGCCGATGCCGAGGCTGCGCTCGATCAATCGGGGGCGGACGGGGTTATGATCGGCAGGGGCGCTTACGGAAAGCCGTGGCTGCTGGGCCAAGTCATGCAAAGCTTTGCCAGCGGCGCGAATGTGAGCGATCCTACAATTGAACAGCAATATGAGCTGATCATCGAACATTACAAAGCGATGCTGGAACATTATGGCACGAATGTCGGGCTGCATTGTGCGCGTAAGCATATTGGCTGGTATACCAAAGGTCTGCCCGGTTCCGCCGAGTTTCGCAACGGCGTAAACCGGTTGGAAGACCCCGAACAGGTGATGGGCGAACTTGCCCGGTTCTACGCACCTTTCATCCGCGACATGGCTGCATAAGGCCATGGCGGCTGCGCCTGATAACCCGCATATCGCGGACAGTTGGGCGATATTGGCCAATCTGCCCGCGCCGGTTGTTCTATATGGGCAGGATGACCGCGTTATCTACACGAATGAGGCTTGCGAAATCTTTCTGGGCCGCGCCAAACGCCGGATAGAAGGCGAACTGATTTCAGATATTCTGCGCTTCCAAAGCGTCCGGATGAACGACGCGCTAATTAAAGGAAGCGATGATTTGATCGCGCAAGATATGACGCTGCTGAACAACGGTCACGCGCATAATGTCGACATCAACTTTTCGGCCTTTGCAGTGGCGGGGCAACAACACCGCCTGGTAATGCTGACACCGCGAAACGGCGGGCATGGGTATATCAGTGATCGCAGCGACGATGGCGCTCAGCAGGCGGTCGGTGCGCCTGCCATATTGAGCCACGAGATAAAAAACCCCTTGGCCGGCATAAGGGGCGCGGCGCAGCTGCTTGCCAAATCAGGACAGCCGGAACTAAAACCGCTGACCGACCTGATTGTAAACGAGGTCGATCGTATCGCGCGCTTGCTGGATTTGATGCAGGATCTGGGCGGGACACAACCGCGAGAGGGCCGTGCGGAAAATATACATTTGCTGATCGAAAAGGCGATCCGCTCCATACGCGCAGCCAATGATGTTCTGCCCGATATATCAATCAATTATGATCCATCCCTGCCAGATGTTCTGATCCAGTCGGATGGCATGGTGCAAATATTAATCAATCTACTGCAGAATGCGATTGACGCGGTTGCCGGCAAACATGGCGCGCAAATCGGTGTCACAACCCGCTATGTGATGAGCGGTGCGCTACATGAAGCCCCTACCGATAATCGCGACGGCACAACATGGAAACTTCCGGTCGAAGTGACGATTTCGGATAACGGACCCGGCGTGCCCGCGCATATTGCAAAAGAGCTGTTCTCTCCCTTTGTTACGACGAAACGTGACGGGCAGGGGCTGGGGCTGGCGATCGTGCGAAAATTGGCGCAGCAGATGCGCAGCAGGATACTTTATGAACGCAATGAACCGCAAGGATTGTCGCAGTTCAAACTCTATTTGCCAGTCGCAATCAATCCGGAAAAGCCAGCATGACCGAAGGTAGGGTTCTGATCGTTGAAGACGACAATTCCATCGGGGTCGTGGTGCGCTCCGCGCTGACCGCAGAAGGTATCGACAGCGAAATCTGTGACAGCGCGCTGGCCCGTGATAGCATTCTGGCGCAGCAGGCATTCGACGTCATGATCACCGATGTGATGTTGCGCGACAGCGATGGGCTGGACGGTATCGGAACGACAATCGAACAATATCCAGAAATGCCGATCATCGTTATTTCTGCGCAAAACACGTTGGATACAGCGGTGCGCGCAAGTGAGATTGAGGCGTTTGAATATTTCCCTAAGCCCTTCGATCTCGACGATCTGGTCACGGCGGTTAAGCAAGGTATCGCAAAGCGGCAGCAGACGAAACGCGGCGTAGGTGAACCCGATAGCCTGGCCGTCAACCTGCCAATGGTGGGGCGCAGCGCGGCGATGCAGGATGTGTACCGCATGGTGGCCCGGCTGCTTCGTAACGATTTATCGGTGCTGATCCTTGGCGAATCAGGGACCGGGAAAGAGCTTGTGGCAGAAGCTATTCACACGCTGGGCCAACGCAAAAGCGGCCCGTTCATTGCCGTAAACATGGCCGCCATCCCCGCGGATCTTATAGAAGCCGAACTGTTTGGACATGAGAAAGGCGCGTTTACCGGGGCGGTTGGCCAATCCATCGGGCGATTTGAACAGGCACAGGGCGGGACGTTGTTTCTGGATGAAATCGGCGACATGCCCTATCAGGCGCAAACCCGCCTGCTGCGCGCGTTACAAAGCGGAACGATCAGCCGTGTGGGCGGTAAGGCCGCCATCCGTCTCGACGTCCGGATCGTTGCAGCGACCAACCAGAATCTGGAAAAGATCATCGAGGAAGGGAAATTTCGCGAAGATTTATATTACCGGTTGAATGTAGTGCCAATAACCATCCCTCCTTTGCGCGAAAGACCCGAAGATGTCGGGCTGCTCGCGCGGCATTTCCTGACGATGGCGGCCACCGAAGGGCTGCCTGCGCGCGAAATCGACGACGACGCCATATCCTATCTCGGGCAGCTTCCGTGGCGTGGCAACGTGCGCGAGTTGAAAAACATGATGTACAGGCTTGCGCTGATAAGCCGTGAAGATGTGATTACCGAATTGGCGCTGCAAAGCGATATCAGCCATGAAGACGGACGCGAGCTATCGGTTGAAGGTTGCTCTTTCGATGCGGCAGTGGCCCAGTTCCTGCGGCAGAATCCCAAAACACCCGGCGCGCCGGAGAAAATTTACGAACGAGCATTGGCAGCGTTTGAAATTCCGCTGTTGAACCGCGTAATGAAACAGGCCCGTGGCAACCAGTTAAAAGCAGCGGCACTGCTGGGCATCAATCGAAACACTTTGCGCAAAAAGCTGAATGCCTACCGGATTGGCGCAGGGAAATAACGCCCACCGCGCAGTTTTATGGCCCACCCCGCGACCGGCTGCCGCTGGCGCCCGCCAAACCGAAGCCGCCGATGACAGTTTGTGCTTTTCACGCAACGCGTAGCCTGTAATAGTGACTTTATGGCAACAGTCCATCATTCAGGCGATATAGCCACGCCAATCGAGGATGAACCGTCTCTGGGCGCGGGATCGATATGGGCTGAAAAAGGGCGCTCGTTAAAATGGGTTGAATTAATCGCAGGCGCGACTGCGCTCGCCGTGGCAATTTTCACGGCCTCTATCCTGCTCGCGCAAGGGCCTGAATCCGAACCGCTGCGACCGCATGAGGCAGCGATGCTTCTGGTGGCCAATCTTTTGCCGGCTACTGCCATATTGGTTTTGATCGGCCGGCGGTTTGCGCTGCGCCGGGCGCTGGAAAACGCCATTAAAAGCCGTGAGATGATCCACGTCCGGTTGGTCGCAATCTTCTCGCTCATCGCTGCTGTTCCAACGCTGCTGCTGGTCATCTTCGCATCGTTCCTGTTTCAATCGGGGGTTCAATTCTGGTTTTCCGATTCGGCGCGCGGCATGCTGGAAAATGCAGGCGCGTTGGCCGAGGGATATTACCGCGAAAAGCTGGACGACGTCGGATCGGAAACGGTTACGATGGCAAGCGATTTACGTTTTTTCCTTACCCAAACCAACACCGACGATCCCGATTTTCTCGATGCCTATTTCAAACAGGTGTTAAGCCGGAAACTGAGCGAATCTGCTATTGTGACGATTGGCGAAGATGGCGCGCAGCAGACGACGGCGTTGGTGTCACCCGATGAAACGCGGCCGGATAACTGGATAGACGCCGATACGTTGAGCCAGTTAGAGGGCGATAAGGATCTGGTCGTATCGGTCAAAGGCGACGGCATCGTTGCGGTGACGCGGCTTTATGAAACGCCGGCGCAGACCTATCTTTATACCAAGCGAACAGGCGATGTGCCTAGCTTTGCCCTTGGCGGAAAAGCGCAATCCGTGCTGCGCGATTATCAGGATATGGTGAACCGATCACAGAACCTGCAATTTCAGTTCAACATCGCGTTATATTTCGTCTCGCTGCTTATTATTGCCACGGCCGTATGGGTGGCGTTGCAAGTGGCGGACAGGCTGATTAAACCCGTAAATAGCCTGGTCGATGCAGCGCAGAGAATTGCGGAGGGCGATCTTTCCGCGCGAGTGCAGGAGGAGGCCGACCGGCGTGATGAGGTCGCAATCCTCGGGCGCTCCTTTAACCAGATGACGCAGCGGTTGGAAACGCAGACCGATACTTTGCTGCAAGCCAATCAGGCACTCGATGAAAGACGCGCATTTACCGAGGCCGTGCTCGAATCGGTTTCGTCCGGCGTGATCAGCACCGATCATGATTTGAATGTCACACTTGGAAATTCACAAGCCGAAATGCTGTTAGGGGAGGGGCGCAGCATCGTGGGGCGCCGCCTTTCCCATATTGCGCCGCGCTTTGTTGATCTGATTACCGACGAACAACGGCGCGGCGTTGTCCAGCTTTCCGATGGCCCCGATGCGCTGACATTGGCTGTGCAGATATCGAAAGCGCCCAGCGGGGCCGTGATTACATTTGAGGATATCAGCCAGCAACTCGCCGATCAGCGCCGCGCCGCGTGGTCAGATGTCGCCCGGCGGATTGCGCATGAGATTAAAAATCCACTGACCCCCATACAGCTTGCGGCCGAGCGTTTGCAGCGCCGGTTTGCAAAGGAAATATCTGACGAGAAAGACAGCAAGGCGGTGTTTGAACAGCTGACGCAGACGATCGTCCGGCAGGTTGGCGATTTGCGCAAGATCGCGGATGAATTTTCATCTTTTGCCCGTATGCCGCAACCCGTTTTTCGGGAAGAGAATTTCACTGATATTGTGCGGCAGGCCGTGTTTCTGTTCGAAGTCGGCCATAGCGATATCGAATTTTCTTTCGACAGCGGATTGCCGCAAGTCGATATGGTGTGCGACCGGCGGCAGATTGCGCAGACGGTGACAAATCTGCTGAAAAACGCAGCAGAGGCTATCGGCGAGACCTGCGGAGAAGTTGGCGGAGAAGCTGGCGGAGAAACTGGCGGAGAAACCAGCGACGCGGCAGGCAGCAACTATAGCGGGCGAATATCGGTGCAGCTGGCCGAAAACGATCATCAGGTAACGCTTCAGATAACTGATAACGGCCCCGGCTTCCCGGAACAACGTGACCGCGTGCTGGAACCTTATTTTACCGGCAAGCAAGCCGGGACGGGACTTGGACTGGCGATTGTTAAAAAAATTGTCGAAGAGCATTATGGCGAGATCGACCTTTGCGACAGCAATGATGGCGGGGCCTGCGTCCGGCTGATATTCAACAGCGCGAAACTGGCAGCGCATGGCCGCAGTATAACTGCCACTGGCGAATTGCCGCAGCAGTCACCGAGTTAAAGGACAAACCATGGCACTCGACGTTTTGATAGTTGATGACGAAAAAGACATTCGCGATCTGGTCGCCGGCGTCTTGAGCGACGAAGGGTATGAAACGCGCACCGCGGCTTCTTCGGAAGAGGCGCTTGCGGAATTGGACGAAAGACTGCCTTCGCTTATCATGCTGGATGTGTGGCTGCGCGGGTCGGCGATGGACGGGCTGGAGATGCTCAAGGCCATAAAAGAACGCGATCACAGTATCCCCGTCATCGTGTTTTCGGGGCATGGCAATATCGACACCGCTGTCGCTGCGATATCCGAAGGCGCGGTGGATTTTCTTGAAAAACCGTTTGAGGCGGCAAAGCTGCTTCATCTTGTTTCAAAGGCAACCGAGACGGACCGGCTTCGCCAGGAAAATGCTTCGCTTCGTGCTGTGTTGGGCCATGCAGAGGAATTGACCGGCAATTCGGCGCCCATCAACGCGGCGCGCGCTACCATCAAAAAGGTTGCGAACAGCGGCAGCCGTTTGTTCATCACCGGCCCGGCAGGCGTAGGCAAAGAAGTCGCAGCGCGCTTGCTGCACAGTTGGAGCAATCGCAGTGAAGGGCCGTTCGTGTCGGTCAGTTCTGCGCGTCTTGCCGCAGACCGGTTTGAAGAGGAACTGTTCGGGATCGAGCAGAACGGCAAGGTAATGCAGGCCGGGATGCTGGAAAAAGCACATGGCGGCACATTGTTCCTCGATGAGGTCGCCGATATGCCGCTTACCACTCAAGCAAAGATACTGCGCGTGCTGACCGATCAAAGCTTCATCCGTGTGGGCGGTGACCGGCAAATCCGCGTCGATGTCCGCTTTGTATCCGCCACGTCGCGTGATTTGCCCGAAGCGATTGCAGGCGGCAGTTTTCGCGAAGACCTGTTCTACCGTTTGAACGTAGTGCCGGTGGCGATCCCCCCGCTGTCTGCACGTCTTGAAGATATTCCCGATCTGGCCATCCATTATGCTGCGCGTTTTTCGGCAGAACAACGGATCAAGCCGCCCGCGATCATGCCCGATGCGCTGGCCGCATTGCAAGCCTGCGAATGGCCCGGCAATGTCCGGCAATTGCGCAACATCATTGAACGCACCATCATATTGGCACCGGCAAACCGGCTGGGCAAAATAGAGGCCGATATGCTGCCTGCGGAAATTCTTGGCCGGTTTGACGAAGGGCAGGCCGGGTCTTCGGCGTTGATGGGCGCGCCACTGCGTGAAGCGCGTGAGGCGTTTGAACGTGAATATCTTCAGGTCCAAATAAAGCGTTTCTCTGGCAACATATCACGCACCGCAGAATTTGTCGGGATGGAACGGTCCGCTTTGCACCGGAAACTGAAATTGCTCGGGATCGTCGTGCGCAAGAAAAACGTCGGAGATGAGAGTTGAACCTCGAGTGATTGCGCTTATCCGCTGGTTGATGTAACAAGACATCAGGGGTAGCAAAATTCATCCTACGCGACTGCTCCCCTTTTAAAACCCGTGCTATAATAAAAATATACGGAGCGGTTTCATGGCGGATAAAAATAACGGATTGCAGGATCTTTTCCTTAACGAAGTTCGCAAGGCAAAAACGCCGGTTGTTATGTTTCTTGTCAAAGGCGTAAAGCTGCAGGGCGTGGTAACATGGTTTGATAATTTCAGCGTGCTGCTGCGCCGTGATGGGCAATCACAGCTTGTGTACAAACACAGTATCTCCACCATTATGCCATCGTCATCGCCGGACATTGAAAAATTCGTAACGTTAATGGGCGGCGGCAAATACCGTGCCGGCGTGCTGCAGGATGTATTCCTGCATGCCATGTGTGACCGCGAAGAACCGTTGACGACATTTCTGGTGAACGGCGTAATGCTGCAGGGCGTGATCGCCGCATATGACCTGTTCTCGCTTTTGCTGGAACGCGACGGCGTGATCCAACTGGTTTACAAACATGCGGTGTCGACCATACAACCGGCACGTCCGGTAGATTTGGCCGCATATAATGACAGCGAAGACGAGGATACCGATTGAGCGTTTTTAACCGTGACGAGGCTGATGATTTTTCGCGCGGCGCGCGCAGCCTTATCATCTTTCCGCAGATAGGCATCACGTCGCTTTCGCCGGAACACCGGCTGGAAGAGGCGAGGGGGCTGGCGAATGCGATTGGCCTGCATGTCGTGGAGGCAAAGCATTACCGTGTGCGTTCGCCCAAAGCCGCGACTTTGCTTGGCGGCGGGCAAGTGCAGGAAATCGCAGAGACAATCGAGCGCGATAAAATTGAACTGCTGATTATCGACGGCAGCCTTTCGGCGATACAGCAGCGCAATTTGGAGGAGAAAACCGGGGCCAAAACGATTGACCGCACCGGGCTGATCCTAGAGATATTCGGCGAGCGCGCGGCAACTGCAGAGGGGCGCTTGCAAGTGGAACTGGCGCATCTTGACTATCAGGCAGGTCGGCTGGTGCGCAGCTGGACACATCTGGAGCGGCAGCGCGGCGGTTTCGGGTTTCTGGGCGGCCCCGGCGAAACACAGATCGAGGCGGATCGCCGCATGATCCGCGACCGAATGGCAAAGCTGCGCCGCGAGCTTTCAGAGGTCAAGCGCACGCGCAGCCTGCACCGTGACCGGCGCCAACGCGCACCATGGCCGACAATCGCGCTTGTGGGATATACCAATGCCGGCAAATCAACGCTGTTCAACCGGTTAACGCTGGGCGATGTGATGGCGGAGGATATGCTGTTTGCAACACTCGACCCTACGATGCGCGAGATTGAACTGCCGGGGATAGAAAAGGCCATTCTGTCCGATACGGTGGGCTTTGTATCTGATTTGCCGACGCAGCTTGTCGCGGCCTTCCGCGCTACGTTGGAGGAGGTAATATCTGCCGACCTGATCCTGCATGTCCGCGATATTGCGCATCCGGCAACCGATGAACAGCGCAAGGACGTGTTGACGATTATGGAAGAGTTGCTGGGCGATGTAGGCTCAGATAGCGATCCTGTAAACGGAACGGCAATCGGCGGGCGCAGGATTATTGAGCTGTGGAACAAGATTGATCTGCTGCCCGCACAACGGCGAGAGGAACTGTCTGATATCGTCAGTCAGAACGATCATATCCATATGCTGTCTGCCCATTCCGGCGAAGGCTGTGATGCCCTGCGCGACTTACTATCGGCGCAGTTGAAGCGCGAGAATATCGAACGCGCGCTAACGCTGCCCGTATCTGCTGGCGCAGCAATCGCATGGCTCCATCAAAAAGGCGATGTGATCGGTATCGAGGAACGAGGCGAAAGCGTTTTGCTTCGCGCATCATTAAGCCTGCAGGCGTGGGGGCAGTTCGACAAACAATTCGCTGCGTTTCCCGCGACCGAATAGCGCACGAAAATTCAGTCCTTTGCCGTTTTTCGTTCTAATTTGGCGGCCCTCCATAGTTCCTCTTTTTCATCGATCGTAAGGCGCGCAAAGCCTGCGCCAGCTTTTGCAGATCGTTCCATATGACGGAAACGATTTTCGAATTTGGCACTGCCTTTTCGCAAGGCGGCTTCGGCATCGACACCTGAATGCCGCGCATAATTTACCGCCGCAAACAGCAGGTCGCCAATCTCTTCCTCAATCTCGGCCGCCGTTCCGGCAGCCTCAACCTCGGCTATCTCTTCAAATATCTTCGCCTTGGCGCCTTCTGCGTCCGGCCAGTCAAATCCGGAACGTGCAGCGCGTTTTTGTAATTTCTGCGCGCGCAACAACGCGGGCAGGGCAATCGCGACACCGTCCATCTCGCTTCCGTCACGCTGCGCTGCGCGGGATTTGCCTGCCCGTTCGCTTGCTTTGATATCCTCCCAATTACCAGCGACCTGCGCTGCATTCGTAGCATCTTGTGTCTGCAAGCTATCAGTAGGGAACACATGCGGATGACGGCGGCGCATCTTATCGCAGATGGAAAGGATGACATCGTTAAGATCGAACAGCCCGGCATCGTCGGCCATCTGGCTATGAAATATGACCTGAAGCAGCAAATCACCAAGCTCGTCGCGCAATTCATCCATATCACCGCGCTCGATCGCGTCGGCAACCTCATACGCCTCCTCAATGGTATAAGGCGCGATCGACGCGAAATTTTGGGCAATATCCCAAGGGCATCCGGTTTCCGGATCGCGTAATGCGCGCATTATATCGGTGAGCGGTTTTATGTCAGGTTGCTGCATATGGTTTGGGTTCCCTGTGCGATTCTTCGTAACGATCCGCCATACCTATCAGAAATTTCGCTGCGCTGCGGCATTTGTCGTTTTTATACGCCAGCCTGTAGCGCGCCGAAATGCGCGCGATTGGCGTTTACCCACATGATTTCCACATGCTGATCTGATCTTACATGCTTGACGTGCAGACTTTTTCGTAAGAAAACATCGTCATTCATCGTTGATTGACTGGGAGAGCCCAGATCAGCTGGCGCCGAAGGAGCAACTTCCCGGAAACTCTCAGGCACCCGAACCGGTCAGTCATTGGATATCTGGAGAGTGGTAGCTGTTGCTGCCCGCCGAAGGAGAAAGCGCCGCCATGAACCGCAGCGTGAAACTCTCAGGCTTCTGACAGATGGGAAAGCGCGGCTTTGCGGCCGCATCTGAACCATAGCGTGCCGTTTGGCACAATTGTTGGAAGGTTGAAGAAATGGCAGATATCGCGATTATTGGCGCTGGCGTCACCGGGATCACTACAGCGTATGAATTGCAGCAGCAGGGGCATCAGGTCACTGTATATGATCGGCATCGCTATGCCGCGATGGAGACGTCTTTTGCCAATGGCGGCCAGCTATCGGCCAGCAATGCCGAGGTTTGGAACAGCTGGTCGACGATAGGCAAGGGGATGAAGTGGCTGCTGAAAAACGATGCGCCGCTGCTGTTTAATATGTCGCCAAGCTGGCACAAATACAGCTGGATTGCCGAGTTTGTAGCAGCGACGCGGCACTACCGCGAAAACACGATGGATACGGTCCGGCTGGCATTGATGTCACGCGCGCGGTTGTTTGACATTGCCGAACGCGAACAATTCAACTTTCAGCATGAAAAGCGGGGCATTCTACATTTCTATAAAAACGCCGCTGCGCTGGAAAAGGCCGGACGGGTAAATGATCTGCTGAATGAAGCGGGACTGGACAGGCATGCAATTGATGTGCCCGAAATAAACCGGCTGGAACCCTCGCTGCACACAAGCGGCGTTGCAGGCGGGTATTTCACCCCGGGCGATTCAACGGGCGACATTCATCAATTTACCCGCGGCCTTGCCGACGTATGCCGCGCGAAGGGCGTGCAATTCCAGCTGGGTGCCCATATCGACGATTGCCATGCCTCCACGGATTTCATCAAGATCGACTGGACGTCGCTCGATCGTAGCGAGAAACGCAGCACCCGACATGATGGCATCGTCGTATGTGCCGGCGTATCGAGCCGCGAGTTTGCCCGAAAGCTTGGTGACCGGGTGAATGTATATCCGGTGAAGGGATATTCGATCACGGTTCCTGTGGCCGATGATGCGTCCCGCGATACAGCGCCATGGGTCAGCCTGCTGGATGAAGACGCGAAAATTGTGACGAGCCGGCTCGGCCCAAATAGGTACCGCGTGGCAGGCACTGCCGAAATCAACGGGCGCAATTATGATATCCGTGCCAACCGGGTAAAGCCTTTGGTTG
>ENA-ORXM01003627-ORXM01003627.1-marine-metagenome-genome-assembly--contig:-NODE-3627-length-14978-cov-3.686598_pt1 | contig 14978 bp, 14 predicted proteins | sample MGYA00237867_ERZ511480 | MGnify/ENA primary metagenome ERZ511480 (study PRJEB26309, sample SAMN06266103) | marine metagenome | isolation source: Algal blade | place: United Kingdom:Sidmouth, United...
TTCGGAGCGCCTTGCGAGATGATTTCCCCGCCATGTTTTCCGGCTCTTGGCCCAATATCTATAACATGATCCGCACACTCGATCATATCCCGGTCATGTTCCACAACGATCACAGAGTTACCAATATCCCTTAGTGCTTCAAGGGATTTGATCAGTCGGGTATTATCTCGTTGATGCAACCCTATACTCGGTTCATCTAAAATATAGAGAACACCTACCAATTGAGAGCCAATCTGGGTTGCTAATCGTATACGCTGTGCCTCTCCGCCGGATAACGATTTAGAGCTTCTGTTTAAAGAAAGATAATCTAACCCAACATCTAAAAGAAATTGAATGCGCGTATGTATCTCATTAATAATTTCTTCCGCTATCTTTAGCTGGTTCCCTTCTAGTCTCTTTTCTAACCCATTAAAGAAAAGAGCAAGTTCGGCTATATCCAAATGAGCCAGTTCTGCTATGTTTTTCTCATCAATCTTGAAGTTTAGCGATTCTTTTCGCAGTCTGGAGCCTTCACAAACAGGACAGGTAATCTTGTCCATATACTCTTTGGCCCAACGCTTTAATGCCGTTGTACCGGCCTCCTCATATTGATTTTTTATGAAGTTGGCAATGCCTTCATAATCTATCTTATAATTTCTTTTTACGCCTAACGACTTGGAATCCACCTCAAAACTCTCGTGTCCGCCATTGAGAAGAATATTAATTGCTTCCTCAGAAATTTTAGAAATGGGGTCTGTCAGTTCAAATCCGTAACGTTTTGCTATAGTTTCTATTTGTTTGAACGCCCAAGAATTTTTGTAATCGCCCAATGGAGCAATTCCACCAGCTTTAATGGAAAGCTTTTTATCGGGAAAAATTTTCTTTTCATTTACTTCATAAACATGACCTAGCCCATTACAATTAGGGCACATGCCTTTTGGAGAGTTGAATGAAAAAGTATTTGGTTCTGGAACCGGATAGGAAATGCCAGTAGTAGGGCACATTAGATCGCGACTAAAATACCGCGCTAAGGATTGCCCCTCTTCAAGAACCATAAGTACATTGTCTCCGCTATACATGGCCGTATGCAAAGATTCGGAAAGACGCTTGTCCATATCTTCCGTATCGGTAATTTTGAGGCGATCAATAACTATCTCAATGTCATGGGTCTTGTAGCGATCTACTTTCATACCCTTGATAATATCTTTAACCTCACCATCAATACGGACTTTTACAAAACCTTGTTTCGCAATTTGTTCAAAAAGCTCTCTATAATGTCCTTTTCTGGATTTTATAACCGGAGCGAGAATATTTATTTTTTTACCGTTGTAATCCTTTTTGATGAGTTCTTTAATTTGCTCATCACTATAACTTACCATTTTCTCACCTGTATTGTAACTGTAGGCATCTCCGGCTCGAGCAAAAAGCAAGCGAAGAAAATCATAAATTTCAGTAATCGTACCTACTGTAGAACGGGGAGATTTTGATGTAGTTTTCTGTTCAATTGCAATAACGGGCGAAAGTCCATCAATCTTATCAACATCCGGTCTTTCAAGTCCGCCTAAAAATTGCCTCGCATAGGCCGAAAAAGTTTCAATGTACCTTCGTTGGCCTTCAGCATAAATGGTATCAAAAGCAAGTGATGATTTGCCGCTACCGGAGAGGCCGGTAATCACAACTAACTTTTCTCTTGGTATGGTAACATCAATATTTTTGAGGTTATGGACACGAGCGCCCTGAACCTCAATATTTTCTTCGTAATCTATCATTTTCTATAGCAAAGTGGCAAAGGTACGTTTTTGACCTGTAAGAAAGAAGCGGCCTTTACTTATATCTATGTTAACGAATAAGGGTTGAGACCTTAAATAAAAGGTGGTAAATAACAAATGAGTTCACCTTTTTTGCAATAAAATCCCATTCTCAAAATAACTTTTGTAAATACCTTTTCTTCAGCACAATTACACGGCTTTTTTCTCACTTAAATACTTCCAATATCTTTTGGGCACATGCTGATTGTGAAGTTTTAAATTAATGCGCGATTTAATATTGGTACTTTTGAAGTAATTGTTCCAAAGATCCTGGTAATTATACTCTTCGTCACCAAAATGAACACTTTTGTTTATACTATTGGTATAAGCAGTATCAAGGTCTAAGGTTATGATTTCAACTTTATTTAAATCAAAGTAAATACCATATTTACGTTTAACATCATAAATAAGCCATTGTTGATCTGCATATCTTGATCTGAAATGTTTAGAAATTAGAGGAAGTACATCAAAATCAGGTTCTATATTGGCAAAATAAATATTATCTTTTGTCAATTGAAAACGTACAAAAGCCTCCATTCTGTGTTTTTCCCTTCCCACAGACCTAGCAAGTTGGCTAATTTTCAACACCGTACCATCTGAAAAATCCGAAGAAATAGAATTAGTAGATGCAAACATTTTTCGGATATAGCTATACAACAACATTTCAACTCCTTTGGTTTCGCTCAGAAAGGCGAAGTAGATATCTTTTATAGCCGTATGACTCTTCTTGTCTATTCCGTTCCATACTCTTTGTGCTTTATCCATTTGAGTGAAAATACTCTCTGTTTCCGAAAAAAGTCCGCTTTGGGAGGCAGATTTTTTCTGAATATCGGCCACTCTTGTTTTTTCATCGAACGCCACGAAAATGGCAGTAAGAAATCCGTTAAAACTTCCGTCGTAAATTAAAGTTTTTAAAGTATTCATAGTTCTCCGTTTTATTTTGTTCACATGCTTTGGGCAAAATGCCCAGATCAACTAAATAATTGCAATTGATTGCTATACTCTTTTCTGAATTTCCCAACCGAATTTTGTAGAATCAAACCTTTTATCTTAGTCCCTTCCATGTCCCTATGTTCCCACTTGCTAGAATCACAAACAATGAAGTATTTGGCTCTATTTAAGGCAACACCAATCTTTTTTAGATGCTCCCAGTTCAACTTCCGATACCTTCTTGCGCTAACAATTTTATGAACGGATTTCATTCCGAGCCCCGGTACACGAGCAAGTACATTCTTATCTGCCTTATTTATATCTATGGGGAAGTATTCCATGTTCCGCAAAGCCCATCCTAATTTAGGGTCTACATCCATATCCAAATTAGGGTGGTCATTATTCAATATCTCCTGAACCCCAAATCCGTAAAACCTTAATAGCCAATCTGTTTGGTATAACCTATTCTCTCTAAGCATAGGAACTTGTGTGCCAATAGCAGGTAGCCTGCTATCTTCTGCTACAGGTACATAACCAGAATAATATACCCGCTTCATATTATAATTTTTGTAATAATGCGTGGCAGAGTACATAATATCCTTGTCTGATTCTCCTGTAGCTCCCACAATCATTTGAGTACTCTGGCCGGCGGGAGCATACTTGGGGGTGCTTTTGATTATTTTTTTCTCGGATTTGTACTGAATGATCTCATTTTTTACCTTCAACATCGGCTTGGTGAAATCTTCATGCTTTTTATCAGGCGCCAACAGTTTAAGTCCGGAAATTGTGGGAACCTCAATATTAACCGACAATCTATCTGCGTACAGCCCTGCTTCTCGCATGAGTTCATCGCTAGCCCCGGGAATTGATTTTAGATGTATATAACCATTAAAATTCTCTTCCAATCTTAATTTTTTGGCTACTGCCACCAAACGTTCCATGGTGTAATCCGGACTTTTGAATATTCCAGAACTGAGAAAAAGCCCTTCGATATAATTTCTACGATAGAAATTGATAGTCAAATCCACCACCTCCTGTATTTTAAAAGCCGCGCGCTGCACATCATTACTTTTTCGCGTAACGCAATAGGCACAGTCAAAAATACAATGATTGGTCAGTAAAATTTTTAATAGGGATACACATCTGCCATCTTCTGTATAACTATGGCAAATGCCCATACCACTACTATCCCCTAGGCCGTTGGAGTTATTCTTACGAACACTTCCGCTACTTGAGCACGAGACATCGTACTTAGCTGCATCGGCGAGTATATTCAATTTTTCCTTTATTCTTTCAAAAGATATTGACATGTTGTGTGTTAGTATTTATTCCAAATTTATGGAAAAATTCCATATTATGGATATTTTCCAAATAAAATTTTGGATTATGTCCAAATTATGTATATTTGAAAATGGGTAGTGTAGATAGCAATGTCTACAATTGCTTTGACCAACAGAGATAATTCAAGAATTATATGGAAAATGAAATTACTTTAAAACGCTTCACCGATATTCGCCGTGAGTTGGGCTATACTCAAGCAGAGTTTGCCAAGCTTCTTGGCGTATCCAGTACTACTGCGGATATAGAACGTGGGCGTACTAAACTTTCAGGTAAAGTTGTGATGGAGCTTTTAAAGCAGTTCAAGATTAATCCGCTGTGGCTGTTTGGTGACAGTGATAACCAGTATTTGGAAACTTCCAAGGTAAGTGTTATCCCTAAAGTGGTTACCGTAGATAATGCTGGTAACGATAATATGGTCTTGGTAAATGCTAAGGCAGCGGCAGGATATCCGCAGAACATCGCGGATACCAGTTGGTACGAACAACTTCCTGCTTTTGATTTGCCCATTCCTGAATTTAGAAATGCTACGTACCGTGGTTTTCAGGTTGATGGAGATAGTATGTTGCCCAATTTAAGATCTGGTGAGTGGGTTTTGGCCAAGGCAGTAGAACATATTGATGATGTGAGTCAAAATAAAATGTATGTGGTTGTGCTGGAGGATGCTGTTTTGGTCAAGAAAGTAGAGAGAAGACCAAATTCCAACAATGTTACTTTGGTATCGCTTAATGAAACATATCCCCCATATGATATCAAACCTTTTCAAATTCAGGAGATTTGGGAGGTAAGCAGTAGAATTACTTTTGGAGAAGATGCTACTACAGAAAAGGGGCTCCTTAGACAATTACAAGAATCTATGGAAGAGTTAAAAAGTCAGTTGCGGCATGTAAAAAAAGTGTAAAGTTTTTTAAGATTGTGGAACTTTTAAATTGTATACCCCGCTTTCTCTCAAGGTAAAACCAAGGCTTGTATATAAATTTATTGCTGGAGTTCTATGGTGTCCGGAAAAAAGAAGTATTTCGTCCAAATTTAGATGTTCAGCCTCCTTTAATAGTTTTTCCATAAGTTTTCTACCGATTCCTTTTCCACGATGTTCGGCATCAACTACAACATCCTCGACTAATCCTCGGTAACCTGAAATTACCTTATATGTAACCAAAAGCGCTATCCCTACAATATGACCTTCTTCCTTACATGCTGCTAAAATTACATGATTTCCATCTTGAAGTATTTGATGTAATGGGCGCTGTAAATTTTTATCGTTCAGCTGTTTATATAAATTCTGAATTTCTTCTTGAATTTGGTCATTAAGATCGTACTTATGTAATATTTCTATGGTCATGTTATATGGTTTATAGATTGATAAAACTAAGAATATAATGAGAACAATAACGCTCGTATATCCTAAATTTAATACAAAAGCAGAATAGATTTAGATGTGTTTGCTTACAATCTACGTTTAATACATGGTGTTTGGGTTTGCCGATTTTTTAGGAATTTGCTGGATGGAATCCCAATGCTCACAAATTTTTCCATTTTCATCAAACCGAAAAAAGTCCATTGTTATGTATTGATCATCATCTGGCCAGATTTGGTGCGTGTGAAGGGCAACTAAATCACCTTCGGCCACAGCACGAACAAAATCAATTGACTTTTTTGGATATTCGCGTTTCATTCTATCAAAATAATCTATAAAACCTTGTGGTCCATTAGCCACATCTGGATTGTGTTGAATGTATTGACCTCCGCAAAATTTATCAATAGCTTCTTTTGGGTTGCCTTCGTATGCCATTCTATAGAAAGCAATGGCGTTTTTCTTATTTTCTGATGTATTCATACAAGTAAACTTTTAAAAATGTCTTAAGTGATTTGATGTTAGGCGGTAAGCTCAAATGATATTTTAATTCCCTGAATAATCATATCAGTGCCAATAATGGCAATAATCAACCCCATAATTTTTCCTATTACCGAGATTACGTTATGACCTATTTTTTTAATAACCAATTCGCTCAACATAAATGAAAAATAGGTTAGCCAGCATAACAGGCCGAAAATAAATATAACCACGCCAATTTTAAGGTAACCCGCATTAGAAACAAAATTCATTCCGGTAACGATTGTTCCTGGCCCCGCTAAAATAGGAATAGCCAGTGGAGATATGGCAAGATCCTCGTCTATATGCGTATCCGTTAAATGTTTTACATTAGACTTTTTAGATTGAAGCATATCAAAACCTACAAAGAAGATTAGAATACCTCCGGTAATCTTAAAAGCAGGTATTGTAATTCCGAAAAGAAGAAATATAAATTTCCCGAGAACAAGGAATATAGTAACGATAATAAAGGCTGTTAATGTAGCCTTTTTACTAATAGTCCGTTGCGTTTTTCTATCCGCACCTCCAACCAATGATAAAAATATAGGCATATTAGAAAGCGGATTCATTATGGCGAAAAAACCAGTGAATACGGTGATTGAAAAGGTAATAAGGTTATCCATTTATAAGTTACGGTTTCTTTAAATATGATTTTGATCACAAGTTAGCCAAAATAAAAATATGCTAGGGTAGGAGTAGTGCCTGGCCCTAGCATATAGTATTGAAATTAAATATTCTATTTTACTGAAAGTCAGCTGCTTTAAAAGGATATTTTCTTGGTGTTTTTTGAATGGTAATCCAATGTGCAACGGTAAAGGATTTTACACCCCATTGTCCATTAAAACGTCCTAGACCTGAGTTTTTAACTCCACCGAATGGTGCATAGGCACTATCATTAACTGGTTGGTCATTAATATGTGTCATACCAGCTTCAATACCTTGTGCAAATGCCATTCCTTTTGCTTCGTCTTGTGTAAATACAGAACTAGATAAACCGTAGTCTGTAGCATTTGCTAATCGTAGCGCATCTTCTGTATCTTTTGCTCTAGCAATAGACACTGCTGGTCCAAAAATCTCATTTTGAAATAATGGGCAATTTTCGTCTACATCTACAAAAACGTGTGGCGGCATATGTAAACCTTCTGCTTCTCCACCTAATGCCATTTTGTAACCTTGTTCTTTTGCATCGTCTATTAACCCTTTAACAGTATCAAACTGGTTTTGATCAATAATAGGACCTACAAACGTATCTGGATCATTCATATCCAAACGTTTTAAGGTCTTTACTTTTGCTATAAACTTCTCTGTAAATTCGTCATAGACTTTATCTTCAACAATAATTCTGTTGATAGCCATACAGATTTGACCTTGGTTCATAAATTTACCCCAAGCAGCAGCTTCAACCGCTTGATCAATATCTGCATCTTCTAGCACCACAAACGGACTGTTACCACCTAATTCTAACTCGATATTTTTAATAATATCTGCTTCCAGAGCATTTTTACCAACTTGACGACCCACTGGTGTTGAGCCTGTAAACGAAATTAGTTTTGAAATAGGATGCTTTGTAATTGCAGTACCAATAGTACTTCCTCCACCTGGTAAAACGCTTAATAACCCTTTCGGGAAACCTGCCTCTTCTAAAAAAGAAGCGAAAATTAATCCGCCTGTTACTATAGACGTTGATGCCGGTTTTAAGACCACAGCGTTACCAACTGCCAATGCTGGACCTAAAGTACGCGCGGTTAATTGACCCGGAAAATTCCAAGGAGAAATTAAACCAATAACACCTAATGGTTTTCTAACAGCCATAGATTCTTTGCCATCAATATCTTGTGGTAATATTTTACCTTCTACTTGTAATGGTAAATGCACAGCACTTTCAAAAACGCTAGCTACTAATTCTGCTTCAAAATACCCTTTTGCTAAGGTTGCTCCTACTTCTTTTCTTGCCCATTCTGCAAACTCTTGCTTTCGGTTTCTAACTACTTCGGCTAGTTTAAGCATCATTCTACTCTTTTCAGGAGGTAGTACAGCTGCCCATTTTTTCTGCGCAACTGCTGCTTGTTCAAAAGCTTCATTTACATCATCTGTAGTAGCTCCATTTAAAGAGAATAACTCCTCTTGGTTCCAAGGGTTAATATCCTTGATTGCTGGTCCTTTTCCGTCTTTCCATTCGCCACCAACAAATATTTTTCTCGTATAATTCGGTAATTTATCTTGTGTTTTCATTTTCATTGTGTTTTAATAGTTGATACTAAAGTGTCACGATTACTTTACCCACTGTTCTTCCTTTTTCAACTTCGGTATGGGCAGCAGCCATATCTTCAAAAGCAAACGTTTTGTAAATGTTTGGTTTAATGCTACCGTTTTCTAACATTTCTTTTAAGGTGTTCATATCTTCAGCACTAGAGTGTACTAAAATGTCTGAAACGGTTTTGTTCTCCTTTTTAGCTGATGCTTTTAAGTCATCTAAGTCCATACCTACTGTTGTATAAGCTGTACCACCGCTTTTTAAAACTTTTACTGAATTTTCTAATACTTCACCACCTTGCGTATCTAACACAAAGTCGATATCAGATAAAATTTCTTCAAACTTTTCAGTATGATAATCTATTGCGTTATCTGCTCCAATAGAGGTAACAAATGCACTGTTTTTTGCCGAGGCAGTAGTATTCACAAAAGCTCCCATTGCTTTTGCAATTTGGATAGCAAAATGCCCGACACCACCAGAACCTGCTTGTATTAGTACTTTATCACCTTTATTAATCCTTCCTTCTAAGATTTGTAATGCAGTTAAAGCAGCTAAGGTTGTAGCAGCAGCCTCTTCAAAAGAGACGTTGTCTGGCATTATAGCTAAATGTGCTTCTGGCGCAGCAACAAATTCCGCGTAAGCGTTACCTACACCAGGAAAGTTTACCATACCAAAGACTTTGTCGCCTATTTTAAAATTGGTGACTTCAGTACCAACTTCTGTTACGGTTCCTGCTATGTCCCAGCCTAAAATAACAGGTCGTTTTTCACCGTACATCATATTCAGCATCTTATCTTGATACTTTGGTTTTACATCTGCCGGGTTTAATGAAATAGCCTTTACCGCTACTAATACCTCGTTATCTTTTATGCTTGGTTTTGCTACTTCTGCTAAATGAAGGTTTTCTGGTCCTCCTGCTTTTTCTAATACTATTGCTTTCATAGTGTTTCTATTTTTAAATTATTTTTTATTGTAGACAACGGTCATTCCCTTGCCTTGCTTAAGTGTTAAGCGCATTTTGGTATCTGTAACTTCAATTACAAGTTCATCATACCCTAAGTCCATATCTCCGATTTTGCTGGTTCTGGTGAAGAAATTATTTTTCCAATCCCAAGTACCTGTCAATACTTTACCTCCAAAAACTCCAAATATTTGTCCGTCGTGAGTAGCAACAGATTGTCCGTCTTTGTCACCATAAAAATTATCGGCAGCTATCTTTAAATATTCTTCTTTCGTGTTTATTCGTTTCCAATTTTCATCTACAGGTATAGCTTTACTAATAGTTGATGGAAGTGTGTAAGATGCTATTGAATTACTAAATAGAACCGGAGTAAATAACACATTGTTTTCTATAGTAATATCTGCTAAACCTTTCGGGAAGTTTCCAATTAATTGTCGCGTATTCTCATTTATAAAAAACAAGTCACTAACCGTACCTCCTGTTACTAAAAAACCATCATTAACAGCAGTTAAACCGTCTAAAGCTCCTAGTTGATAACTGCTTTTAAACCGTGTTATCGTTTTATCTTTTAGGTTAACTTTATATAGACTGCCAAACTTATCTGGTGAAATTTCTAAAGTCAATTCTTCACCAAAATTTGCAATAACCAAGTCTTCATTTTGAATATAAAGTCCGTTTGGATGCTTAATTTCTGGGGATTGAAACCAAACCTCTAATTTGTTATTTACTAATGTGAAAATCTTACCACTTGCTATATCAGAGATAAAAACCTGTCCGTTTTTAGAAACCACGACATCATTTAATGACACAACATCTGGAGAAGTAATGCTATTTACGACTTTACCATTTTTAACATTGATAATATGAAGCTCCTTACCATCGCCAACGTATAATTTGTCCCGATATAATGCCAAGCCTGCAGGCGAATTTAAACCAGTTACCCATTTATAATTATCAACTTTTCCGTCCTTTGAAATTCTACTTATATACCCTTTGTTATTTTGATTTACGTTAGAAACATATAACCAATTCTCTGTTGGTGATGCCACAATAGACTCAGGCATAGAAAAACCATCTAACTCCCAGTTTTTAACTAATTGCTGTGTTGTATTTATGTGATTAGATGCAGTATAGTTTGTTTCTTCTAAAACTTCCTTTAAAGTAAAAATGCCATTATTTGCAGCTGGAAAGCCCGTATACAAGCTTAATAAAATCATAGTTTCTGAAATCTCATTTGGCGTAACACCTAAATTTAAGGCAGCATTTATATGCGACTTTAACTGCGATTTTGCATTAGCTTGTGTAGTAAGACTAGCTATTATCAATAATTCTTTGGTTTTAAAATCTATGCCTTTTCTGTTATAAATTTCTCCAAAACCATAGCGAATAATATAATCTGCCATATCTGGAGAGACACTTTTAAAAGCTGCTTCTAATCCTTTTGAAGCGCCTTCACCATTAACCTCGTTAACAATTTTTACGCCTGTTTTATAGTTGTCTTCTTTAGTGTTTTGCGCAATACCTGCAAAAGAGAAAGACAATGCTAAAACTAAAATGATGTACTTTTTCATAACCTTCTTATTTGCCGTTTTGCTTTGCAGTTGCTTTTGGTGAGGCACCTTGCTTCAACGTTTTGTTTCTGAATTTTTCGGTTTGAGGAAGCTGTAGGTTTACTTGGTTTATTTCTTGAATTTCTACTTGAAGTTTGTCAAACTTGATATCTTCTAAATGTCCTCCCAGTGTTATATCTTCAGATAAAAAGTGAAAGTGCATTCCCGGAATCACTACATTTCCAATATAATCTGGCGTAAATAAACCTACTAAAGTTCCTTTGATATTTTCTCTAGTATACATTACTCTTGTATCTAAATATTCAAAAAGAGAGACATCTTCGTTTTCTACTTTATGTGCAGATGCCATTTTTAGATATCCAAACTCTCCTTTAATTCTGTAAGCATAAAAACTATTTTTAGAAGTAGAGTATTTTTGAAGCTCTTTATTTAGTTCTTCGTATGAAGTAATGTTTTCAACGGTTACCGTTTTTTTAGGTTGAAAATTTATCATCGTCATATTAGGCGATTCTAAATCTTCTGGTGCTTCTTTAATTCCGCCTTCCGCATCAATAGTATATACCACACCATCTACAGCAACCAGTTCACCTGCTAGGTGATTTACGGTACCAATACCAATATTACCTTGCTGTACCATTTGTTCTGGCGTAAAATCACCTTCATATATACTATTTAACAACGCAACCGTTGGCGCATATTGATGAATGGTGTTTTCCGTATGTGGTGCTAATCCGTTATCATCAACGTTGTGTGGATGCGGATGTTCGTGATCTTGCGTTTCTGTAGTTGAAACTGCTTCTTTTTTGTCCTGATTTCCGCAGCTTGCTAAAATTGCCAAGGAAACTAATAGAATTGCTTTTTTCATAAGAGTGCTTTTTAGTTGATTATTGATTTCTCTTAAATTTCTGTAACGAAATTCATATACTGCTTTAAATCACCAATGACAGCTTCTTCCATTAGTTTGCCTGTTTTTACTGCATAAGGTTGATTAAAGTGAATGTCCCAAACATCAGATTCTTTTCTCCAATGCTCATAAACTGCTAGGGTATCCTCTTGATTATCTACTGTATATAAATCAAAAAGGATGTTGCCTTCTTCCTCTTTTCTTGTGTGGGTAATGTGATCTTCAAACTGTTCAAGAAGTGCTTCTCTAAATTCAGTTTTTAGTTTAAAAATGAAGAAAATAATAAATACGTCATCTTCAGGATTTGCAGATTTAGAATGGTCTGGAAGCGGATTTGTATCGCCTAAAAAGTAGAAATCTGGAGCCGACTGTAAGGCGGTCTGTCCTACTTCCATTAACTTTTTGGTATGTGGTTCGTTATCGTGAGATGTAATAGCAGCTTTGTCTGCCCAACGTTCGTAAACAAAAAACACATTGTCTTCTGCTTTAGATACAAATACTCTAATCTCTTTATTACCAACCTCTTTCTGTGTTGCAGCTTGTGCTTCTTTAAGCGTTGCTGCAAACGTATCTTTGTATTCTGGTTTTGCTGTAAATTTTACTATTGTACTTTTCATAATAATATTCTTTATAATTGAAGCACCTTTTATTTTAATGGAGTAAGTGGTACTTTTTGAATGATTGTAACCTCTTTTATTTTTGCAAATCTGTCATTTGGATTATCCTTTACAATCCAATGGTGAGAAGTAGTTGCGGTTAATTTTTGACCCTCTTTTGTTATCCCTTTCCAAACAAAATCTACATTGACTTCATATTCATTTTCTGAAATTACTTTTACTGTAAAATTCTCTGGAAAATGACTGCTTTCCTTCAATTGTTTTGGTGTTCCATTCAACCATTGTTCTAATTGCTCTATGGTAACAATAGGTTCGCTATTTGTTGAAAAATTAAGTTTAAAACCATCTGCTAATACCTCTTTAAAAGGCGCAACATTACCATCTAACTGTTCCATATTTAAGAGCCAGTAGTGCATAAGAGATAACATTCGGTTTTCTGGATACGCATCCTCAAACGTTGGGTCTTTAATCTCTCCAGTAGGTTTAATATTGATTTCTGTAAATACAGGTAAAAGTGCGCCAGGAACCTCTTTTAAAAATGTGCTGTAATGCAAAGGATAACTGTCATTAGAACCGTCTGACTTTAAATTTTGATATATAATATCAGCTTCTAAATTAATAGAACCGTTCTCTAATTTATTAACTTCTATATTTTGAATATGATGCGCATTTTTCCATCCTTTATAAACTTTTAATCTTTCAGGATAATTTTCTTTGCCTTGCATTTCTCCAGCTGCAGATTTCATTTTTATATCATCTGCTAAAATTTCTAACTGATTTTCTAGTCGCTGTTTATTTTCAATATCACGTTCATAAAAAAGATACCAACGGTGATATTGTACGATAGCTGCGTGAACAATTTTTGTGTTTGTTTCCATAATTATTAGCTTTTAAGATTATTATAATTGAGTGATAACTGTTTCTTCAGGAAATCTAGATTTCGGTAATTTTGCATTAAAGTCACTGTCTTTTCTATAACCTAAAGACACAACCGCTAGAGCGGTGAAGCCTTTTTCGCGTAAGCTAAATTCTTCATCAATAGCTTTTACATCTACACCTTCCATTGGGCAAGCATCAATACCTAAGGCAGCTGCACCTAATAAAAGTGCGCCCATATTTAAATACACTTGCTTTTCCATCCAGTGTGGTAAATCTTTAAGGTCGTAGCGGTGAATGTTTGCAAATAGCATACGACCACCGTGCATTTGATCTTTAAACTCCTGTGCTGCAAAACGACCATCTTGGTCTTCTTGTTCTAGAATGCTATTCATATAATCATCGTCTGCATCTGTGCGAGCTGCGATAACAATTACGTGAGATGCGTCTAAAACTTTTGGTGTATTGAATTTGAAAAATCCTTGTGTTCCTTTTGCAATTCGCTCTTTACCTTCTTGGGTATCTGCAATTAAAAAATGCCAAGGTTGTAGGTTTACGCTAGACGGACTTAAACGTAATACATCTTTTATTTGTTGAAAATCTGCATCTGATATTTTCTTAGTTGCATCAAATTCTTTTGCTGAGTAGCGGTTGTTTAATATTTGTGTTAGATTCATTTTTACTATTTCTTAACTTGTTGATTTATAATACTATCAAAATTATAGTACAAATGTAAGTGTAGAGTTGGTACGTGTCAATAACGGTCAAGAAGTATAGTATACAAAATAATTTGTAATAATCTGAATATCAATTATTTGAATACATAGTATTTTACTATAAAAAGTATAGTTGCATACTATATTAAAGCTTATTATCTTTGTCATATATTTAATTTTTAAGAAATGGACAGAAAAGAACTGTTTGAAAAGAAACCAAAAATTAAAATCAATAATAAAATATCATTCTGCCCAACGAGCGCAGCAATGGAATTGATTGGTGGAAAATGGAAGAGTGTTATACTAACCCATTTAATAGACGACAAAAAACGCTACAACGAATTGAGAAAGGAAATTCCTGGTATTACTGAGCGCACGTTGAGTTTACAGTTAAAACAATTGGAAGCAGATGGAATGGTAAACAGAAAAGTGTTTACTAAAAAACCACCTTTAAAAGTAGAATATACCCTTACGGAGTTTGGACAAACATTGGTTCCAATTCTAAATCTAATTGTTGATTGGGGATTACAGGCGGCCGAAACCAAAGGTGAGTTTTTGTTTGATGAATAAGTTTGATTAACAATTGAATAAATTAAATTATATAGCACAAAAAGCGCTTTGTAATAGCTTTAAAATAGCGTCCTAACTCTGTAAAAAGGGAAAGTAAAAAAGTGTGATATCGTAAAAGTAAAGAATAATCAATATAATTTCACTGAATCACTAAATGGGGGAATCTGCTCTTAAATTCAAATTTAAAAGATGAAGGAACTGTATGGTATAACAGAACGCTATTACAATTATTAAACTCCATAAACAATTGTAATTCTTTATTAAATGCATCCGCAAAAGCTTCGGCTTTCTTTAAACTAGGCTCTAATGTCAGCTGGTGAATATGTAAAATTTTCTTTTTCCTATCCACTTTACTATCCATACGGGCTACCAGTTTTCCATTCCATAAAATAGGGAGGGTAAAATACCCGTGTATGCGTTTATGTTGTGGCACGTAACATTCCAAAAGATAATCAAACCCAAAAATCTCTGACGTTCGTTTGCGTTGGATAAGCAAATTATCAAACGGTGATAAAATTTTAAGTTTCTTTCGTGAAAGGGGTTTGTTTAATAGCTCATAAGACTCAGGTAAGATATAATAC
>ENA-ORXM01003628-ORXM01003628.1-marine-metagenome-genome-assembly--contig:-NODE-3628-length-14973-cov-10.285916_pt1 | contig 14973 bp, 15 predicted proteins | sample MGYA00237867_ERZ511480 | MGnify/ENA primary metagenome ERZ511480 (study PRJEB26309, sample SAMN06266103) | marine metagenome | isolation source: Algal blade | place: United Kingdom:Sidmouth, United...
CTTGACTTTTTCTCCACCATCAATGTGCTGGACGCTAAGTGAATATTTTAAGGAATAATTTAATTTTAGCTTGGGAGTATTTTGGGGAAGTCTACACCAGAGGATATCGAAATTACACTAATTTCTACAATATAGTATATTTTATCTGTTGTAAACTCAAATTCAATTACCCACTCTATTTAGCATAGAGCCTTATTACTTAGTTTTAAAAACAAATTTATCGATTAAGAAAAAGGATATTCCGATTCTAAAAGGTGTTACAATTAGTGTTTTTATAAAATCGGAGAAACATAGACTAAAGTCAATGATTAGTAGTAAACCAAAACCTAGAATCAAACTCACGAAATAGGAAGAGTAGTATTTATAAACTTTCTCTAAACTATACTTAGTGCTATATGTAAATTTAGAATTAAATAAATAAGAAAAAGTAATACCTATTGTAAATACAAAAACATATGTGAAGTACAGATTCAAAGAAAGTACATTTAAAAATATATAATATAAAGCTATACCTAAAATTCCATTAAGGATTCCTATAGCTGAAAATGAAAAAATACGATTAGTTTTATTAAGCATATTAATTTTTTCTCGCTACGATTAAGCAGCTACTTCCAATCGTTTTTGATCTAAGATTTGAAATATCTTTAAGTTCTGATGACAAAAGCTTTTTAAGAATTGAGTTTTCTTTTTTGTGATGTGAAAGTGTTTTGTTTCTGACATTATTTTTATTTATAAATCCAAATCTTGATGGAAGACTCCTAAAAAGGAAAAGAGGAATATACAAAGGGCTAAATATATATGTTTTATATTCAACGCTAAAATTTGCTTTCTGGAGTACATTTTCAGCTGTTTGAAGAGTATATCTTCTATAATGACCTGCAATATTATCATTTTCAGACCATAGAGAATTAAATGCGGGAACTGTGAAAACCAACAACCCGTTTTCTTCTAAAGATGAATGAACTTGTTTTAGAAAGACTAAATCGTCTTCAATATGTTCTAAGACATCAAACATTCCTATAGCTGGAAAATTCAGATTTATCTCTGTAAGATTCTCCAGCGTTGAGTTTATAATTAGTTTAACTCCTTGTTTTTGTGCATTTTGTGCACCAATAGTCCCCGGTTCTATTAAGCAAACAGTGTATCCATTCTGTTGTAAAAATTTTGACACAAATCCATTTCCACCTCCAAGATCGCAAAATAAGTGACTTATCGGTAGAAAACTATTTAATACTGATAGTATACATAGATTCCTATGCTTAAACCAAAAAGATTCATTCTCTATCTGATAACATATGGAGTTGCCATCTTCTGGATACGAAATATCACTTTGGGAATTCGGAGGATACCAAATTCCCATTTTATTATTCAATTTACTAAAAATACTTTTAGGTATCATTTTTGATCTAATTTACAATTAACTATTACACTTATAATTATCATATGGAAGGATATTCAGTTGTTATTCCAGTATACAATACTACTGAGGTACTTAAAAAATTACAATTAAAAATTGATACAGTTTTTAAACAAATGGATGCCAAATATGAAATTATTTTTGTTGACGATTCTTCAACTAATCCTCATACTTGGATTACGTTATGTAATTTAGTGGATAATTTTGACAATATTACAGCAATTAGATTATCACGAAATTTTGGTCAACATTCAGCCACTATATGTGGACTTTCATATGCCAAAGGAGATTATGTAATTACAATGGATGACGATATGCAACACGACCCTTTTGATATACCTCTTTTAGTGAAAAAATCTTCTCATGATATTGTTATTGGTACCTATAAGAATAAAAAACATTCATTTATTAAAAATATTGCTTCAAATCTTAAATCCTACTTAGACTATAAATTACTAAAAAAACCTAAACATTTAAAGCTCACGGCTTTTAGACTACTAAATAGAAATATAGTTAATGGAATTCTAAAAATTAAAACATCAAATCCATTTCTACCTGCACTTATGTTTTACATTACTCAAGATGTTTGCCAAGTAAATGTCGAACATTATATTAGGCAAGAAGGTAAATCAGGGTACTCGGTGGTAAAAATGATTAAACTTATTAGTTCTTTAGTCATTGATAATTCTTCAGTATTACTTAGATTTATTGGTATCATTGGTTTAGTTATGATGATTTTTAGCATTATAGTAATTGTAGCTTTATTTTATCGATCTTTTGTAAGTGGGGTAGAGGTTGAAGGGTGGACTTCTCTTATTTCAACAATATTATTATTTGGAGGGTTACAACTTCTTAGTATTGGGGTTATAGGTGAATACCTTATCAGAATAATTAGAGAAACTGAATATAAGCCAAGTTATTTTGTAAAGGAACTTAAGTCATAGTCTGTTTTTCTTTCGATTTCATATTTAATATTTACAGGATCCGTTGAGTAGGAATTTTCGTAATACGGCCTTGATATAATTTTATATTGTTCTTTATAATTCTTAATAATGATTTCTCTTTCTTGTTCATTAATACTTGGATCGTAATTGAAAAATTTCATTTCTCCATAGCACGTAGCACCAATATATTTTTTTGTAAAGTCGTTAACTTGTCTATGATTGCCTTCTTTATTTGAACTATAAGAAGTATTAGTTTTCCATTGTTTACCAGACTCATCAATTAGATTGTCTAAATCATTAGTTCTAAAATTGATATTTAAGGTATTTAGTCTATTTGTTCTATAGTATTTATCTGAAATAAACTTTTCGTATTGAATTATTATTAAATTTTGATGATTTATATTGAGAATAGCTGTTTCTGAGTTCTCTCTCCAATTTCTAAGATTTAGTAAAGTGGGCCTTGGCCCTCCCGTGTAATCAGAAGATAAATTTCCATGATTTAGTGATTTTATGACATCAACTGGATTTCTGATAACTATTATTACTTGAACTGAATGTTTTAAAAAATAGGGCACAAATTCGTGGCAAAGAATTTCTTTAACCCCTCGTATTTTTTGGCTGCCAGTTGAAGACAGAGAATTACGGGTGTCTAAAAAGTCAGTATAAATAGATATTAAATCTTTGCTTTTTTCTAAACTATAAATAATTTTATTAAAATTTTGTAATAATGTTTTATCTGTAGGTCTGTGTTTCTTTAAATAGGGTCTTAATTTTGATATGTTAATCTTTTGATTTAAGAAACTATTGAGCTTTTCATCTTCATTATTCATTGAGTAATTTTTACCAATATATTTATTAGTTCTTATGTTATTTTCCATATAGAATAATTCTTTAATCGCCATAAATAGGAATATCATAGGCTGATATTGTATTCGTGTGTCAATTTGTGAATTAATATATTTCTGTATTAAGGTGGTTCCTGACCTGTAGCATCCAGTTATGAAAATATTCATTGAATTAATAATATTTATTTATCTCTTTAAGCCCTACATTAAAAATCAAATCTAAAATGCTAACTCCGTGTTCAAATTTACCATGCAATTGTGTATAGGACTGATAATTGGTGTAATCAATATACTTTACATTAATTCCATTATTTGTAAATAGCTTTTCATCAATATAATCTTTTGCTGAAGGCCCCGAAAGATATTCTGTGGCATTTAGCTCTAACAGTATATTTAATAAATTTTCATTCTTGTCAGATACATTTTTAAAGTTTGATGATAATATAACCTTAGTTTTTATTTCTAATAAATCTAATAATGATTTAAGGAATTTTTGATTTATTTCACTAATAAAATTTGAACCTGAGCTTAAATATAATTCTTCAAAATATTCTGAATATTCTTTAAAAAATGGAGATCTTGAATAATTGCTTTTTAATGTCTTCCAATGTTTGATATTCCACTTGCCATATGAAATCTCTGTTTCATTTATTTTTTGTCCTAATCTACTTTGGCTTACTGGAATAGTTAGCCATTTTAACCCTTGATTCGATTTTATTAAATTTCTATTTCTCCAATCATTCTTGGTGTATTGCACATGGTCATATACTACAAATATATCTGATGACTTAATAAGGTCAAAGTACCCCTTCCATGGAATATAGTTTGACTGACAAACCGATACTGTTACTGACATTTTTTAATTACTTATTATTAGAACACTAAAACGTATTATTAAGATTCTTTATAACGTAAACTTAGCGCTTATATGCTAATTTTTTATAGTTTTATGAGAGTAGAGATCATATTTTTAAAGCTTTTAGATATTTCGAACAAGTAATTCTAATCAATATGGATAGTAAAAGGATTCCATTTAACAAACCATATTTGTCAGGTAAAGAATTGTATAATATATCCTTAGCCATTCACAACGGACAAACTGCTGGTAATAAAATGTTTACAAAAAAATGTCATGCTTTTTTTGAAAGCACTTTTTCCTTTAAAAAGTGCTTATTGACTACATCATGTACTGATGCATTAGAGATGGCGGCTTTATTACTTAATATAGAGCCTGGTGATGAAGTAATTGTACCTTCTTTCACGTTCGTATCAACAGCTAATGCTTTTGTATTAAGAGGAGCAAAAATTGTGTTTGCTGACAGTAGAGAAGACCAACCCAATATTGATTCTAATAAGCTTGAAGCATTAATAACACCGAAAACTAAAGCAATAGTTGTGGTCCATTATGCTGGTGTTGCATGTGATATGAATCCAATTTTGAAGATTGCAAAGAAACATGAATTATTTGTAATCGAAGATGCGGCACAGGCCATAGATTCGTATTATAACGGTAGAGCTTTAGGGAGTATTGGAGATTTTGGTACGTTTTCGTTTCATGAGACAAAAAATATTATTTCTGGGGAAGGCGGAATGTTGTCTATAAATAATGAGAAATACACTAATAGATCAGAAATTTTATGGGAAAAAGGTACAAACCGTTCTGCATTTTTTAGAGGTGAAGTAGATAAATATAATTGGGTAGACGTTGGCTCTTCATTTTTACCTTCGGAAATGATCTCTGCTTTTTTATTTGCACAATTAGAAAATATTGACTCAATCCAGGCTAAAAGGAAAATAATTTGGAATAATTATTATACTGGATTTTCTGAGCTTAAATTTAGTGGTAAAGTAAAATTACCTATGATACCGGAATATGCTACAAATAACGCTCATATGTTTTACCTGATTTGTAGTGACTTTGAGGAAAGGAGCTCCCTTATTAAATATTTAAAAGGTAATAGTATTCAAGCAGTCTTTCATTATCTTTCTTTACATAAAAGTCCTTATTTCATGGATAAGCATGATGGTAGAGAATTAGTTAACTCTGATAAGTATACTAATAGCTTAGTTAGGCTACCTCTTTATTTTGAATTAGATACAGATCATCAAAATAGAGTTATTGAGAAAGTTTTAGATTTTTACATATAAAACATTAATAATTTATTATCTAAGTTTGCGAAGTTCGTAATTATAAATTAAGCAGTTTAAATAGAATGAAAAGTGCGATAGATAGCTGTATAGAATAGTTAATAAATGAATACTTCAATGAAGAATCTTCTTGTGAGATCTTATAATCAGCTATCTTAAGTGTTCTTATTTTATATAAGAAAACAGTAATATAAATGGATAGAAGTGGGAATATTCCATACAAGTATCTAAAAACTCCATACCTTATAACAATCTGCAGTATACATGCTAAAATAAATAGTCTTAGCATTATAGATAAATCTAAAAATTTTGTACTGCTGGGAAAAATAAATATTAGACTAAATAGAAGTCCAATTGAAAAGAGATAGAATATTAATTTTTCAAAAGAAATCAGGAATTTAAATATCATATCTTTTAATTCAATGCTACTACTACTGTAATTGATATCGCTATTCATTTTATTGATTAGGGTATTTCTATACCATACTATTATAGTCAATCTATGTTTGTAACAATTAATTATACCATCTCTATTTAGTGTTTTACTGGTATCTAAATATTCTTGTGTACGTGTAAATTTATTTTTTAGATCATAGGCAATGGTAGCATAGGTATATTGAGATTTATCTGCAATTTTTACTATTGCTTCATGTAATTGTTTTAAAGTACTAGGTCTCAAATCTTCACCAATTAGTTTTTTCTTGTATTCATCAGATGCTATTCTATTGGTAGGACCGATTGCAAGGGTAGTAGTTGTGAAAAAGCAACATCCATATTTTTGACTAACAGAAAAAGACCATAAAAAAATAGCTGTAGACACAACTAAGGTTATTGATGTTACTTTGATGAAATAGTTTTTAATCTCTTTAAAATCAGATTTTATAGTGTAACAAACACTTATTATTAAAATTGTAAAAAGAGTAATGAAAATATAGCTGTGTCTAATAAAAACTATAGCAATTAGCAAACCACCAATTTTTGTTATACTAAGTGAATTAATGTTCTTTATATCTTTAGACATATGAAGGAATAACAGTACAATTAATTTGCCTGCTAATCCTTCACCCCATATACTAAATGAAAAAAGTGCAGCGGAAGGATACAATAAAAATAGTATCAAAGAAATTAAAGCTATCTTATGACTATAAGTTTTTATTAATCTTAAGTATATGGAATATAATAGTACATAGTTTATAAATCCAATGTAAAACCTAACAATACTAACATTATCAGTAAAGATTCTTATAGGACTAAGTACTATGCTAGTTCCAGGAACATAAAAACCTTCGGCTACGATTGAATTAATGTAGAAATAAATATTACTAAAGTCTAAAAAGAAAATGTCTACTAACAAATCTTTTATTACTCTGGAAATAGGGAAGTAGTATATTCTCTCATCACCTAACAATGGTAGATCGTAAACTAAATAAAAATTTAAAAGAAAACTAATACATAGTAAAACTAAAATTATGGCCCTATGGTAATTCTTGAATTTCAACTAAGTTATTTTGTAACACATACAATCTTATATTCTTCATTTGTAGAACTATAACCATTTTTATCTGTTATTTCTACTTTTACTGAGTGTCTGCCTTTAGTGATTTCATTTTTTGCAAAAGTTACACTCCAGCCAGAATTGGTGTAATCTTCATTCTTGTATCTTTTGGAAACATCTTTTCGAGGTTTACCGATATCTGCTGAAAATTTCTTTTTATCTATAATTACTGTAACTTCTTTTGGAATAGTTTGATTTTTTAAATCTACCGCCCATCCAGAGATTGTAATTGATTTACCTGAAATTGTGATAATTTTGTTTTTTCTGACAGATTGATTATTTATTTTACCTACCCAGTAAATAGTATTTGATACATCCTTATCAATAATGTTCTCAATGATTGGTTTTTTATATTCACTTTCAGGTTTAGTATCATTGGAGCAGGAGGTACCTAAAATTATAATACACAGAATAGCAATTATATTTTTCATTAGAATTAGATTTATAGAAAATTTGATAAAAAAACTATTTGTTAGTTATTACACTTTACTTCTTTAGTCAATTCGAAATATCTTACTTCCTTAAGGTAATTTTTTATTTCTTTTATTGTTTTACCATTATTCAGATTAGATTTTCGCAGAATACGGATAAAATCCATATTATTCGTACATTTTATATCAACTATTTTTAAATTACACAAACCAATTTGATTTAGACATGATACTATTTCATAAAACGACAATGGTGTAAAAACACTATAATGCCCATACCATGGCTTTAGGTCTGTCTTCTTTGTATTCATAATCGATTTGATAGGATCAATTCGGTTTTTGTGTCTATAGTTAAGATCATCCAAATATTTCTTATTCCAATTGCCTTTTTCTTCTAAAGTTTTAGTTGAATAGAATATGCTATCAATTTTGGAGCTAAATGATAAGTTATCATTTGGTGATTTATGTCTGCTTAAGAATTCACCAACTGTTGTGAATGGTCTCAAATGGTCAAAGGTATATTTTTTATCAGGAGATATTATCAAATATTCTCCGTTTTCATTAAGTAAAAATTCTACGTCAATAAGATGCTGTATAAAATTAGGAATATGTTCAATCACATGCGATGAGCATAAGTAATCGAATTTTATATTATCAGGAAGAGATTTCAACATCCCTTTATCTGCATTAAAAATAAAATCAATTTCTGGAATTAAATGATGGCTAATGTTTTTCTTATTCGCTCTTTGAATTAGTCCAGTCTTATCTACGGTTTCTAGATAACTAACCTTAAAATTTTCTTTACGAAAAACGGGTGATAGATTTGGTCCTAATTCTAGTATTGTATCTTTTGAAGGATTCTTGATACTTTGATGAAAATATTTTACTTTATTGTATCTAGACCAAACTAACTGATTTGATATTTGAATTTTATTCATTAGAGGATATCTTTATATTTTCCAGGTTTCATAAATGATTTAATCTTTTCATAGTCTACATCTTTTGTTACTTGTAGGAATTTAGTAAGATCGTTTATAAGATACGTAGGATTTAATATTGATTTTTCATATGAAATCAGTAATGATGGAACTCTCCATCTATAGACTAGTTGAAGATTCTGTAGATGTCTTCTTAAGACTTCATCTAAAGAGTAAACTGGTTCTCTTCTATGGTATCTAATATGACCACTAGTCGTTGATATTAGGTCTCTATAAACTACAATAAGATATGGATTTCTTAATTTGTGTTTTACTTGTTCTAAATAGTTTGCAGCGTTTGGGTTTTTCCAACCCCAATCAGATTTATTATTGTTATTAGAGTCAATTGAATTTATATAGTGTTCGATTGGTTTTCCAACGAAATTTTGATCTTCATGATTATTTGGAAGGTTTATCCCAAGATCAATATGTAACATTCTAATCACGCCTGCAACCATACTAGTCCCTCCTCTTGCACATCCAAAAACTATAATCGTTTTATTACCTTGACTAATAACATTTTCATCAAATAGATTTATGCAAGAACTTTCTTTATTCATATTAAATATTTTCTAAAATTTTGTCAGAATAAATTGATAAAATTAATTTGGAAAACGTAAATATAATAATACCGGCTGTAATATTCAGCGACATAATACCAATGTTTAAATGTCCTTCATTAAGTATTACTACTCTTATGTTTTCCAGGATACCAACAAAAGGATTTGTGTAATAGTAGATTTTTGAAAAATTATAAATTGATTCAGACGAAAAGAATATCCCAGACGTCCAAAAGCCAAGAAGTAAAAATATATCTATTATATGCATTACATCTCTTATATATATATATATGATTGCTAAAATGACACTTAAGCCAGTACTAATTAGGTAAATATTTAGGATAATAATGGGTAACCATAAAAGATTTGTCGTAATAGGTACATTCGTGAAAAATGAAATGATTAGGACAGCAGTGAAATTGAATAAAAATCCAAATTGTACAGAAAGAGAATTAGAAAGAAAGAGATCTTCTTTGTTCAAATTAATATTTTCAATTAGATATCTTTTTGACATAAATATTCGCAAGCCTCTTTTTATAGTCTCACTGAACGCCATCCATACTATAATGCCGGAAAATAAGAATAAAGCATAATTTTCAATTCCATTATTAGCATTATTCATAATTTTTTTGAAAACGACATAGTATATAGCCACCTTTATAGAAGGGTTTATCAAAGCCCAAAATAGTCCAAGTTTATCGTTATAATATCTCTTCTTAAAATCAATTTGTGCAAGTTTCCATATTCTCTCAAATCTATTTGACTCAGGTATTATTGTTATTATTTTTTCTGTTATATGTGTAAATCCAACTTTCATTGTGACTTTATAAACTCAGTATAAGAATTGAGAACTTTATCTGTTTTATCTACTATCTTCTGCATTCCTTTCTCTATCCAGAGACATCTTTCGCATTGATTCTTTATAATATCTATAGAATGACTTACAATAACATTAGTTTTACCTTCAATAATCCTCTTTTGAAAAGCAGTATTGGACTTGCGCCGAAACTCTAAATCTCCTGTACCTCCAAAAAATTCATCAAGTAGAAATATATCTGCTTTAGCATGTATTGCTGTTGAAAATAAGAGTCTTTGTTTCATTCCTTTTGAATAATACTTGACCTGTGTATTCTGAAAATCTTGAATACCAGCAAATATTATAATGTCATCATAGATTTGCGCTATTTCTTTGAAGCTTAAACCAATGATACTTCCGTTAACATAAATATTATCTCGTGCACTTAATTCCGGATCAAATCCCATACCGAGGGTAAGTTTCATGATTCTTCCTTCAGTTCTAATAATACTACCTTTATCAGGCGCCATTGCACCAAGAATTATATTTAGAAGTGTAGATTTTCCGCTACCGTTTCTGCCTATGATACCAAATGTTTCACCTTTATAAATTGTTAAATTTATTTCCCTTAAAGCCACTAAATTTTCATTAATAGTTTTCTTAAATGAAAAATTAGATATATAATCAAAAACAGTTTTATGTCTATTTTTAGAAGAATATGTCTTAGACAAGTGCTTTATTTCTATTGCGACGTCCTTCATTCTGTTAAATGCTGAAACATAGTATTAATCTCTTCAGTCTGATCCTTGTAAGTTGTAATTTTGCTTTTATGTATATTTTTAAAAGTCTTAAAATCTTTATCGAAACATTCTAAAATTGCATTTAAAAGAAAGTCTGAATTAGTTGTTATCGGAATAATATGAGCATTTTCACCTTCGACTAGATCTTCTGTAGTTCCACCACCGTTTGTTGAAATTATCCAAATATCCCTCAAAAGTGCCTCTCTTACTGTAAGGCCAAAACTCTCTTTCCATTGAGAAGGAAATAATAAAACGTCAATATGTTTATAAAAGTCATCCATACTATCTTGAGAGTAGGGAGGCATTATTCTTACTTTACCATCTATTTTTGCGCTTTTGAAGGCATGACTCCAAGACTTCCCTAAATTTTTAGCCCCATCGACTACAACTAACTCATAATTATTCAAGGCAATTTTAGAAAAGGCTTCCAAAATAAGTTCATAACCCTTAATTTTTCCAGGACCACCTGTAAAACCAAATCTAACAACTTTAGAGGAAGATTTTTTAAAATTATTTTCAGGTAATCTTACACCATTTTTATTGGTTCTACATCTGTTTGAGTCAAAGCCATTTTGTATGTGAAGTTGTCTATGAAAATCACTTGGAAATAAGAATAAGTCTATTTTAGGAAGGATTTCTTTCAAATAAAGTGACCTTTTCTCAAATCTATTAATTTCTTCTACGCAATATATACACGCTAATGGATCAATTTTCTTCTGAAAACAGTATCTCCCAGACCCATTAATCATGAATTGTCTTTCACATATCCACCAGCAATCATGTATAGTTAAGATCGTTTTTACATTATTTTGATGTAATGCATTAATAAACGTACTTCCAATATGTTGAATAGAATGTATATGAGCTAAATCAGGTTTTATAGTCCTTATAAAATTTGCTATGATATCCCCAATCTGTTCATTTCGATAAATGAGATCATAGTTAGAATGCTCAGGAAGATTAATGGCAATTACATTGACATCTTTAATCTTGTATTTCTTAAGATGATAAGGATAGTATGTTTTATCCTGAAAAGTTGTAATTACCGTTATATCCCAATTATAGTCATTTACTAGGCGCAAATTAATTTCTTCGGCGACAATAGTAGCACCACCAAAACTTTTTGGAGCATAATATACATTGAAAGAAAGTAGTTTCTTCTTAGAATTCACAGTCAAAAATTTGATTTTCTATACTTTTAGTATTGTATTCTAAGGTTGAATAGTTTTGTCTAACTATCGCCTCTGCTTTTTGTCCCATTTCGTAACTTTTATGCCTCATTTTTATACACCACTCAATTCCTTCGATCCATTCTTCTTGGCTGTTAGTGTATATAAAATATCCAGTGTTTTTATGATCAATAATGTTTTTAAAATCACCTACATGGCTGACAATAGTAGGTACAGAAAGGAGACTGCTTTCTAAATATCGTATTGCACTTTTACATTCATTAAAATCATTGATTAAAAGAGGAATAATATTAAGATCTATTTTACGATAAGTTGATAAATAATCATAATAATCAGAAAATGGAATAATTGTTATTCTTTTCTTGAATTTTGTTTCTAGTTCTTTAGCACTTTCAGCAAAACCTACTACGAGTAGTTCCGCGTGTTCATATTTATCCAAAATTTTTATTATGGCTGATTTAGCCGTATTGAAATCTGCTTCGTGTGCTCTAGATCCAGACATATAACCAATGACAAATTTTTCAGAAGTTAGATCCCTCGGAGTGTTTATATTTTTAGTAATCTCAGCAGCATTTATAGATTGAGCATCCATAAGGTTTCTCCATAGATAGATTGGAGATTTAGTAAATCTGGATAATACAATCTTTAAGTAAGGGGTACTTGTGGTAACAAAATCACACTGTCTAATCATATTAACGTAGTGACGAGTATTTCTTAATAATTCTGCCCTTTCTTTTTTGTCCAAGATGTTTAGATTTTCATTCTTCTTGTACAAAACACTATCAAATATAGGATCATCTATGTCATAACCTATATTAAGATTCAATCTAATCGCTTCATTAAGATATGCAGCACTAAGCTTTGAGTACGGAATTCTGTAAAATATAACAGTAGTAGCAAATTGCATGAGTTTTAAGCTTCTTGGAACATCAAGCCAGTGACTGAAGTCACATTCAATTTTTTTTCTTTTAAGAAGCTCTATTTTTTGAATAACACGATACTTTTTACATTGAGGTAGGTTTAAGTCTGCTATTATCGCTATATTCTTCCCTTTAATGCTTTCAATTGAATCGAATTTATCTAAATCATTAAGGTGTTTTACTATATATTTATCATCCCAAGTATTATAAAACTCTTTCTCCTGAATACTGACCGGTTCCATTTGTTGAATACTTTGTTTAAATTCGTTTTGAGCATTGGTTGGGGTATTAATTGTAGTAATATTATGCGATGTAGAATTAATATCTGAAGTATTTACTAGTTTCGAAAAATTGTCTTCTATTGTTTTTTGATCTTCATATTTTATTGCATATGCAAGAGATCTGATGTTTTGAAGATTAATTTTTTTAATAGTCTGAATAGGGCTTTTGATAGCAATTTTAATTATAGAAAGGACCTTTGACATTTAATTTTTTTCTTATAGTATGTTACAGCCACAAACTAATAATTATTAAAAGCTATGGACGGATTTTATAAACTATTGCTAAAATGACTTGTTATTAGCATAGTTGTCAATCGAAGAATTTCTACCAATGATTATGATTTTCCAAAACCTTTCAAGATCAATAGGGAAAAACCAGTATATTTTTTTTCTTAGACGAGAAAATTTTGAAATAGTTTTAACCTCGTTATAGAATTTCTTGCGATTGCTAATCACTTCTCTTCTAATTCTCCAAATATTAAACCAAGCTTTGAATAAAATTCTTAAATATTTTGTCCTTAAAAATATGATATCGATGATAACCATACTAAAATACTTAACGATTAAGGATGGGGTGTCATATATAATTTTAGTTACAGGCATCAGTTTGAAATATGAATATAGAATAGAAGTCTGAATCATCAGACTGTAGGATTCATTGAATATTTTCTTAATTGATTGACCCATTTTGTGATACACTAATGCATCTGGTGCATAGATGCAACTAAACTTACTAATCACGGCCCTGAGTCCATATTCAGCGTCTTCATAACCGGTAGAGAAGTATGGATCAAAAAATCCAATTTGTTCAATCATACTTCTTCGATAGAGGCATGCACCTGCACACGCTCCCATGTTTTCCACAATCTCAGTAAAATTATCAGTAGGCTCTCCATGTCCTATTGGCATGATCTCTCCAGTATTAATCATAAAATGACCTGCATTATCCATGATAGATCGATTGTAATAATTGATCATTTTAGATGAGATAACTTGCGCATTATTTAATTTAGCTGCTTTTATCAATTCGAACAACCAATCTTTGTGAACAATAGTATCATTGTTTAAAAGCGCAATGTATTCACAAGAATGGTAGATTAACTTTTCCTCCCAAATTTTAATATGCGCTTTAGAGAATCCGTAGTTTTCGCTATAAAGGTGACACGTTATATGTTGACTTGATTGATAGCATTCTTTTAGTTGCTCACCTTCATCATTATCAGAATTATTGTCGATTAGATGTATATGATAGTCTACTTTCTGTAAAGATAATACTGATTCAATGCATTCATGGGTATCTTGAATTCCATTCCAATTAATGATAATGATAGGAGTAATATTCAAAAAGAATTTATTTAAGCAATTTACATATAAAACTGAAGAACAAAGATAGTAACACTTTTGATTTGTTACTTTTATAATATTTATGGTTAAAAAGCTTTCTAAATTTATACTTATTGGTCACATAGTACTGATTCTGCTACTATCTGTACAGTATTTTGATTTACATGAGTCACATCAATACTCATTTGAAAAATTCAAGCTTTTTGGATTTCTATTATATGCTCAAATATTTGGAATTATTATATTCACCGTGGTTCAATTTATTAATAATATAAGAATTAAATCACTTTTTTATACACCTATTTCCACATTTTTGCTTTACGTTATCATTTCGTTGTCAGTGTTTTATGCATTCGATGAATTTGTGAAGATGAGCTTGTCGCTTGATGAAGCTTTTAAATTATCAATAAAGATTGGATCAATACTATGCTTTGTAGCTTTGGTTCATTTAATCGCTCAGGTAATAGGAACGAAGGTTGTTATTAAGAACCTAAAGAGTAAAAAATCAACGGTAAGCTCAATAGGGATTTGCCTTCTAATCGCTATTTTCTTCTTATTGAGCATCTTTAATCTACTGAATATCTACTCAGTATTACTTTCACTGGCTGCAATTCTGTTAATAGGATATCAACAAGTGTTAACTACCTTAAAAACTTTCATCAAACCCATCCAAGACCACCAACACATTAACTACTGGGGCTTCATCATCTTCTATCTCTTACTTATTGCCCTGACAATCAACTTCTTATCTATCCAATCCCCCTA
>ENA-ORXM01003630-ORXM01003630.1-marine-metagenome-genome-assembly--contig:-NODE-3630-length-14973-cov-2.829484_pt1 | contig 14973 bp, 10 predicted proteins | sample MGYA00237867_ERZ511480 | MGnify/ENA primary metagenome ERZ511480 (study PRJEB26309, sample SAMN06266103) | marine metagenome | isolation source: Algal blade | place: United Kingdom:Sidmouth, United...
TCCAACGGCTTTTAGGCCTTCTGTAGAACCACCAGTTACTACCACCATATCTTTGGTAACCCCTTCTTTTTCTGCAATCATTTGCGCGAGATCACCTAACATACTAAAAGGATATCGACAGGCATTATCAAAATTTTGAATCAACACATCACGCACCCTTTTTGAAGGCCCGTAAGGATTTTCATTGGAACTGAGTTTTATAAGGTCTGTCGTATTTTGTCGTGGGGGAGAATCAAGTGCAAGGGCATCAAGGCCACCAAGTAGTGCGAAACCACCAGATAAACCTACCGTTTTTAGCCAATTACGGCGATCTACGTTTTTCATAGGTATTCGATTTTCGAACACAGAAGATACGAATTAAGGAGGAGGGTATTTTAGTAGTGCGTAAAAAGCACTCATGATAGGAACCTAACAAATCAATTATCTAGTAGCTGTTCTGCCTTTTTAATACGGGCATTAATTTCTTTGCGTAGGGTTTCTACTTTTGTCTTTTCTTCAGTAAGCCATTGTTGTTTTTCTTCGGTAAGCGCCTTTCTTTCATACATTTCATCGGCAGTAAAACGGCTTCCGAATCCTTGCATCCAAGTCATCATTGACTTGTTGCTTTGTTTAAGACTATCAATGGCAAGCTGATATTTTTGACCTGCTTGTGTGGTATCAGCTTTTGGCTTTAAGGCGTTAATAAGTTTAACTAGGTTTGGCATTTTCTCCATGACCTCATCGTGCGCGGTCATAATCTTTTTCATCCCCGAGGTTTCCTGGGCAAAACTTGTAAAGGATACTAACAAAAAGAAAACAAAAATAATGTACTTAATCCTTTTCATATCATGGTTTTGTGAGAGCCACAAAGATATTAGGAATGAAAATGAGATGCAAATTTCGTCTAAAGCTTTGGTCGGTAATCAGAGGAATTCATCGAAGTTTTAAAAGTAACTTACAATTGATACTCTTCATGGTTATCGTGCTTCGGAGTTTCAGGTACAAAAACATCCTTAAGAATATATGCTACTACTATGGTAATGCCCACAGAAAGTAAATGCACCGCATAATCCCAATGTAAAATTCGTAGTAAGATTCCAGAAATAACGGCCAGCGTACCTAGTACAAGAGCACAATTCCATAAGATTTGATACGTGGTATTTTTAGCTCTTCGATCTTCATCTAAAAAATAGGCTGTGCCTTCCATAACAAACCACATAACAAATGTAATTGCCATTAAAATAAGAAAAAGCAAGGTGTACGGAAATTCCAGTATGGTGAAAATTCCATAAAGCGAGAAGAAAGAAACCAAGGCTAATTTGGTGTAATCAATAAACTGTTTTTCTGCCTTTTTGAAAAACCGTAATACATATAGAATACCGATAACTGCAAAACCATAAAAAATGATTTCTTTAGCATAAGGCCACTCAAACATTTTAGCTAAAATGCCCGATAATAAAACAGCTAAAGAGACCCTTAGGGGTAATTTTAAAATCTTTTTATAGTTTGACATTTTTATTTTTTTAATAATTATATGACTTTGATGTTCGCACGAAGACCTTCCATAATGCCAATAATATTGTGAACGGTTTCTTTTAGGTAGTGCTTAATTAAAACATGCGGAATTCGAATTGTGGTGAATCCATTTTTAAAAGAATGCATGGCTTCTTCTAAATCATTAATGGCCTGTTCATGGGTCATCATGTGATATTCACAATCAATTTCAATATTGAGTTTAACACGTGAAATTGCAATATCTACAGATTTTTTACCGTCCCACCACTCTAACATAGCATTTACACCTTCTGCCCTAAGGCCGTAGTATAGTTGTATGGCTTCGAGGGGAGTGCCATTCTGTTTGATTAGTTTTTCCATTCTTGATCTATGTTGGTCGCATAGTTCAATTCCAAGGCCATCCATGGAATTTCTGTGATCAAGATAACCGAGTTCTATGTTACATTCTAAGCACTTCATTTAAGTAGGTTAAATTTGGTTTGGGACTATTATAACCCAGCCATTTTTGAAATAGTATACAAGTCCGATGTATGACACCCCACTTTTAGACGAACTGCAAATTTTTAGATGAACTGCACAAATTCTTGGTTAAACTCCATGGTCATATTTCAGTTTAAAAGCATCACTTACTTGTGATAACCTCATATATTTACAGCATTAAAATAGATAAACATCGAGATGCTTAAAAAAATAGGTCCTGGAGTTTTAGTTGCCGTTGCATTTATTGGGCCTGGTACAGTCACGGCATGTACTTTGGCAGGAGTAGCGTTCGGATATGGCTTGTTGTGGGCAATGTTGCTTTCTGTTATTGCGACCATTGTGCTGCAGGAAATGTCAGCCCGCTTAGGAATCATTACCCAAATGGGATTGGCAGATGTTATTAAAGATGAAATACAAGTTAGATGGATCAAGAATGCAGTCATTGCGGTCATTCTTGGCGCCATAGTACTGGGTAACGCCGCTTACGAAGCCGGAAATATTGGTGGTGCAACATTAGGGTTGGAGGCTATATTTGGAACAGACCACCTCTCCTTATATCCATGGTTGATTGGTATCTGTGCTTTTATCTTATTATATATAGGTAGTTATAAAGTTTTGGAAAAAGTCCTAGTTTCTTTAGTAATTGTAATGAGTCTATCGTTTCTAGTAACTGCAATAATTACCAAACCGGATGTTGTAGCCATTGCAAAAGGGCTTTTTATACCCACGGTACCCAAAGATGGTATTTTAAGCATTATTGCTTTGGTGGGCACAACGGTAGTACCTTATAATTTATTTTTACATGCCTCACTAGTAAGTGAAAAATGGAAATCTGTAGATGATCTCAAGGCTGCAAAGCGAGACACTTATATAGCTATTGCACTTGGAGGCTTAGTCTCAATGGCTATTATTATCGCGGCAACCACTATTCAAAGTGATGAAGTTAAAAATGTAATGGATTTGGCAAAAGGTCTGCAGCCTCTGTATGGTGATACAGCAAAATACTTTATGGGTATCGGTCTTTTCGCTGCTGGCGTTACTTCAGCCATTACCGCGCCCTTAGCGGCGGCATATGTAGCCAATAGCTGTTTTGGTTGGAAAGCGGGTTTAAGACATTTTAAATTCAAATTGGTTTGGATCATTATTTTGGGTTTAGGGGTAGTTTTTATGTCGTTCGGAATTAAGCCCATTGAAATTATCAAGTTTGCTCAAATTGCTAATGGCATACTTTTACCAGTAATAGCTATCTTTTTACTGTGGGTCGTCAACAGGTCTGCAGTAATGGGGGCCTATAAAAACACAAGCTTACAAAATGTCTTTGGTTTTATAATTATTTCCTTAGCAATATTGCTGGGAGCCAAGAGTATTCTTAAAGTAATTGGACTTTTTTAAAATGGAAAACTTTGTAATAGATATCAACTGTGACGTTGGTGAGGGTATAGGCAACGAAAGGGCTTTGCTGCCACTAATCTCATCTTGCAATATTGCCTGTGGTGGTCATTATGGTGACCAACATACCATGAAAGAAGTTGTATTGCTAGCAAAGAAATACAAAGTAAAAGTGGGGGCTCACCCTTCTTACCCAGACCCAGGAAATTTTGGAAGGGTATCTATGTCTCTCGCTGCGGATGATTTGACGAGCACGATTCAAGACCAGCTTTCAAGTTTTCTTGCGATTCTAAAAACAGAGCAAGTACCTCTACGGCACATCAAAGCTCATGGTGCCTTGTATAATGACACGGCCAAAGACTTAATAGCAGCACGATCTTATTTAAAGGCAATTTCTTCGTTAAAGAAGTCAGCTTTTTTATATGTTCCCTTTGGTTCGGTAATCGAAAGGGAAGCTGTAAGACAAGGTTTTCAGATAAAAAGAGAAGCTTTTGCTGATAGAAATTACAATATTGACTTGTCTTTAGTTTCTAGAAAATTACCACATGCGGTGTTAGATAACTCTAAAAAAGTGTTAACGCATTTAGTTTCAATGGTTAAGAAAAAGCAAGTCCAAACCTTTGATGGTGCTATTCTACCAATTAAGGCAGATACCTTTTGCATTCATGGTGATACTCCCGCAGCTTTACAAATATTAATGTATCTTTCTAAACAATTAGTGAACCATAATATTGAGATTGCACGTGAGTAACTATTCGCTTTCCATAAGACCCTTCGGAGTTCATGCGATTTTAGTAGAATGGCCTAATGAGGTGCAAGAAGCCATTTTAAATGATATTCTGCAATTCACCAGTTATTTAGAGTCCAACTGCCTAAACGTGAATAAATGGGAGATTGTTCCTTCATACAATTCTGTTACGCTCATACTTCGTGAAGAACCTATTGATTTTAACAAATTAAAGGAAAGATTAGGTCAATGGTATTTACAAAGAGATAAGGCACAAGAAAGACAAAGATACCTTTGGAGATTACCGGTTTGTTATGATTTAGATTTTGGAATTGATTTAATTGAAGTGAGTGAAAAACTTCAAATGTCAGTTGCTGAAGTTGTTCAAGCGCACACGGAGCATGTTTTTACCGTTTATGGTATTGGATTTTTACCGGGCTTTATGTATTTGGGAGGATTGCCACAGCAATTGGAAGTATCACGAAAGACTACGCCTAGACTAAAAGTCGAAAAAGGAGCAGTCGGTTTAGCAGGCAAACAAACAGGAATTTATCCGCAAGAATCACCGGGGGGATGGAATATTATCGGCAATTGCCCTGTACCTATGTTCAATTCAAAAAGCAATGATCCTTGTTTTGTTAATGTCGGAGATAAAGTACAATTTTATGAGATTGCCCATGCGGAGCACGATTTACACAAAATTGAGGGTGAGGTGGGAATTTATAAATTAGAAAAAACCAAATGGGATGCTTAAAGTCTTGAAATCAGGTTTTTTTACCACAGTACAAGATGGGGGACGATTGGGCTATCTAAATAAAGGGGTGCCTGTTTCTGGTTTTATGGATTCATTTTCTGCTACCAAGCTTAACTTACTTCTAGATAATAAAGAAAGTGCTGCCGTCATTGAAACTACTATGACCGGTCCAACGCTAGAATTTGAAGAGGAAACGTATATCTGTCTAGGTGGTGCTCATATTTCAGTAACACTTAATAACAATCCCATACAAAACTACAAGGTCTATAAGATTGAGAAAGGAGATATTTTATCCTACGGAAGGCTGAAAGCAGGTTTTCGTAATTATTTAGCCATAAAAAATGGTTTTAAAACACCAGAGGTTTTAGGTAGCCGCTCTTGGTATTACCCTTTAACTCCTAAAAGTCATTTGAAAGATGGAGCATTGGTGAGTTACGAAACTTGTTTAGCATATGATCCGAAAATTTCAGAATGGCAGGTAGATTCCTTTCTAGAAGAGACAGTTTTGGAAGTTGCGAAAGGCCCCGAATTTGAATTTCTTGATGACCGACAATTAGAAGAATTGTTTTCAAAAGAATTTTCAATTGCAAATGATTATAATCGTATGGCATATCAAATTGAACAGTCAATTTCTGGTCATACCATTAATTTGCTAACTTCAGCAACCTTACCAGGTACGGTTCAGTTGACTCCCTCTGGTAAATTAATTATACTAATGAAAGATGGTCAAACTACAGGCGGTTATCCTCGTTTGCTACAACTATCAGACAAGGCCATTTCGATATTGGCTCAAAAGAAGTATAAGGACACCATTTCATTTAAATTATTTTAATCCTTAAAGTGCTAATAACTAGCACTTTTAGCAACGATAATATTTTGTTAGTTGCGAAACGAGTTTGCATTACAACAGAAATGCCAATCGATGTAATGCAGGGCAACTTGCTGTTAAAAGAATATTTTCTTTGACTCATCGAATATTCTGTAAACCTTCTACGACAAAAAGTTACTATTCTATATTTGAGCATATTAACCTAACAAATATGCTACATAATGAATCTAAACAAACGTTACCCAAATCAGGCAACTTCATTTTCAATAAACGTTTTCATTCAACATCTTTTTATCTGAAATAACGCTTATCGAATAAACAGGTAATTGACCCTATTCCCTGAATAAGAGTAAATGACACTCGTTCTACATTTTCAAAAGAACCCAATTAAACACTAAATAGTAATAGTATGATAACAAAACTACGCTCTGTATTAAATTTTAAAACTGGTTCCGAACGTCGGAATGCTCGTTTACTAACCCCAATGTTCATCATTATCCTGTATTTAGGAGGAGTGTCGAACATTAATGCGTTTCAAACTGCTCCTTTCTCTGAAGCTAATGAAACTTTGACTTATGATTTCAATGAGTGTGCTTCTTTTTCAAATGATAATTCTCCTTGGGAATATTCAGAATTTGTAGCTACACCAAGCACATCTTGTTCTTCCATTTCTGGAGGGCATATCTATCGAACTACAGGAAAACATTCTTGTACTGATGACATGCATGGTAATGCTGGTGATGCAGCATGCTTTCAGTCTAGTACTGATAACAACTATACCGCAAACCATACCTTGGCAATTCGGCTAGATATTGAGTTGCACGCCGAAAATGGAAAGTCTAGTAGGCTTGATGGTATATCCTTCAAACAATTAGCTCCGACTAACTATAAATGGAGTGCAGATGGGTATTCTCCAACTACAGGACCTAATAATTATCCTACCAAATTTGGAATTCGGGTGCTTAAAGATGGTTCAGAAATTTATAGGTTATCTGACTTAGGAACTACTCAATCTTGGTATACTTCTGAGTTTAATTTTAATCATGTTGAAGATTTTACCGTTGTAGCTGGAACTTCGAGCACTTTTACATTTGAATTATTTAGTTATGCCCCAATTGGTAATGGCGCAGCCGTTTCTGCTTGGGATTTAGACGATTTAAAGATATTCTCTTCCTGTGAAGAGGATTGCAACTTAACAGTTGATGCTGGTGAGGATCAAAGCAATTGTAACTTAGATGAAATTATTTTGACTGCAAATGTTGCAAATGCATCTGATTGTTCAACTATAACTTCTTCATATAAAATAATTGATTCAAATACGGAGGTAGGATGTTTTACTGCTGACCCAGGTGTTATTTTTCAAAAGGGAGATGGATGTCAAGGTATTGATTATGTATGGAGAGCTGGCGATGACCTTATTCTTAACGAGTATGATAATGATACAGCTACTATTACAGGTACTGTAATTGACCAAAATGGTCGAATGGCAACTGTAAATATGGAGTTGTTTGATAAAGAAAATTCAGGAAAGACTTGGAATGCATCTTGTTATTTAGATGGTATTTCAGGTCAAGAAACATATTATCGTTCTTTCATCGGTGCAATTACTGTTGATGGGGTTGCCCAATCAGTCGGAACGCGATTTAACGCACATTACATTCTCGCTAATGGTGCTGGTTTTGATTCAAACCAATACGGTTTAGGTGCATGGACTGGTGGTGCTTTCGGTGAATGTACAGAATGGTTTGGTAACCTTGTACCTCAAACAATTGATAATACTTCAAATGAAGTAAATTATGTTTGGTCTACTGCTGATGGTAATATAATTACAGATTCAAATCAACAAACTATAACAGTTGATAAAGCTGGAACCTATAAGGTAACTGCAAAAGACTGCGAAGACTGCGAAGCAATTGATACGGTTGTGGTAACTGAATTACCAGGTCCAACAGTTGATGCTGGTGAGGATGTAGAGGTTTGTGTTGATGAATTAGTTGAATTGACAGCTACAGCTGGTGATCTTTCTGAATGTCCAGGCGGATGTGTTTACCCTATCGAAACAGTTTCAAGATGTCATGATGCATCTAACTTTTCTGATGTTTGGCTACAAAATATTACAAATACCAACAAAGGTTTCGTAACCAGTAGTTCTGAATTTAAAACATTTGACGATGGTACCGCTACATATACTGCGATTGCTACAAATGGTATTGATAATGTTGATGTGAATATTACATTTTCAGGATATACGAAGATAGCACCAGAACAAAGTCCTAAAGAAAATAATTGTAATACTTATGATACCTCTGACTGGGTATATTGGACGAATACATCTGGTACTATTAAAACAGAACAACATGGAACACTTATTGTTTCAAGGGCTGGTCCTTCAATGCAAATGGGGAATGGCGCAGATGTTACAAGAGAAGGATTTGGTGCTTCAGGATGGTTAACCATTAGTGGAGGAGACGGTTTTTATACTGCAGGAGATGTAAATATAAAATTAGGTGATTGTGATGCTTTTGACGCAGTTTCTACTGTTGATTACCTATGGTCTACAGCTGACGGAAATATTGTAGGTAATGTAAATCAAAAGACCATTACTGTTGATAAATCAGGTACGTATACTGTTTCAGTTTCAGACTGCGAGGCTTGTGCTGGTAGTGATTCAGTTGATGTAAATATTGTGTCGCCAAAAGCCTACGTAATCGAAGGCGGTGCCAATTTCTGTATTGATGGTGAGGCAGATTATCTTACCGATACTATTATTAGTATTTCTGGTGAGATTGAAGGGGCAAACAATACCTTTGTTGTAACCGATTCAGAGGGTAAAATTCTTGCACTCCCTGCAACTTTCGAAGCAGTTAAAGAGATTGATTTTGATGGTGCTGGTTTAGGTACGTGTTTACTATGGAATTTATCTTTCGAAGACGGATTGCAAGGCGCTGCCGTTGGCAATAATGCAAATGACCTAGAAGGTTGTTTTGATTTATCTCTTTCTGTGAAAATTATACGTAGTGAGGCTCCTGACGCAAATGCCGGTGACGATGTTGCTATTTGTAAAGGTGATGATGCTATTTTGACAGCTACTGGTGGTGCTTCATATTTATGGAGTACAGGTGAAACTACTGCTTCTATTACAGTTTCCCCAACTGTTAATACAGTATATTCTGTAACCGTAAAGTCTGATTTAGGTTGTGAAGCAACTGACGAAGTAAGAGTTAGCTTGAATCCAGAAGTAATTGCAGATGCAGGTGCTGATGTTTCTATATGTTCAGGTGATGAAGCAATGTTGACTGCCACAGGTGGTGGATCATACTTATGGAGTACTGGTGAAACTACAGCTTCCATTACAGTTTCTCCAACTGCAGAAACTGTTTATACAGTAACGGTTACCTCTGCTGAAGGTTGTGAAGCAACTGATGAAGTAAGAGTAAGCTTGAATCCAGAAGTAATTGCAGACGCAGGTGCTGATGTAATTATCTGTTCAGGTGATGAAGCAATGTTGACTGCCACAGGTGGTGGATCATACTTATGGAGTACCGGTGAAACTACAGCTTCTATTACAGTTTTCCCAACTGTTGATACAGTATATTCTGTAACGGTTACTTCTGCTGAAGGTTGTGAAGCAACTGATGAAGTAATGGTTGATGTTGCCGATAAAGTAATCATTGGTGATTTTGTATGGTTGGATGAGAATCAAAACGGATTGCAAGATGATGGTGTAACGGGAATCAATGATGTTAAAGTAACTTTATACGAATGTGATGGTACTGAAGTGGCTTCTACAATGACAGCTGATAATGCTTCAGGAGCACCTGGTGCCTATAGCTTTGAGGTTTGTCCTGATTCAGGTTATTATTATGTTGTCTTTGATGAGGTTCCAGAATTGCTTGACTTTACCGCTAGTAATTCAGGTGATGATGCACAAGATTCTGACGCCAATGAAAATGGTCGTACACAATGTTTCAATGTTGAGAATGTAGATATTCTGACTATTGATGCTGGTTTGATCGAAAAATGTGATATCAAAGTGGATGCAGGAGACGATGGTGAAATTTGCGAAGATGAGATTGTTGAACTTACAGCAGATATTCTTGATGACACGGCCGAATGTCCTGGTGGATGTGTTTATCCTATTAAAACACAAGATAGATGTTATGGTCCAACAGGTGATTTTGAGGTATATTTGGTTTCTACGGGAAGTGTTGAAAATTTTAAATTCAAAGCTTCTGAACAAAAGTTCGAAAGACTTGCCGATGGTTCGGTGCGATATACTGCTACTGCCAGCAATGGTAAAGATGTTATCGAAGTAGATGCTCTGCTTTCTGGGTATACACAAATAGCACCGATCAATAGCCCTAAGGCTAACGAATGCCAGCAGTATGATACTTCTGACTGGGAGTATTGGACAACTTGGTCTGGTACAATCACTTCGCGTGATCACGGTGTTTTCAATTTATCCGTAAAAGGTGCTGCCTTTCAGATGGGTATTGGAGCTGATGTTGTGAGAACAGGATTTGGAGCCTCGGGTTGGTTCTATGTTGACGGTGGTGATGGTTTTTACACCGATGGTGATATTAATGTTACACTTGAAGAGTGTGTTGAAGATAACGTAAGTTATAAGTGGACAACTGAAAATGGCAACATAGTTGGCGATGCGAATCAAAAAACGATTCGAGTAGATCAGCCAGGTACATATACCGTTGAAGTTGTTAACTGTATTGATTGTTATACAACTGATTCAATTAAGTTGGTAAAAGGTTTTTGCTACTTAGAGATGAAACAACGAAATTCAAAAATGACAAACGTTTATCCTGTACCGGTTCAATCGGGTGGTACCTTGACTATTGAGTTTGATACTACGACCGATACCTCTGCTAACAATGAAGAGTTTAAGATTGTTCCGTTGAAAGGACAGGTTGAACATATTCAAAGAAAAGAGGATGTAAGTGTGATTCTGTATAATGTGTTAGGTCAAATGATTACAGCTCCAAGGTCATTCAAAATAGAGAATGGTAAGGCTACTATTTACTTAGATTTGGATTACATTCCGACCGGTAAATATATTGTAAGAGCCCAAGGTCCAACATGGTCTGATGCCAAGAATATCATTGTAGAGTAACAACTTTTAAATTATGTAATAAAAAAGCTGTAGCCAATTGGGTTACAGCTTTTTTTTGTACGTTTGAATAATGAAAACAAATACTATTTTAGTCAACAGTCCACTTATTGTCCCTTTTTAAGGGCGATATGGATTTTCATTGACTAGAAAGCCTGTATCAGATGTAAATGATACAGGCTTTTTTATTAGATCAGTTTTGAGGTTTTAAATGAAGGGATGAATCTTAAAAAATCAAAGAAGTAAAATAGGTATTTTTAGACATTTGAAAACCAATGAATATGGTACAAAAAGTCTATTTATTATATTGATAATCAGAATGTTAAATAGAATATGATAAAAATGAATTTATATCTAACATTGGGGTTGAAGTTATGAGCTTTAATAAACTTTTATATTTGTTAATTAGGAGCTATAGCTAGAATTAAATGATCACTATAATTATATAAATGGAACTCAATAAATATAGTAAAAACGTAACTCAAGATCCCACACAACCAGCAGCACAAGCAATGCTGTATGCTATTGGTTTTAAAGATGAAGATTTTGAAAAACCGCTAGTGGGTATTGCAAGCACAGGTTATGAGGGAAATCCTTGCAACATGCATTTAAATGACTTGGCCAAATTGGTTAAGGAAGGAGTGAATTCGAAAGAAACAGTCGGACTTATTTTTAATACAATTGGTATTAGTGATGGAATTTCTATGGGTACTCCAGGAATGCGATTTTCGTTACCCTCTAGAGATATTATCGCAGATTCTATGGAAGCCGTTGTTCATGGTATGTCCTATGATGCTTTGGTAACTGTAGTAGGGTGTGATAAAAATATGCCTGGAGCATTGATGGCCATGCTTCGATTGAATCGACCTTCTATTTTAGTATATGGTGGTACTATTGCGTCAGGGAGTCACAATGATAGAAAACTAGATATCGTATCTGCTTTTGAAGCTTGGGGAGAGAAAGTTGCTGGAACAATGCAAGAATCTGAGTTTAAAAGTATTATCAAAAAATCCATTCCAGGTGCCGGTGCGTGTGGCGGTATGTATACGGCAAACACAATGGCATCAGCGATTGAAGCCTTAGGAATGTCAATGCCTTATAACTCTTCAAACCCAGCAATTAGCAATAATAAGGAAGCGGAATGCGTAGCTGCTGGAAAACAAATGCGTATTCTTATTGAGAAGGATATTAAACCGTTAGACATTGTTACAAGAAAATCCTTAGAAAATGCCATACGTTTGGTAACCATAATGGGTGGGTCTACGAATGCAGTTCTACACTTTTTAGCAATTGCTAGAGCATCGGATATCGAATTTACATTGCAAGATTTTCAACACATAAGTGATACTACACCTTTTATAGCTGATTTAAAACCCAGCGGAAAATATTTAATGGAAGATGTTCATAGAGTGGGGGGTATACCTGCTGTATTAAAGTATTTGTTAAAAAACGGATTGTTGCATGGTGACTGTCTGACAGTCACGGGAAAAACCTTAGCGGAGAATCTTGAAAATGTTCCTGATTTAGAAGAGGGTCAAGATGTTATTATGCCTTTAGATAAACCAATTAAAGCAACTGGGCATTTGCGTATGCTTTACGGAAACCTTGCTGAAAATGGTTCTGTTGCTAAAATTACGGGGAAAGAGGGTTTGCTATTTAAAGGAACTGCAAAGGTGTTTAATAGTGAATATGACGCCAATGATGGTATTCGTACAGGTCTAGTAAAAAAAGGAGATGTAGTTGTAATACGTTATGAAGGACCCAAAGGCGGTCCAGGAATGCCAGAAATGCTCAAACCAACTGCTGCTATCATGGGTGCTGGTTTAGGTAAAGATGTTGCTTTAATTACGGATGGTCGTTTCTCAGGAGGTACGCACGGTTTTGTGGTAGGCCACATTGCTCCCGAAGCCCAAGATGGAGGCACTATTGCATTAGTAGAAAATGGTGATGTAATAACCATTGATGCAGAAACCAATGCCATTGAAGTTGACGTTTCAGATGCTGAATTAGCCAAACGAAAAGAAGCATGGGTGCAACCCGAATTGAAATTTAAAAAAGGAGTATTGTATAAATATGCTCGTTCAGTATCATCAGCAGCGCAAGGCTGTGTAACTGATGAGTTTTAAGTAATTAGAAGTATTAATTAATATATAGCCAATACGCTCTTCTTTCAGAGGGGATTATGGTGAGGATTATGGAAACAGTAAAAGAGAAACAAACGAAGACGAAAACTAAAACAACAGTAAAAATATCTGGAGCCGAAGCAATCATTCATTGTTTGTTAGCAGAAGGTGTTGATTTGTTATATGGATATCCTGGTGGAGCAATTATGCCGGTTTATGACGAGTTGTATAAGTTTCAAGACAAATTAACGCACATTTTAACACGTCATGAACAGGGTGCTACACATGCAGCCCAAGGCTATGCGAGAGTTTCGGGTAGAGTGGGGGTTGCTATGGCAACTTCTGGTCCTGGGGCGACGAACTTAGTTACCGGTTTGGCTGATGCTCAGATTGATTCCACTCCTATGGTGTGCATAACAGGCCAAGTGCCAAGACATCTGCTAGGCTCAGATGCTTTTCAAGAAACCGATATTATAGGAATATCTACACCCGTTACCAAGTGGAATTATCAGATTACTAAAGCTTCTGAAATCCCTGAAATTATGGCAAAGGCATTTTATATTGCTAAGTCAGGGAGACCGGGTCCTGTATTAATTGATATTACTAAAAATGCGCAGTTCGAAGAATTTGAGTTTTCATACGAAAAGTGCAAAGGTGTGAGGAGTTATAATCCAACGCCTAAACCAAATATAGGTTCCATTGAGGCTGCTGCAGACCTGATTAATAAAGCGAAAAAGCCATTCATAGTCTGGGGCCAAGGTGTTATTTTAGGTGAGGCCGAAAAAGAATTGATAGCTGTTATTGAAAAAGCAGGTATTCCTGCGGCTTGGACGATTATGGGAGAATCTGCTATTCCAACGAGTCACCCGCTTAATGTAGGTATGGTGGGTATGCATGGTAATTATGGTCCTAACATTTTAACCAATGAATGCGATCTTTTAATTGCTATCGGTATGCGGTTTGATGACCGCGTAACAGGTAGTTTAGAGACCTACGCTAAACAGGCGAAAGTGATTCATTTTGAAATCGATCCGGCAGAAATCAATAAAAATGTAGTCGCGGATATTGCTGTTTTAGGAAATTCAAAAGAGACTTTAGGACTGTTGCTGCCTAATCTCCATGAAAACAAGCACGATGAATGGCATGATGAGTTTAAGAAAAAACATCAAATAGAGTTCGATACGGTCATTAAAAATGACATACACCCAACCAAAGAGGGATTGACCATGGGTGAAGTAATTGAAGAAATTAATTTAGCGTCTAAAAACAAGGCGGTAATTGTAACTGACGTTGGACAGCATCAAATGATTGCCTGTCGTTATGCGAAGTTTGACCAATCCAAAAGCAATATTACCTCCGGTGGATTGGGAACAATGGGCTTTGCGCTTCCAGCCGCTATAGGTGCAAAACAAGGTGCGATGGATCGTGAGGTGGTTGCAATAATTGGCGATGGAGGGTACCAAATGACAATTCAGGAACTTGGGGTGATATTCCAACATCAGATTCCCGTGAAAATAGTGGTTCTAAATAATGATCACTTGGGAATGGTGCGTCAATGGCAAGAATTGTTCTTTGATAAGCGCTATGCATCAACGGTTATGGTGAATCCTGATTTTGTTAAGATCGCCGAGGGATATCATATAGAGTCAAAACGTGTAAGTAAGCGAGAAGATCTAAAAGCCACAGTTCAAGAAATGATTGCATCAGATAAGCCATATTTCTTAGAGGTAAAGGTTGAAAAAGAAGATAATGTTTTTCCAATGATTCCTTCTGGAGCTTCAGTTTCTGATGTTCGGTTAAAGTAAATTAAAAAAGCTCATCTCCTACGGAGAGGGAAATAGCAGTAATGAACGATTCAAAAATAAAAGACATTCCAACCATACATTCGGAGATTGAACGTAAATCTGAAGAAATAGGATTTACAATGCCTTCTGACAAGTATATCGGCACCTTACTAAAGACATTGATTTCTAGTAAGCCCGGTGGACGATTCTTAGAATTAGGAACTGGAATCGGACTCTCTTTATCTTGGATGATTGATGGTATGGATGAAAA
>ENA-ORXM01003631-ORXM01003631.1-marine-metagenome-genome-assembly--contig:-NODE-3631-length-14972-cov-30.021282_pt1 | contig 14972 bp, 13 predicted proteins | sample MGYA00237867_ERZ511480 | MGnify/ENA primary metagenome ERZ511480 (study PRJEB26309, sample SAMN06266103) | marine metagenome | isolation source: Algal blade | place: United Kingdom:Sidmouth, United...
AAGAACCACAAAACTACTTAAACTACAAAAACCACAGAAACTACTTGCCATACCACTACCATCGGGTCTATTTTGGAAGGTCAGAACCTCTGTAATAAGGATTAAATTGTTCCACAATTTAGAAGAGGCGGTTATGTACTAAAGATAAGAGAAAGAAGGAACGTTTTTAGATAAGTATATGATAATCAGAATTTTAGCTTCAAAAAACCTGCGTTTATATGGTATGTCCTGTACCATCTAATAGTATGTCCTGTACCATCTAATGGTACGCCTTGTACTATCTAATGGTATAGGGCGTACTATTTTACAGTATTTTTTTGTAATACATTTTCATACTATAAAACAATTCAAAAAATAAATGTAATATTTTTGAAAAAATAATATTATAATCTATTTTTATACTTTATTAAAGTGTAAAAATAGATTATGTCTTATAAAAAAAAAGAAATATTAAAAGAGTTTTTAACTAGAGTAGTTGATGCTGATACAGGTGAAATCACAAATGAAGAATCATATACAGTTTTAAAATACCCAAGAGAACCCAATTTTGCAAAACAATACCATGCAGATATTGCATCAATATTTGGGCTTCCAAAAGTTTGTAGAGGAGTATTAGATTTAATTGTTGCTAAAATGGACTATGATAATAGAGTTCTTTTATTTGCGCCAATCAAAAGAGAGATATGCCAAATCTTAGATATTAAAATGCAATCTGTAGATAAAACTATACAGAGTCTAAATAAGCATGGTATTATAAAAAGGCTTGATCGAGGAATGTATAGAGTCAATCCATTCTTATATGGAAAAGGTGAATGGAAAGACATCTACAAGCTACGGTTAACAACAGATTATGGAAAAGATGGTATAAAAATCTTAGGCGAAAGAATAACACAAGAGAAAGAAGAGAAAGAAAAGAAAACCTGAGCATAATCATTAAAACCTGTAATTTGTAGTTTAAGAGTACCCAATTTGTAGTTTAAAGAGTACCCAATTTGTAGTTTCAAAGTACCCAATTTGTAGTTTAAGAGTACCCAATTTGTAGTTTTAACCATCCAAAATGTAGTTTTAAAGCTAGTGAGTGTTCGTTTTTGACCATCCAATTTGTCGTTTTTCACCATCCAATTTGTCGTTTTTGACCATACAATTTGTCGTTTTTGACCATACAATTTGTAGTTTTTGACCATACAATTTGTAGTTTTTGACCATCCAATTTGTCGTTTTTCACCATACATTTTGTCGTTTTAACCATACAATTTGTCGTTTTAACCATACAATTTGTCGTTTTAACCATACAATTTGTCGTTTTAAAACACTTCAAGTAATTGATAATCAAGCACTTATGAAAGCCCTAAACCTCTAAACTTTTAAATTTTAAAAAACCTGAAAGAAAATTTTTTGAAAAAATCAGGTTATTCAGGTTGATTTAAAAAATCTTTTTTGAAATACTACTAACCAAAATACCACAAACCAATGGTAATAATTCGTTTCACTCATTATTCAATATCGTTTGCAAAAAGAAATAAAAAGTTGCGCCAAAAAAAAGAAAAAGTTTTCTATAACTTAGAAAGGTATATCAGTAGATGATTCTTCAATTGTTGTTGGTTCAACTTGATCCGTAAAAATAAATCTAATCTTTTTTATGTTTCGATCTGTTTCAATCTGTTGAATATCAATGATTGTAATATCTGTTTTTGTATTGATTTCTTTAGAAGCAGGTTCAATCACTCTTTTTTTTAAATCATAAAATCGTGGATATTGTCGATTTACTCCTACAAGTTCTCTGAACTTTTCCCTTTCCCAGGTCGCACGAATTGTGTCGCCATGTTCTTGGTTTTTAGTTTGCATCTCTTTAAGAATCGTATAAAGACGAATCGTGTAAAGACTTTTTAACTCTGTAATGCATAATTGATTCATTGTTACATACTCATTGAACTGCATTAAAAAAGGTTTTAGAAGATCATTAAATCGAAAGTATATGGTTACTTCTCCATGTTCATTAGATCGTGGTGTTACACTTTGAAACAATGGTATAAAACCATGTAAACATTTGTCTTTAACTTTGACTTCTGTTACAAATCGAAATGTTTGTTCTGACATCTTTTTACTTAATACATCTAGTTTTGAATATAAACTTTTGTATTTTTCTTCTTCTTCTTCCAAAATTATTTTTAATTCTGCAAGCTTCAATCCTATCTCTCCAAATTCATTTTCTGTATGTAAATTCTGTTTATAAAGCAGGATATAGAAAATCTTCTGTTCAATAAGCGTCATTTTATACAGTGCTTCTGTTGCAAATTTATTTTCAATTTGAATTAAAGGATCTTTCTTTTTCATAGTTTTTGTTTTGAATATTATGTTCAAATGTATGGTAATTATTTATTTTCTCATTTTAAGTCTGTGATTTGTAGCTAAGGATTTTCCACAGAACCAAAAACGTCCAGACCTTCCAAAATAGACCTGATGGTAGTGGTATGGCAAGTAGTTTCTGTGGTTTTTGTAGTTTTTGTGGTTCTTGCCTGTTCTCAAAACAACTACTTGCCATAAGAACGGACAGCAGGCCCATCCGTAACGATGAAAGAGGAACGGTTCTCTCCTAAAAAAACCAAAACTAAGACTCTAAAGACGCTCGCAATCGCTCTTGATACAAAACCGTCGCACTGCCCAAGTTCAAGAGCTTTGTGGCGATGCGGGCGAGGATGAAAAACTGCCCTACCACGAAAATGAGGAGGATGGAAGTCATGGTATCGGCATTCAAAAGGTTGCGGACGATGTAGTAAATTCCGAAGAATAAAAGGAAGGTGGCAAAATTGAGGAGATACAAAAAGATACACGAAAAGAAGTTTTGAAAAACCATTTTGATGGCTTGAAAAATGGGCTGGAACAACAAAGATTTGCCTTGATGGATGATGTGGATTTTGGCGTAGTCGTGTAGCATCATAAACAAACTCGCAAAAAAGAGGTAGAAGGGCAGGATGATTTTGAAGGCATTGACCCAATCTCGGTCCGTCTCTAACACAAAGGGCGAAAGTCCTCCTGAAAGGCTTTTGAAACATGTCCAAGCGAGGAATAATAATGTGCCTTGTCCCACCATAAAGTAAATCATTAAACGCAATAATCGAAAGAAGTATTTACCGCAGCCGCTCCAGAAATGGGCAAAGGCAAAGTCTTCTTTTCGGCGTTTGAATACCTCTAAAATCCCACCTGATAGGAAAACGGAAAATAACAGAAATGCGCCAATCACTAAAAAGGATTGATTCAAAATCAGGGAAAAACCTTTGCCGTATTGATTCAAAAAGCCTGTTACAAAAGTATAGTCGAAGCCTGGCAAACTGTCCATTATCGCCAATGAATCCCCAATCGTGCTTTGCAAAAACCCATTCAAAGGATAGGCAGCGACTAACGCAAATAGAACGTTGCAGACATAGAACAGCCCCCACATTTTAAAATGCCCCAATACTAATTTCCAACCTTCTGCGTATGCACTCATCATAATTTTTTAAAGAAGAAAGTGTCGATTTCTCATTACTAAACCAATAAACTAAGCATCTCCATCACATGCTGGACACTCACCAAAAATTGCAACCAATACTTTCTAATGCCTGTTATTTGTATCTCTGCCGTTTTACTATTGTTCAAGAAATTGGCATCCATATAGATTTTTTGTTCGGGATCAATTTCGACGCTTTTGATTTTGGATTCGCCCACATATTTAAAACCCATACTCCGCTCCTGCCCATTCCACTTTTCAAGGCGTTTTGTACCATCTTCAAAAAGGATTTCAACTTCCACAGGCAATTTGACCTCGCCCAAACGATTCAAAACAACCTCTGATTTAAAAAGGGATTCGTCGCTATTTTGGGCTACTAAGCTCTGTTTATTCAAGTTTTTTAAAACTTTAGAATCTTTGTCAAATGAAGCTATATAAGTATTTTTATGGTCACTATCAACTGTCATAAACACACAATCATTCAAATCCTCAAAAAAACCAGAAGCTTTACCGACAGGTTTATTGTAAATATTGGCGACGCTATAATCACAAATGTCAGAACCATAAAAGACTTGTTCAAAGAACCAATCCATATTTTCCCCAAGTTCATTCCCATGATTTTTCGGAACAATCTCATTGACAATATCAAAAAAATCTTGACCGCAAGGATGTTTGAATTTCCAGCGTTCAAAATACGTTTTCATAATTTCGTCCATCGTTTCGAGTCCGACCAGACCTTCCAATGTCCTTAGCCAAAGTGCCGTTTTATTGTAGGCAATTTTTCCGTATCCGCCATGGTTATAATCCCAACTCCAACGATTATTCTCTGCAATTTTGGGATTGTCCATCGCCAAAAACTCGGCTCGATTGAATTCGATATTGCCTGCCTTGATTCCCCAGACATCAATGGTGGAGGTTTTTTCGCCTTCATAGTGGTCTAAAATGCGCCCTTCAAAATAGGTCGTAAATCCTTCATCTAACCAGGGTTCTTCCTGCTCATTACTCGCCACCATCTGCATAAAATACTGGTGGACAAATTCATGGGTTACTAACGTTTCTGGTGTTTTGATGCCTTTGGGTAAGAAGCAAAAACTTAGAGAAGATACTAAGGTCGGATATTCCATGCCGCCCGTAAATAATCCGTGAATGGGCGGATCTACAATCGTCAAGGTTTTGTAAGGATAGACCCCGATGTGCTTGTCCAGATATTCCAACGCATTTTTAGTCGTCCTAAAATACCGCTCGGCAAAATGTGTATGATGGGGATAAGTCAGTAATTTGATGGTGACATCTTTCCAAGTCGTTTCTTGAATGACGAAATGTGGCGAAGCTGTCCACGTAAAATCAATCACGTCTTCCAATTTGTACGTATAAGTCGTTCTCGCTGCCGTTTTCGCCTCTTTTATCAGCGAGCCACTTGATCCTACCACATACTCATTAGGCACGTTAATGGCGACCTCATACACGCCAAAATCAGCATAGTACTCTCCACTCGAATGATACTGGTGGCAATTCCACTGTCCTTTCTCTGCAAAGCGAGTGCCTGCAGGTTCATACACGCCCACTTTCGGAAACCACTGTGCCATAAAATAATACTCCTTATTGTATCCTGTACGAGCTGCAATATTGGGGATTTTCGATTCCCAATCCATATCAATTTTGATGCTTTCGTGTGGTAAGACTGCTTGTTTCAAAGGTACATTCAACACCGTTTGGTCAAACTCATTGCCATCATCAGGTTGGATATAATGCATGGTTGGCGTGAGATCATTGCCATATTCATCCACCATTTTTTGTACTTCCAACCAAGCCCACTTCAAACAATCCTCTTCCGAGTTCTTCAAAAACGAAGGGAAATCATTGCGCTCTCGCAAAAACGTTGATTCCGTATTTTTAAAAGCATTGTAATACAAATGGAATTGTAGGGAACGAATGGTATCATCTGAAGGATTGGTCCAGTACAAAGTTTGCTTTGCAGTGATTTTATGTGCTTTTACGTCCAAATACGCTTTAATGTCGTAATTAGCGGTACGAGGGGACAAAGCAGGGTCTTGTGCAAAGATGGTACAGATGTTCAAAATAAGCCCATAAAAACCCCCTATAACAAGCTTTAAATTCAAGATGATAGTGTTTGGTGCAAAGAACGGTAAAATTACCAAAAGAATGTAATAACAAAGCAAAACCCAAATATGTATAGTTTAGGTGTAAAAGCATTTACATTTTTTCTTTTTTGGAGAGAACGGTGGGTTGCTTCGTCGGCACGCACGGTCCCGCTGTCCGCTAATGGAAGGCATTTCTACAATGCCTTCCATTTTCTCCAGAACTGAACCGCCTTGAAAGGCATTTCCAAAATGCCTTTCATTTCCACACCGCATGGAGACGGCAGCCAACGCAGCTTCCAACCACTACCATCGGGTCTATTTTGCAAGGACATCCCCTCATATAACTTTTATAAAATTCCTGAAAAAAAATTATTTTTAGCCTCTAAAAAATAAGGTCGTACCTTACAGAAAGTTATCAATTAATCAAATCGAAAATCCCTTTACAATATGCAAAATTTAGCAACTCAACTTAACAATATTATTGAGTACCAACTCATGCGCTTCAACAGTATATCAAGAACCGCTTTTAAGGTAAAACCCGCTCCCGACAAATGGAGCAAACAAGAAATCTTGGGGCATCTCATCGACTCCGCCCAAAACAATATCCAACGTTTCATTAGAGTCCAACACGAAAACGAAGCTCCTAACAACAATTACCAACAAGACAATTGGGTACAAAACAACCATTATCAATCAAGAGATGTCAAAGAATTAATAAGCCTCTGGGAATTGCTCAACAAACAAATTGTACATATTTGGCAGAATTATCCAGCAGATAAGCTCAAAAAACCTTGTCATTTTGGTAAAGAAATCGTTCCTATTCAAGAGGTGATAGCCGATTATATTCGCCATACGAACCACCATTTGAGCAAAATCAACGGGTAAATTAAGATGTAAGGCATTTTGAAAATGCCTTACATCTAACGGATAGCAGGAGCATGCTTGATGATGAAAGACAAACCGTTCTCTCCTGAAAAATTAGAATTTAGGATTTTATCAAAGACCATTCTCTCCTGAAAAAATATATATGATGGACAAAAAAGATGAGGCGATAAGGATCAAATATGAAAAATTGGGCGTGGAAAAATACTATAAAAAGTACGCTTTTAAATATACAAATCCGCACTTTTTGCAAATAGAAGAATTGCTGATAAACAACGAAAAGCACATAGATTATAGTAAGGTTTTGGATTTTTGTGCGGGTGGTGGAGAAGCGAGTAAAGTCCTCCAAGAATTGGGCTATAAGGGGATGATGGGGAGCGATCCTTTTACCCATAAATTATACAAAAGGAATGTAAAACGACCTTGTGAAAAGTGGTCATTTGAGGAGGTGATTCGCCAAAAAATGACGGGCGATTATTCGAGTATTATTTGCAGTTTTGGGATGCATCTGTGCGAAGAAAAAAAGCTATATCCCTTGACCCTTGAACTGTTCCAACACGCTCCTACCCTCGTCATTATCACCCCACACAAGCGTCCTATTTTGGAAGAAATCACAGGGATTGAAAAGGTACATGAAGATTTTGCTTTGACGCCAAAAGGTAAAAAAGTGAGGTTGAAAGTGTATGGAAATGTGTTTATAAAGGAAGGAAAGTAGTGCTTTTTTTATTGGTTTTTGGCTTCCCAAATATGTTTCCTTTAGCCTGAAAATGTCGGTTTTTGACTTCCCAATTTTGTTGGAGTTAGGTATTCAATTTGTTATTTTTAGGTATTCAATTTGTTACTTTTCATACCCTAATTTTGTTGGAGTTAGCCCAAAATGTATTGGTTTTTCATACCCCAAATATGTTTCTTTTGCCCTAAAAGTGTTGGTTTTTGACTTCCCAATTTTGTTGGAGTTAGGTACACATTTTGTTATCTTTAGGTATTCAATTTGTTATCTTTCATACCCTAATTTTGTTGGAGTTAGCCCAAAATGTATTGGTTTTTCATACCCCAAATATGTATCCTTTAGCCTGAAAATGTTGGTTTTTGACTCCCTAAAAAGTGTTTTTTGACTCCCTAAAAAGTGTTTTTTGACTCCCTAAAAAGTGTTTTTTAACTCCCTAAAAAGTGTTTTTTAAGGTTTTAGTTCAAAGTTCCTTGTTGTCTCATTCCTATAGCATTTAACATCATATATCTTTTCCATGTAGTAGAAAAAATCCCTCTCTATTCGTGGGAATTTCTCCGTTCCTTTAAAATATTCCTCTATTCCATATCCAAAAAATATACTATCCATTAAGTCTTTTTCTGTTTTGTTTCCTGCAGAAATTTTATAATTTTTCTTTGTGCAAGTAATGATTGTTTGCTTTTCTTCTTCAGTCAATTGTGCTTTTAATTCCTCAATCTTTGCCTTTTTTATTATTTCAAATTCATTGTAGTGGACCATAATTTTCTCGTGATTATATTTTATGTTGTCCTTCTTTTCTTGCTCTTTTATTCTTATTGCTTTTTGCTGCTCTTCGTACTCAATCTGTGCTTTATACGTGCCTTGTTCAATGCAAGTAATAATAAAACCTTGTACGTTTTTTTTAGGTACTTCTTGGTGTATTTGGTTGGCTCGGCTTATCGTTTTAAGCACAAAATTACATTCATGTTTTTGTGCAAGTTCTAACGCTTTAGGTTGTGAAATTCCAATCGCTATCAATTCTTGATAGGCTGGATTAGTGTATATTGGGTCGTTATATGCTGGTTTTTTTATAGCAACAGGCTGTGGCTGTGGTGCTTTTGGTATGGGGGATTGTAATCTTTTTACAATTGTTTCTACGTGCTTTTTTATTGGTTCTTGTAGCTCTAAATCTAATTGTTTGACCTCGTTTTTCTTGCCTTTTTTGCGGTTCTTTTTTACAAAAAACCTTATCCTATCAATACGTCTACCCTTTTTAATTTCATCAAAACTAAAGGCTATATCTGTATGTTCTTTGAGTTCTTTTTGTGCTTGAAGCAGCACTCTTTTTTTGAATAAATGATAATCTTTGTATTGATTATTTGGATTTCCATCTTCATCTACAAGCAACATTTCTCTAAGTATTTTCACTTCATATTCCACGATTACAGTATCCTTTGCTTCTCTTTCATGGCTCTTTAATAATTGGTATATTCTTACTGAAAATTTGCTTTTTAATCTTAAAATATGTCTTTTATCATATAATAAATAATTACTTTTTAGCTGTATCAGTTGTTCTTTTAAGTCCCCATTAACTGCAAAATCAATGAACATATCCTCTTCTTCATCTTGCCAATTTCTGGGTGTATCTGCTCCCGTAAATAGAACCGTATGATAGGTTCTTTCCTGCCCCTTTTCATTAACATAATCAAAGTGTGCAACCTTCCTTAACAGCCTTATTGATGCCTTTCTGATATATTTATAATCTTTCTTATTTTCTCCATACTCTCTTATCAAATCCTTATAGTATACCCTATATCTTTTTAGTTCCTCATCTTCTTTTTTTATCTGTTCTAATACTTCAATAAATAACCTCATTTCCCATAAAGTGAAATTATACCTAGCTTCTACTAATTGTCTTGATTGAGCAATTAAATGGCTTTTAGTCTGTGGTGTAAAGTGTTTTTTCATAGATATTATATATGTAAAATTATTATTATTGTGTAAAATTAATAAAAAAACAATCATTATTAAGAAAGTGATTGTTTTTGTTTAGTGGTATTCATTTTGTAGGTTTTAGTGGTATTCATTTTGTAGGAGTTAGTGGTATTCATTTTGTAGGAGTTAGTGGTATTCATTTTGTAGGAGTTAGTGGTATTCATTTTGTAGGAGTTAGGTATTCAATTTGTAGGAGTTAGGTATTCAATTTGTAGGAGTTAGGTATTCAATTTGTAGGAGTTAGGTACACAAATCTCCTTTTTCAAGGGCGTTTTAAAGATTTTTTTAAAAGCCCCTAATAATACTACAATAATACTTTAAAAATACAACAACAATAATTTAGGCGCATGCGATTTTGTTGTTGTTGATTTTTTAAAAAATTTTATATTTCTCGTTTCACTCGATTTTTTTTTTGCCTCAGAAAATGCTTTTTTGGAGAAACCTTAGTTTCAAAACAGGTAGCATATTTCATTGTCAGCGCAAAGTTCTTTTTTATAAAAAGTAAAATAAATAAACAAATGTTGAATTTTTGATATTTGTCTGTTCGTTCTCGAATGCTGTTTTTTGCCGTGAGGTTGGAGCATCAAAAAACCCTCACCAGAATAAATTTGGGGAGGGTTTGATTTTAAGGGGCATTTTAAAGACTTTTCCCCCCTTTTGGTAGTTTTGTACGATTTCTGCAAAAAAACGGCGTAAAACGGCTAAAAACCGCCTTAAATCGCAAATTTATCCCCAAAATGGATTGCACATTTCGAAAAATATCAAAAAGCGGCTTATTTTTCTGTTTTTTCGTGGGCGTTGATGGTGGCTTTTTCGATCAGTTCTTGCTGGGTTCGGTGTTTGCCTCGAAAAATTCCCGTCAACGCTCCCTTGAGCCGAAACATCGTGTCTTCCGTGAGGGCTTCTGTAATTTTGTTTTTTTGAGCGATATCATTGAAATGTTTTTCAAGCTTAATCTCAAATCTAAGAAGTTCAAGTTTTTCTGAATCACTAAGCTCTTCACCTTTTACAGATTTTCCTTTTAGAAAATTTGCTCTCAATGCTTCTTCTTTGGTGAAAGAGAACAAATCAATATTAACTTCTGCCATTTCCGTTTTTTCTGAATCACTGAATCTTTCACCGTTCTCAATTCTTCTCAAAAAATAAATTCTTCTTTTTTCTTTTTTCCTCCAATCTGGATCAAGTTCAATATCCGCCCAAGCTTGATATTTTTCTTCTTGAGTTTTTTCTCTTTCGTCCGACATATTTGTTATTTTTTATATTTAAAAAAATCCTTAGTAAAAAATATTTGAGCGATAAAAATAATTAGTTATTTTTTGCTCAAATTTATGTATTTATGGCTCAAAAGTTACAAAAAACAAATTGCGTTTGTATCACTGGCTCGAATTTTACAAAATTTGGTGTCAAATTTTGACAATGAAAGTGTGATATTTTATTTTTTACAAAAAATATCAAAACATTATTGAACTATATTTAATATTATTATGATATTAAATAAATTTATTTTGTATATGTTTTTTTTAGGAGAGAAAAGTTTGTCTTTCATCGCAAAGCATGGGCCTGCTATCCACTATTATGCTAAAAACCTACGCAAAATTTTTTAGCCCCTCTTTTTTAGCATACCGTTTCTATCAGGTCTAAACTTTTAAGGACAGAACGCTTGGTTTCAGGCAATAGAAATCCTGTCCTTTCAAAATAGACCCGATGGTAGTGGTATGGCAAGTAGTTTCTGTGTTTTATATTGTTGGGACAAGGCATGCCTTGTCCGTACAGTCACGTTTGGTTGTATCCTTAACAGATACGTCTTATTTGCCATAAGAACGGACAGCGGGACCATGCGTTACGACGAAGCAACCCACCGTTCTCTCCAAAAAAGAAAAAACCGCAATAGTGATTCAAAAGCTATTGCGGTTAAGGAAATTTAAATTATGCGGTAGACGATGGCGGGGAGGGTTCGTTTTTTGTTGTCTGGACCGACGACTTTGATTTCTTCAAAATAATAAGTGTCACCAGGTTTTGCATCATCAATCAAGCGTTTGACGGATGGATTAAATTTGCTTCCGTTGTTTTTGACCGTTATCAGATCCATGCTGTTTTGTTTTTTGACCATCATCTTGTAGCTTTTGACTTTAAAGTTTACATCAAACAAAAAATCTTTTAGCTCCGTCCGCAAACCTTGCTGCGCTGAAAAAGTACCCGTTTGCATCGCACAACCCGAACAGTTGCCAATCATCGCAATGGGGGAGGGGATGCGCTTGGTTCGGAAAGGCATCGTGTAAGACAGGTTTTCGCCTCGTTCCGTCGTGGCATTGACTTTGACCGAAACCTCACCAGCTTCCATGACCTTTACTGTATAATTTCCCGTTCCATTGGCTTTGGAAAGATTGCCCTTGCCTTGCAAATTGACTTTGACCTTCTGATCGGGAACGCCAATGATGGCAGCCGTAATCGGATTTTCAACACCGATGTAAAACACATTCATTTTTGTAGGGGAAACCATCGGCGCAAAATCGGGCGGAGATACGACATCGTATTTGAGTTTCATTTCCTGTTCCTGTGGCATTCCGAACCCATCCAAGAAATTTACTTTGGCATTGAGTTGTTTCATACCAATGTTGTTCGTGTTGGCAGTGAAAACGACTTTGCCCTCTTCATTGACTTCGTAGTTTTTGCCATTGATGGAAATGGTCGGGCTACTTAGTGAACTTGATGCCGCCAAAAATACCTCTGCTTCAAATTTATCGCCTTTGATGAGTTTGGTGGCATTGGGAACGACTTTGAGTTCAAATTGATCGAAGGGAATGTCCTTTTCCGTTACTTTGTTTTTGAGTCGTTTGATGGCACTTGCTGCGGTTGTTTGAGAGTCGTTTTTGAGTTTGTTGAGTTGGGTAATGACAGCGACTAAGGGCATTTGGTTAAAATGATGGGTTGCCCAATCTTTGTCATCAGGAGCTTCGTTGATGGCTAAGAGAATTTCTTCTTTGAAAAGATTTTGATCCTTTTGTGTGAAAATGGTGTCGTTGCCTGGTGCAAAGATTTGTAAATACTGTTGGTGGGCTTCTTCGATTTTTTGCCGAAGTATTTCGCCTTTTCCGCCTTCTATCAGTATTTGTGTACTGGCTTGTTGGTCTTCTAATCGTTGGGGCATGTTGTCTTGCCATTCTTCTTCAGGGGCGACGGCTGTTTTGAGTTCGTGTTGTAGTTCGTCAATCCATTGGAGGAATTGATTGTTGATGGCTTCGATTTTGGGGACTTGGGCTTGATAGACTTTCCCATGTTTGTTTTTACTGACTGCTTTCTTTAAAATTTGTTTGTTTTCAGCGAGTTGAGCTTGTATGGAATGAGCGTCTTTTTCGATGCCTGTATTGAGAGTTTTGAAGGCGTCGATGACCTCGTTGGAAACATTGAGGGCGAGCATAGCAATGAGTATGATGTACATGATGTTGATGAGCTGTTGCCTCGGTTCTTGGGCTGCTGACATAAGGATTGTGTTTAGGGTTTTCTCGCCTAAACGCTTCTTATTTGCTTTGTGATTGTGTGGGTTTGGGGTTTAACTTGTGGTTGTTGGGGGTTTTACAAAGGAATGTTAATTGGTGGGATTTGGGCAATATGGAAGAAGTACAACTTAAAGTCATCTCTTTTTAGCATTCAGAAAAGGTAAGTCATAACTGTTTGTGTGTTCCTAAAGCTAAAAAAACTCATGGAAACTATATAGCATAAAAAAAGGCAAGTCCAACGTTTCGACTTGCCTTAGTTACTTATTTTTGCAGTAGTAATCAAACTGTATGGATTTTGTCCATGTGTACTATTCTTTTGGTGCTGATAGGTTGCTCTCCAGCATTGCCCATTTCCTCCCTCAAATAGCATCATAAAAATACAACTTTTTATTGATATTTGAAAATTTGAGATTGGGTTTTTGATTCTTATGATTAGAGTCACATTGAATATGATTGTTCAATCCCTTTATTTTGGATCAGAAAAAGCAAGAGAATCAATTTTAGAACAAGACAATCAAACTATATAGGGTTCAAATGACATAAATGACTGATAGTCAATTGTTTGAAGTCTAAATGCAACCCCTGACTCCGTTATTGAGAACCCCGCTTTCAGGGGTTCTCAATAACGGAGTCAGGGAAAAAGCGATGAATAATACTGTATAACAGTATTATCAATCTTTTTTACAAGTACTAATATTTGAAAGTATTAGAAATTAGAATACCTTTACATCAGTACTATTAATCTATTAAAAAAGCAGAATGGATAAAAAAAATGTAATTTATCATGAAGAGAAATCTTACATAGATCATCAAACAGGTGAAGTCATACAGGAACAGAAAATAACTAAAATTAAAGTTCCAAGACAGGAATTTATGCAAGTTTTTTTGAATGACATATCTGGTTTGTTGGCAATAGAAAGTAAAACTCAACTGAAGATATTAGTTGAGTTGTGGAAGCTTGCAAAGTTTGATACAAACCAAGTTATCATCATTAAGGGGATTAAACAAATGATAGCAGATAATATAGGAGCTAAGTATAAAACGGTTGATAATCACATTAGTAAAATGTATAAATCAGGTTTGCTAATAAGAAAGGAAACATCTATTTACTATCTAAATCCTAAATACTTCTTTAAAGGATATTTAGAGAATAGACCAAGTGTATTAAAATTAGTATTAGAATATCAAGTAGATACTGATGAAGATAACTTATAAAATCTTTTGATTTTTATTATCTATAAAAACTCCCATTGATTTACGAAATCAACGGGAGTTTTTTGCTTTTCTATTGGGTTCTGTCTGTGCAGAATAGACTTGATAGGAGTGGTTGGAAGCTGCGTTGGCTGCCTTGTTCCGTTCAATATCCCAAATTCAAGGCATTTTGGAAATGCCTTGCATTGGCGGTTCAGAACGTGATTAAATGGAAGGCATTTTGGAAATGCCTTCCATTAGCGGATAGCGAGACCATGTGTCACGACGGAGCAATCCACCGTTCTCTCCTAAAAAAAGATATTCGCATTTTAGCTCTCTTTTTGATTGTCTTCCTCCTTCTTTCTATCTCGTTTTTGGCGCATCAGGCCTTCTTGGACGACGGAAGCGACCAATGTGCCGTCTTGTTTGTAAATATTGCCTCTTGTAAATCCTCTTGAACTGGATGCACTTGGGCTATCTATTGCATACAATAACCACTCATCAATCTCAAAATCTCGATGAAACCACATCGCATGGTCTAAGCTCGCAATTTGTAATTTCATAAAAGACGTCTCGTGTTGGTGGGGTTGAATGGCGGTGGTGAGTAGGTTATAGTCGGAAGCATATGCCAAAATCCGTTGGTGGATGCTTTTGATGTTGGGAACGTCGCCTTTTGCTTTCATCCAGACATATCGAATCGGCTCTTGCTTTTCGGGTGTAATGAAGATAAATGGATTGACTGGTCGGAATTCCATGGGAAGTGGGCGTATGAATCGTTGGAACTGTTTGGGAAGTTTTGATTTAAACGCTTTTAAAAGGTCTTGGTCGCTTTGTAATGTATCAGGGGCAGGAACGTCGGGCATTTCGATTTGGTGGTCATATCCCTCTGAATCTTTTTGAAAAGAGGCTGCAAAGTTGAAGATGGCTTTTCCATTTTGGATGGCGGTCACTCGACGGGTGGTGAAGCTTCCTCCGTTCCGCAAGCGTTCTACTTGAAAAACAATGGGTCGTTCTAAATCGCCTGGTAGGATGAAATAGGCGTGTAGGGAATGGACGAAGCGGTCTTTGGGAACGGTCAAGATGGCGGCGTGTAGGGCTTGTGATAATACTTG
>ENA-ORXM01003634-ORXM01003634.1-marine-metagenome-genome-assembly--contig:-NODE-3634-length-14966-cov-4.811337_pt1 | contig 14966 bp, 11 predicted proteins | sample MGYA00237867_ERZ511480 | MGnify/ENA primary metagenome ERZ511480 (study PRJEB26309, sample SAMN06266103) | marine metagenome | isolation source: Algal blade | place: United Kingdom:Sidmouth, United...
CACGTTGCTGCGCCCGCCGTGGGACCAGGCGACGATCGGCACCCTGAGCCATCTCGTGCTACGGGCCACATGACTCATCCCCGGGTGCTGGTGCTCAGTGCCACACCGGTGCAGGGGTCATGGGCCACCAGTCGATTGATGGCCGACCTCTTTGCTGACTGGCCTACCGAGTCGCTCGCACAGATCACGGTGTCGAGACCGGGCAGCGACCCCGCAGCCCAGACGATCGAATCGCTCTACCTCGACCTCTCGGGTTCTCCTAATCCGTTTCGCATCGCCGACCAGTTCCGCCGAGCATGGATGTTCGTTCGCGACACGCAGCCCGACGTCATCTACTTCCGCACCGCGGGCTGGCCCATCGCCCTCGAACTCTTGGCATTGCTGCTGACGCGGTGTCCCACGGTCACTCATGTGATGGACGATTGGCCCGAGTCTCGACGAGCCGGGGGTCTGCGGTTGGCCGAGACATTCGATGGCGTTCTGCGGCGCGTGTTGGTCAGATCGAAGGCCAGGCTGGCAATCTCGCAGTCGATGGCTGTGGCTTTCACCGAACGCTACGGCGTGCCATTCGATGTGGTCCACGCAGGCAGCGCAGTCGAACCGGGCCCGTCGCCTCGTCCGAGCCGCTCAGAGGAAGAGCAGCTGATCTTCTACTCGGGATCGATCGCCCAGGATCAAACCGCCACATCGCTCGTCGTACTCGCTAACGCTGTCGCAAAGTTGCGCGGTCGCGGCACGCCAGTGCAGTTGAGGGTTGCGCCGGCGAGCGAGATGCCCACCGAGCTGGCCGTTCAACTCGAGTCAGCTGGAGCGGTGATCGATGAGCAGGGCTCGCAAGTCGAATACCACGAACGACTAGCGTCCGCCGATGTCGTCGTAGCAACAGCAAACTTTGATGAAACGTCGATCGCATTCCTGCGGTACTCGATGCCGAACAAGATCCCCGACTTGCTTGCGTCAGGCACGCCGATCTTGGTATTCGCCCCCGCTGAGCTTGCCTATGTCCAGCTTGCCCATGAAGCCGGGTGGGCTCGTATCGTCGACACCGAAGACGTAGAAGCACTGGCGTCGGCCATCGACGACCTGCTGCGAAATCAGGTGATGCGTGACCAGCTGTTGATTTCAGCCTCTGAAGCCAGAGTGACGACGTTCGCCTGGCCCGAGATTCGTGAACGCTTCGACCGAGTACTTCGCAACGCAATCTGATCCGGCTCCTGAACCAGAGTGGGTTGTCTACGCAGCGTCGACTGTATCCAGGGGCGGGGTTTCGCCGCGAAATTTCGCGGAAGACCTTCTGGTCAGGCGTACATTCGTTACCGAACGTGAACGAAGGTCCGGGTGTTCATCGATGGCGTGCAAGAGTTGAGGTCGTTACGGGACGTTGCCCTGGCGATGCTGCTCTTGGTGACGACTCTCGCGGTGCCGATGTCGCCCGAGCAGGCAGCGGCGCAAGAGTTCGACGAAGCAACGGCGCAGGTCGTGGGCGGTCGTGATGCCGGCGACCACGAGTTTCCCTACCTTGCTGCGGTTTTTCTCAACGGCTTTCAAGGATGCGGCGGATCACTGATCGCGGCGAATTGGGTCGTGAGCAGCGCGCATTGTTTCGTCGACGAGTCGACCGATTCGATTCTGGTCGGTCTCGGATCTGCAAATTTGCAAGACGGCTTGCAGTTGTTCACCGTGGCGAACGTTGTGATCCATCCCGACTTCGATCGTGAATCGTCCACCGGTGCCACTAACGACATTGCACTCTTGCAGCTGTCAACGTCTGTGGATCTCGCTGATCCGACCATTGGGCTGATTGCGCTTCCTGTCGAACCACAGCCGGAGAACGTGTCGAGTGTGCTTCTTGTCTCCGGATGGGGTGACGTTGATCCTTCGGCGGCCTTCGAGTTTGCCGTTGTTGCTCGCGTCGCAGAAGTGCAGGAGAGTGGTTGCGGCCCCTTTGACAATCACTGGCTTTGCACCTCCGATGCGGATGGCGACGGCGGATGCTCTGGCGACAGCGGTGGGCCGCTCGTCGAGGTGAGCGGTCGGGTTCATACCTTGCTTGCGGTGGTCGAAGCTATATCCAATCCCGCCCCCGGTGACACGGTGTGCGGCCGCAACACGACGGTCATCCACCAGCGCGTCGCACCCCACATCGATTGGATGCGTTCGGTGACCGGTGAACCGTTTCGCACATGCGGTGGCTTCGCGGTTACTGCACAAGTTGTGCCTGGCGTGCCGTTTTTCGGCACCGACGTCAACGATGTCGTGTTCGGCAGCCCTGCGAGCGACGAGATCCACGGCGGAGGCGGCAATGACGCCATCTGTGCCGAAGCGGGCGACGATCTCGTCCTCGCCGGCGCTGGCGATGACTTCGTCGATGGGGCCTCGGGTCGTGATTTCGTTTTCGGAGGTCCAGGCAAGGATGTCCTCATGGGCGGACCCGATATCGATCGCATGTGGGGCGACGCTGGTCGAGACATTCTGCACGGCGGCGGAGGGTCCGACCGGCTACGCGGCGGCGGCGGCAATGACACCGTGCACGCTGGGTCCGGTGCCGACCGTGTCTGGGGCGGGCCCGACAACGACACTCTGAACGGCATGGGCGGCCAAGATTTCATGTGGGGCGAGGCCGGCAACGACATCATGCAGGGGAATCACCAGAGTGATTGGCTTTATGGTGGCCCGGGCGACGACGACATCTTCGCAGCCGGCGGCAAAGACAAATTGTTCGGCGACGGGGGGAACGACCAACTTTTCGGCGGCCCCAACACCGACTACCTCGATGGCGGCCCGGGCGACGACGTGACTCACGGCGGCCGTGGCCGTGACAATCCAGTCATCGTCGATGTATCGGGTTGCATTGGTGAAACGCCTATCAGCTGCTGAGATTCAAGCTACGCCGACTGGTAGTCGCGTAGCAGGACGGACTGACATGTCGACAGTTCAAAGCCGCTACGGTTGGCGAATGTAGCGACTGCTGGTCCTGATGATCGTCGTTCTGGTTGCGGTGCTCATGCCGACCGGAACGGCCGGGGCCCAGTCGGGTCAGGCCGAATGCAACGGTGCGGTAGCGGTCGAAGGCCGGTGCGTGGCTGTCGGCGATCAAGCCACAGTTTGTCTCGGCGACCTGTGTGTGGAGTTCGTGCAGGAATCGGTCGACGTCTGCCCCGGCAGCGCACTCAACGTGAACAGCGACCCGGCGACTAGCCCGCGCTGCAAGTTGGTCGAGCCTGCGCTGAAGGGTGACGACCTGTGCCCCGATGGGGCCGGTTCCGACATCGCCAACGGCGGTCGAGGTCGCGACAAGCCACTGCTCGAGCACGAGATCCGTGCCAGCGATGGCCAGTTCTTCGACGGCTCCGGCTGCATCGCCGAGACCATTCTCAACTGCCGACCGGTGCCGTAGCTGCAGCACGTAGACGCTCGATTCTCGGAACCAGGTGTGGTCGCGCCGCGACCATGGCTTGCCCCGAGATTCTGAGAATCACTCATTGCATGTCAACCAGATTGCTGCCCTGGTCGTCTGACATGCATGAACAACATCAACAGATCTGCTCGAACGAAGAAGAATGCCCAAGAACTCGGCACAGGGTCCGTTGGCCTTGTTGTCGTGCTGTTCATGGCACTCGTCGCCGCACTTGTGCCACTCGGTACGCCGCCGGCCCAGGCGCAGGCATACAGCGAAGGACCTGACTACAAGTTCTTCTATGCCACCTTCCCTGCACCCCTCGGAACCATGCGTCACGACTGGAATCTCTATGGGGGCGTCGAGAAGATGCCGTACTACATTCACGCCGACGTCATCGCGGATGGATTCGAAACCGCAGTGCGGAACGCCTTCGCCACGATCGAGGATGACCCCGGGTCCCACATCTCGTTCGTCTACATGGGCTCCACGACAGTCGCGAGTGAAATCGTTGGTAACGATCTGGTTTGTTGTCCCGACCCCGCAGACAGCACCAATGTTGTCTCCTACGGCAGTCTTCCTTCCGCAGCGGTCGGTTTCGGTGGTTTCGCCGGAACGTTCTTTGTCGATGGCGACGGCAACCGGACCGGGGAGGGAAGTGGCGCGTTCGATGTCACGCTTTCGGCGACCGCCAACTGGACCACGAGCCCGGGGTCGAACACCGTCGATGTCGAATCGATCGTCCTGCACGAACTTGCGCACGCGCTGGGGCTCGATCATCCCACAACCAACCACGACACCGTCATGTGGGACACGCTGCAGAACGGCACCACGAAACGAGAACTGCATCCCGCAGACCAGTTCGCGCTGAGCGTGATGTATGGCTGCGGCGACGACGGAGCAGGATGCGCAACGACCTGCAACGGGGATTCGGTCACCCACGACATGAACGCGTTGGGCGTCTCGCTATTGACGGGTACAGCGGGCGACGATGTCATCTTGGGTACTCCCGGCGATGATGTGATCGACGGTGGGGGCGGGGATGACACAATCTGCGGGCTCGACGGACGCGATCGTGTGCACGGTGGACCGGGTGATGACATGATCCTTGGTGGGTCCGGTATCGACTACCTGTTCGGCGATGGCGGCGATGACACCCTCGATGGCCAGGGTGGGTCTGATCGCATGTATGGCGGAGCGGGCAATGACTTGATGCTGGGCGATTCGGGTGCGGACCGTATGTATGGCGGGCCGGGTGACGATGAGATGCGGGGCATGGGTGGCCAGGACTTCATGTGGGGCGACGCGGGCGACGACCTGATGCAGGGAAATTTCCAGACCGACAATATGTGGGGTGGTCCCGGCAACGACGTGATGTTCGGTGCTGGTGGCAAGGACTCGCTCTTCGGCGAAACCGGCAACGACGAGTTGAGCGGCGGGAACAACACCGACTACCTGGACGGTGGACCCGGTGCCGACAACGCCAACGGCGGTCGAGGTCGCGACAAGCCACTGCTCGAGCCCGAGATCCGTGCCAGCAATGGCCAGTTCTTCGACGGATCCGGCTGCATCGCCGAGACCATTCTCAACTGCCAACCGACACCCTGACAGTCGGGCCATACGGTTCGGATAGTCCTCGGCGACCGCGTTTGTGACGCGGCGGGACCTACAATCCTCGGCTGTGTTTCATTGCCCCCCGATGCTGTCACGATCGTCATTATTTGTCATGGTGTTGGCGATGCTCGCAACGATTGTTGCGCCCATAGCGCCGACTCCCTCCGCCCAGGCCCAACAGCTGAACGTCCACCAGGTCAATGACCAGCTTGGCGTGGGTGTCAACCTGGGCAATGCCCTCGAGGGACCGCGAGAAGGCGACTGGGGCCTGACACTGCAAAGTGAGTACTTCTCGCTCATCGCCCAGCAGGGTTTCGGTCATGTGCGCGTGCCGATCCGATTCTCTGCTTATGCCGACCAAGCGCCCCCGTACACCATCACCGAAGGGGTCGATGCTTCTGTTCGTAATGCCGACAATCTCTGGCAACGCCTCGACTGGGTGATCGCAAATGCCGAGGCAAATGGCCTGTACGTCATTCTCGACATGCACTTGTACGACGAACTCTCGGACGACGTGGCGGGGGAGCGAGACCGGTTTCTCGCCATGTGGCAGCAGATCGCAACCCGCTACGCAGACGCTGGCCCGCTCGTGTTGTTCGAGTTGTTGAACGAACCGCAGGGTCAATTCAATGCCGACCCCGACCTGCTCAACACACTGATCGCCGATGCTCTGGCGGTGGTTCGATCCACGAATCCCACCCGCGCTGTCCTGGTCCCCACTGCGCAATGGAATTCCATTCACTCGCTCGATTCACTCGAGCTTCCGAACGACCCGAACTTGATCGTGTCGGTCCATTTCTATGACCCCTTCGATTTCACCCACCAAGGCGCATCGTGGATCGAACCCGTCCCGCCACCAGCTCCGGCCGCGTTCGAAGCCGATCTTGTGGACTACGGCGCCGGATGGCAAGACTGGTCATGGGACACTGCGACCATTGCGACGCGGAACGGGTTGCGCGTGATCTACGAAGGGCAGTGGGACGGTCTTGCATTCGGCCACCCGGACCTCTTCGATCCTGTCTCTGTCAGGTTCACGGTTTCCGGTAATGCAGAACTCGCCGTTCGCTGCGCCGATAGCAACGAAAACAACTTCGAAGTACAGCGGATCATCTCGACCGCCACAGCGAGGACGTTCACGATCGATCTGACGGCTTGCTCGAACCAGACCCGAGCGGTCAACTTCATGACCAGGTTGGTGCCATCTGGTCCGCTGCTGTTCACCAACGCCGAGCTGTGTGAAGCATCAGGCCGTTGCGCCCCGATGCTCGAAACCGGCTCTCAAGCAATCGAATCGGCTTTCGCCACCGCCCGAGCATGGGGCCTCGCCAACAACCGCCCGATGCACGTCGGTGAATTCGGTGCATACTCCGCCGAGGGTCTGGCGTCGCTGCCGGAACGAGTCGAATGGACCGACGTGGTCCGCCGAGCCGCCCGCAGCCGTGGCCTGTCCATGTCCTACTGGGAGTTCGGAGCAGGCTTCGGCGTCTATGACGTGCAGACGCGAACCTGGGTGCAACCCCTTGTGAACGCGCTGGGTGTAGTGCCGCCGCCAGTCGATGCTGACGGCGATCGCTTCGAGGGCCCCGCCGGCGACGGCCGGGATTGCAACGACAGGGATCCGGCTATCAATCCCGATGCGACTGATGTGCCCGGCAACGGTGTCGACGAGGACTGTGACGGCTCCGACTTGGCTGTGCCCGTTGCACCGACGCTGTTCTGTGCTGGCAAGGTCGTAACGATCAATTTGAACACCAACGGCGGCAACGGGGTTGGCACCAGGGCGAACGATGTCATTATGGGAACGCCGGGCGCGGACTTCATCACCGGCGGTGATGGGTCCGACACGATTTGTGGTGGTGGCGGCGACGACACGATCCACGGTGGGTCCGGTATCGACTATCTGTTCGGCGACGATGGTGTTGACACGATCGACGGCGCCGGTGGTTCGGACCGGATCTGGGGCGGTGACGGCGCCGATGTGTTGAAGGGCAACTCGGGCGCAGACCGGATGTACGGCGGCTCCGGTGCTGATGAGATGCGGGGCATGGGCGGTCAGGACTTCATGTGGGGCGGTGACGGCAACGATGTGATGCAGGGTAATTTCCAGACCGACAACATGTGGGGCGGCGCCGGTGACGACATCATGTTCGGAGCTGGAGGCAAGGATTCGCTGTTTGGCGGCAGCGGCAACGACACCTTGAGCGGCGGCACCAACACCGACTACCTGGATGGTGGCGCCGGTGCCGACACCGTCAACGGTGGCCGAGGCCGCGACAAGCCGCTGGTCGACCCTCGAGTCAGGGCGAGCAATGGCCAGTTGTTCAACGGCTCGGGTTGTATCGGCGAGACGATCCTCAACTGCCAACCCATGTCGTAGACACTTCGGCCGAATTCAAACTGGCCTGTAGTCCGGCTACGTGAGCTGCTGACCGAGCTGCCTGCGTTTCTAGCAGTCTCCTAGTCGGTCGGCGATCACGCCGGCGGCTCGTTCGCCTGGGGGTTCGCTGCCGATATCGACTTGTTGTCGCAGGAAGTCCTGGGCGCGAGCGCGCACCGTGAGCGGATCGAGATCGTGCACGGTCCTCAGGAACGCTTCGAGCTCGGCCTGAGAGCGCAGAACTTCGAACGCGCCCTGCGGGTCGGTGAACGGATGGGCCTGCTCCCCGTGTGGATTGAAATACGCCAGCGGCACCCCCTGGGCCAGGGCCTCGAAACACACGCTGGAAAACCGTGAGATCAACACCGGCGCCGTCTGAATCGACACTTCGATTCGACCTCCTAATGTCTTCCACGGTGGGATGAAACCCAGATCAGCCGGATGACGAGAAACTCGGTAGTCCATGTCGGCTGCGGTGCAGGCGCCATAGGTGCCGCGTAGCCAGGCGGCGCGGTGCTCGCGCAGTTGGCCATAACTGAAGTTCGAATTGATCACCGCCGGGCCCGAGCTGGCCGGGCGCACGGGCCCAAGAAGCACTCGTTCAATCCTGGAGTTACCGACGATCTGTCGATCCGTGCCTGCCATGCCGTCGAAGTCATTCTGCCCTTGGCACAACACCACATCGACGGCTCGGTAGGCGTTGCGGTCCTGTCCGGTGTCGACGTCATCGAAGTCCTGGGCCCCTTCGATCTTGCCGAACGAAATCCCACCGGTAGCGCGGATCAAATCGACCAGCTCTCGGCATGGGCCCCAGTCGTTCATCACCACGATGGCGTCACTCGGCTCGAGTTCGTCGCTGGACCACGTTCGTATCTTCGCAGTGTGACCCAAGCTCCCCAGATGCCGCAACGATCGCCGATAGCGGCGGTGTTGGGATCGCAACGCCTTCAGGACACCGGGCGTGGCCTCGACCAAGAGCAGGCGCGGGCGCAGACCTTTTCCATCGAGTGCTTCGGCGATCGGCACGAGTTCGTCGAGGTGAAACGCCGCATGAGAAACAAGGCTGACCGTTGGCCCATGACCCGAACCCAGACCCAGGTCGACTTCGCTCAGGTTGAACGGCATTGTGGAATCAGTTCGTCGATTGTTCGTTTGCGGTCCGATGTTGCAAGCTCCCGAGCGCTCGATGCGCCCGGGAGGCTTGCTGTTGTCTTGTGATGCCGTTGTGTTTGCCGACTCGCAGATTGGCGAACCTGCTAGCAGCTCACCTTGGTTTCGGCGTCGCAGCCGGAAACATCGACCACCAACGGATTGTCCTTGCCGGCTTGGCCGTTCGCAACGTCGGTTCCTGTGCCACCCTCGAGATAGTCGGTGTTGACGCCCCCGAACAACAGGTCGTCGCCTGCATCGCCGTACAGCTTGTCTTTGCCGGTGGCGCCGCGAACGGTGTCGTTGCCGCCGCCACCGCGCATGATGTCGGACTGGTCGTTGCCTTGCATTTCGTCGTTACCGGCTTCTCCCCACATTCTGTCTTGGCCGCCCATGCCATTCAGGGTGTCGTTTCCGCTGCCGCCCCACACTCTGTCGGCGCCGGAACCGGCGAAGATCGTGTCGTTTCCGCTTTGCCCGTAGAGCTTGTCGGACCCACCCTCACCGAAGATCTCGTCGTCGTCTTCACCACCGAAAATGGTGTCCACGCTCAGTCCGCCGGTGAGGGTGTCCATGCCGTCACCACCCGTGATTCGGTCCTTGTCGTCGCCGCCGGTGATCTCGTCGTCTCCGTCGTTGCCGTTCAGGGTGTTTTCACCCGCATCGCCGAACACGGTGTCGTTGCCAGCGCCAGCGTGCACCACGTCGTCGCCATCGCCGCCATGGATTTCGTCGTTGCCATTCGTGCCAGACAGCAGGTCGTCGCCGGCGTCGCCGTTCAGTGTGTCGTCGTCGTCGCCACCGCGGAGGGTGTCGTTGCCAGCGCCACCATTCAACGTGTCTTCGCCGGCGTCGCCCCAGACCGAGTCGTTGCCAGCACTACCGTTCACGGTGTCGTCGCCGTCGCCCATGCGGACGTTGTCGTTGCCGTCGCCACCGGATGCGGTGTCGTCGCCAGCCTCGCCCCGGATCACGTCGTTGTCGGCGTCGCCGCTCAGTGTGTCGTCGTCGTCGCCGCCCCACAGCTCGTCAGCGCCTGTGCCGCCGTCCAAGGTATCTTCACCGGCGTCGCCGTAGATCTCGTCGTCGCCACCGCCACCGATGATGGCATCGTCGCCGTCGCCGCCACATATTATGTCGTCACCCACGTCGCCGATGAAGCTGTCGTCGCCTGCGCCCAGGGCCACCACGTCGTCGTCGGCGGTGCCGGCGAACACGTCGTCGAAATCGGAGCCGATCATGGTGACGTTCTCTCCATTGCACTGCAGGGTCGTGAAGGTCTGGATGCGGTCGTTGCCCCGGTCGACGACCCACATGATCGTGCCGGCATCGTTCACATCGATACCGAGGGGATCGCGCAACTCACCCAGCGAGGTGCCGGGGTTGCTAATCGTTCCCTCGAAGACACCAGTAGCGTCGAAGACCTGAATACGGTCGGCGTTGTCGGCGACGTAGACCACGCCAGCAGCGTCGACGTCGATGCCTCTGGGACAGTCGAGGTTGCCGACGCCGAGCGCTCCGACATGGGCGCCGGCGAGGTCGAATATCTGCACCCGATTGTTACCGCAGTCGCTCACCAGCACTTGGTTTTGCGTGGTGTCGATGACGAGAGACGATGGGTTACAGCCATTGAGCAGTTGGTCGACGCCGGAACCACTGACACCGAAGGTTCGCTCGAGATCACCGAACGGGTTGTAGACCCTGACCTCGTCGAGTCCTGTCAGTACGTACACCTCGTCGTCGAAGTACTCGACGGCGGTTGGGCAATCGAGGATCTCACCGAAGCTGCCGCCCTGGATCTGGCGAACGTAGACCGGTGGTGCCACGGTGTTATCGAACACCTGCACCCGGTCGTTGTCTGCGTCGGCGACATAGATTTCATCGTTGATGTCGATGGCGATCCCGGATGGGCGGTCGAACTGCCCGGCTCCTGAGCCGAACGACCCGAACGGATAGCCAGCCACCGGGCCCGCAGTGTCAAAGGACCAAACGGTGTCTGGTTGGGCACTGGTCGAAGTACCCAGGTCGTACTGGGTGTAGATGATCGAGCCGTCTTTCGGCGATTGTTCGATCGCTCCGGCTTGGGCAGTGAACTCGTTCATTGCGAACCAGTCGCCTGCGGCTGCTGCGCTGGCTACGAAGCCGGTTGGGTCTGGCAGGGGCCAGTCACTACCGAACTCGGTCAGCTCGGGTGCCTCGGCTTCTTGCGCAGTGGCAGGCGTGGTGATCACTGCCAAAACGGCCACTGCCGCCACTACCGCCACTAAAAGTCTCTGTATCTTGCTGCTGGTCATGAGTAACGCTCCCCGTTGATCTCACCTAGTGCACGTTTGAACGACAGTGTATGGTCCCATAGAACTAGCATGCTCCACAAGTAGCTCATTGGTCACTCGACCAACATCACTGTCTGTCGTCCTGGCGACAGAGTAGGGCGCTTTTTGAGTCAGATCAGCGGCGGGCGCCCCAGACGTGCCATGGTCCACACCGTTTGCCAGCTCATCGGCTGGCGGTCGCCGGGACGTTCGCGTAGACCCGCCCAAGTGCCCTCGAGTACCGCCTTCACCTCGGTCAACCGTCGACTACGAAGCAGCTGGATGGCCAGCCAGGTGGCGCTATAGGTGACCGCCAGCACGGCGGGAAGGTGCTTGCGGGCGAGCCAGATGCGGTTGCGGGCCGAAAACCACAGGTTCTGGTTATGGCGTGAAGGCTTGGTCATGGGATGTGAGACCGTCAGATCAGGCCGGTAGGCGATGTGGTATCCGGCATCGAGGATGCGCCATGCGAGATCGCTTTCCTCGTGGCCGTACCAGAAGTTGTCGGCATAACCACCGACTTGGTGGTACACGCTGGATCGCAACACATGGGCCCCACCAGCAAACCAGGTCACGTCGCCTGGTTCATCTTGGTTACGGCCTCTGATGCGAGGTTGCCACTCACTCAGCGACCGGTCAGTTCCGGCGACCACTATACGAAGGGCCATGGCGCCCAGCCGTGGGTCGGCGCCAAACGATTGCCGAACATCTGCCAACAGTGTCGGTGTCAGATTCAGGGCGTCGTCGTCGATGAAGGCGAGTACGTCTCCCCGAGCGTGGGACGCACCGCAGGCCCGCCCGGCGGAGATGCCGATGTTCTCGTGGAGCGTGATCGAGCGCCAGCCTTCCTTGGTGGGCGGTGTGACACCGTTTCCGATCAGGACGCCGTCGAACGGTTGTTGGTCCGCCAACGATTCGATCAGCGCATCGAGTTCATCTGGACGATTGCCCATGGTCAGAACGATGACCGATACGGAAGGTTTCGACATATTCACATGCGTCACGCCTGGCTGGCTGGCACGGGTACTTTCGCAACGATGCGCAGCACTGTAACGGACCCGGTTGGTTGCTCGCCGGGCGGAGGTGCCGACGCAGCCGCGCCTGGCCTCTACGATATGGCCTGGTGACAACGCAAGTATCGGTGGTGATTCCCGCTCGCAACGATGCCGCAGGGCTCGCCGGTGCGGTTGCGTCCGCGTTGGCCCAAACCTGCGTCGATGTCACCGAGGTGTTCATTTGCGTCGGACCGAGCAGCGACGGCACGGCCTTGGTCGCCCAGGAACTCGATCGTGGTCATGGGCCGGTTCGTGCGGTTGACAACCCTGCGGGGGGCATAAGTGAAGCGCTCAACCTGGGCCTGCGACTCGCTTGCAATGACATTCTGATCCGCGTCGATGCACGATGTGCGCTTCCCCCGGATTACGCAGCCACTGCCGTGGCCAGTATGCAGCAGACCGGCGCCGCCAACATCGGTGCAGTGCAGATCCCGGTGGGGCAGGGACCGACGCAACGCGCTATTGCGTTGGCAATGAGTCATGTGCTCGGGTCCGGTGGCGCGGCCTATCGCTCGGGCCGAGAGCTGGAGCAGGTCGACACGGCGTTTCTGGGAGTCTTTCGAACGAGCGCCTTGCGTGCGGTCGGGGGTTGGGACGTGGAGTTCGCTCGCAACGAAGATGCGGAGCTCAATCGACGACTCATCCAGGCTGGCTACCAGGTCTGGCTCGACCCCCGACTTCGCGTCGAGTATCAGCCCCGTGCCACCCTGCGGGGCCTCGCCCGGCAGTACTTCGACTACGGATGGTGGCGACGCCGAATGGCAGCACGGCACCGCGTTGTTCAGCTCCGCCAGCTGGCCGCCCCCGTAGTCGTGCTGGGTGTTGTCGGCGGAATCGTCCTGGCTGTGACCGTGTCGCTCGGCTTCGTCGTGCTTCCGCTGGGCTACGTGGTGTTGATCGCTCTTGCGGCTTCACGCACCACGGGAGCGACGTTTCGCGAACGCTTGCTGATGGTCCCTGCGCTCGCCACCATGCATCTTTGTTGGGGCGCAGGTTTCCTGGCATCGCTCATTCGGGGACCCCTGAAACTTGCGCCATACACGCCATCTGAGTAGCGCCGATCCAGATGTGTTGGATCAGAGTTGATCCTTGAGGCGATCCGCTGCCGCCAGGGCTTCGGCGATGGTGACATCCATGTCGAGGTAGCGATACGTGCCGAGTCGACCCACAAAGGTCACGTCGTCGGTCGCAGCAGCTCGGGCCTCGTATTGATCGAGAAGACCTTTGTCGTCGACGAGTCGCACCGGATAATACGGAATGTCATCGGGCCCGTGCTCCCGGCTGAACTCGCGGAAACAGACCGTCTGCTCATGGTCCTCGTGAGGCGCAAAGTGTTTGTGCTCGGTGATTCTGGTGTACGGCACTGCTTGGTCGCCGTAGTTCATCACCGGGGTGCCTTGGAAGTCTCCATCGGCCACGAACTCTTCGAAGTCCAGGGTTCGATAACCGAGACGACCGAGTTCGTAGTCGAAGAACGCATCGAGCGGCCCGGACCAGACCATGTGGTCATACCGGTCTCGGGACACAGGATCGAGGGCAGTCTCGAGGGTGACGGTGATGCCGGGATGATCGAGGATGGCCTCGACGATCGGCGTGTATCCCTCGGCGGGAATGGCTTGGTGCGGATGGTTGAAATACGAGTCCTCGTAGGTGAAGCGAAGCGGCAGTCGCTTCAGGATCGAGGCCGGCAATGCGGTTGGCGAGACACCCCATTGTTTGCGCGTGTATCCCTCGAAGAACAGTTCGTACAGTCGCCGCCCCACCATGGCCAGCGCTTGCTCCTCGAAGTCCCGTGGTTCGGCTTCGCTCTGTACGGCTTCGGTTTCGGTGATGAACTGATGTGCTTCTGTCGGCGACATCGCCGTTCCGTAGACCTGGTTGATGGTGTGCAGGTTGACCGGCAGGCTGAAGACGGTCCCCTCGACGGTCGTCTTGACCTTGTGGTTGTAGGGCACCATCTGGCCGAACCGATTGATGTAGGCCCATACGCGTTCGTCGTTGGTGTGAAAGATGTGGGGTCCGTAGCGGTGCACCAGAACACCGGATTCATGGCGTTCGGTGAAGCAGTTGCCGCCGACATGACTGCGGGTGTCGAACACCTGACAGGTGTGCCCGGCTTCGGCGAGCTCCCGGGCGATGACCGCCCCAGAGAAACCTGCGCCTGCGATAGCGATCGTTGCCATATGTCGAGCGTAACCATCTGAGGCGGCTGGCCAGTACGCTCGACAACCGTGGAAAATGATCATGATCTCGCAGCCCGGTTGGCTGCACAGGCGGGCGAACTACTCATTGCCGTGCGGGCCGAGTTGTCCGAGGCCGATGTCAACGTGCGCAAAGATGAAGGCGACCGTCGTGCGCACAATCGGCTCATGCATGAGCTGCAGTCGGCTCGCCCAAATGATGCCATCTTGTCCGAAGAAGGCAAAGACGATGCTGCCCGTCTCAGCGCTGACCGGACGTGGATCATCGACCCCCTCGACGGCACGCGCGAGTTCGGCGAGATTCCTCGCACTGACTGGGCGGTGCACGTTGCGCTGGTCCAGAACGGGCGCCCGATCGCTGGCGCAGTTTCGCTGCCCGCACTGCAGACCACCATGCAGACAGGCGGCCAACTGGCCATGCCGGAGTCCTGCGGCGGACCACCGCGGGTGATCGCCAGTCGCAGTCGTCCGGGGCCTGCAGCCGAAGCCGTGGCCGCTGCGCTCAGCGGCGAGATGATCTTCATGGGGTCGGCCGGGGCCAAAGCCATGGCAGTCGTGTGCGGCCAAGCGGACGTTTATGCCCACACGGGCGGCCAATACGAATGGGACTCTTGCGCACCGGTGGCGGTGGCGCTTGCCGCCGGAATGCACGCCAGCAGAATCGACGGTTCCGAGCTGGTGTACAACAACCCAGACCCGTACCTGCCGGACCTGTTGATCTGTCGTCCTGAGTTCGCACAGGCATCGATCGAGGCTGTCCAGGCCGCCGGTGTCAACTAGTCAGATCTTCGGCCAGAAACACTAGGGACGCGAACGCTGCGACCCCTACGCTTGCGCACGTGAATACCGCCCCTTCTCTGC
>ENA-ORXM01003635-ORXM01003635.1-marine-metagenome-genome-assembly--contig:-NODE-3635-length-14960-cov-3.263589_pt1 | contig 14960 bp, 1 predicted proteins | sample MGYA00237867_ERZ511480 | MGnify/ENA primary metagenome ERZ511480 (study PRJEB26309, sample SAMN06266103) | marine metagenome | isolation source: Algal blade | place: United Kingdom:Sidmouth, United...
AAGCAAGGGACTGGCGTGGAAACTCGGTTGATCGTTGCCGACAAGCTGGCAGAGCGAGCAGGCGACGCAGCTTGTGTGTTTGGCACGGGAGCAGACCTGAAGGCGCTGAATGACATCATCGAGGCAGAGATCCTACCGCCGCGCGCGCCGGTCGATCTCCCGAAATCCGTCACGGCCAACGGCCGTCCCGCCCCAACCCGCATCGCGAAACCCAAGCCAACCGCAAAGCCCGCGCGTGCAGCAATGGCGAAACCCGCTCCGGTGAACGCCCCCCTGTCATGGACCGCGTTCGAGACCCCGCGCACGAACGAACCCGTCTCCGACGTCTACGCCAGCTACCGCCCGCAACGGGTGAACATCGCCGGGGCGATGCCACATCCAACCTCATTGGTCGAAAGCCTCGCGATGGCGAGCGTTGCCCCGCCCATCCCGAAATCGACGCCGACCGTTCCAGCCCGGCTCATTGAGACCGGCGCGCTGTCCGAAGCGCAGTTGGAAACCGCGATCTATGCCAGCGATGCCCATGCCCGGTTCCTGCCCGGCGCGTGGTCAATCTCCGACGATTGGCGCGATGTTGTCGCCGCGCGGGAAATTTTCATCCAACCGTTACAAAACCATCATCCCAACGTCATGAAACGCGCCAATGCTGCGCGCGACACCGTTCACATTGGGGAATCCAGAATGTTACCGAAACTACTCGGCATGACGTCCGTCATTGCGATCACCGCGACAGGTGCTGCGGCTGAAATGAACTTCAACCGCATCTCCAGCTTCGCAACCTTTGCCAACAACCAAGACGCGGCGGCGGAATCATCCGCCGAGATCATCAGCGCATCGGGCGATGGCATGACACTGGTTTACTCTGACAGCCCCCTTGGCGTGATCGGCATGATCGATATCACGGATCCAGCCGCGCCGGTGGCAAAGGGCAATATCGACGTTGGCGGCGAACCGACGGCTGTGTCCGTCGTGGGCAACATCGTCATGACAGGCGTGAACACATCACAAAGCTACACAGCGCCTTCGGGGATGTTGAAGGCGTTCGACCTGACAACCATGCAAGAAGTTGCCGCCTGCGATCTTGGCGGTCAGCCAGACAGCACCGCGTCTGCGCCTGATGGCAGTTTTATCGCCGTTGCGATCGAAAATGAACGTGACGAAGATTTGGGCGAAGGCGGCCTTGGGCAGATGCCGGGCGGTTATGTTGTGACCATCGGTATTGAAAACGGCGTTCCGGCTTGTGACAGCATGGTGAAGATCAACGTCACCGATCTGGCTGACATTGGCCCCAACGACCCCGAGCCGGAATTTGTGGATGTAAACGCCGCAGGTGAAGTCGTCGTGACGATGCAGGAAAACAACCACATCGTCGTGATGACCCGAACAGGCGAGATTCTAAACCACTTTTCGGCCGGATCTGTTGACCTTACAGAGATTGACGCAACAGACGAGCGCGGCGCGCTGTTGTTCACCGAAACCCAAGAAGGACGGCTGCGTGAACCCGACGGCGTTCAATGGATCGACAATGATCACTTCGCCATCGCCAATGAGGGCGATATGGACGGCGGCGCACGTGGCTGGACCATCTTCAACAAAGACGGCACCGAAGTTTTCGAGGCAGGCAACAGCTTTGAACACGCCATTGTCCAGCTTGGTCATTACCCCGACAAACGCTCTGACGCCAAAGGCGCCGAACCCGAGGGCATGGAATTCGGCATTTTCGACGGCACACCCTACGCTTTCATTTTGGCAGAGCGCGCCTCGATTGTTGGCGTCTATGATGTGACGGACCCGAGCGCACCGGTCCTTGCGCAAATGCTCCCCTCCGGTATCGCACCAGAAGGTGCCATCGCAATCCCGTCACGCGGGTTGTTCGTCACCGCGAACGAAGCAGATTTGATCGAAGATGGCGGCATCCGCAGCCACGTGATGATCTATGAGTACCAAGACGCGCCTGCCGCCTATCCGCAGCTTACCTCTGCGGGTGCGGATGACTTGATCGGTTGGGGCGCGATTTCAGGTATGGTCGCGGGTGAGGACGGCATAGTTTACGCCGTTAACGATAGTTTTTACGGCTACCAACCGACGATTTTCACCATCGACACCACTGTGACACCTGCACGGATCACCAATGCCTTGCCCGTGACACGCGGTGGGTTTGCCGCGCAAAAGCTTGACCTCGAAGGCATCACACTGGACGGCGAAGGCGGCTTCTGGCTCGCGTCCGAGGGTCGGACGAACCGGATGATCCCGCACGGGATTTACCACGTAAACAGTGACGGTGAGATCGAGGAAGAGATCAGCCTACCTGCGGAGCTTCTCGCGGTTGAGCAGCGTTACGGTTTTGAGGGCATCACACTGATTGACGGAACGCTTTGGATGGCCGTTCAGCGTGAATGGGCGGACGATCCTGCCGATCACGTGAAGCTGGTTTCCTACAATATCGGTTCGGGTGATTGGGGCGCGGTTCTGTATCCCAAAGCCGCTGCTGATACGGGTTGGGTCGGGCTGTCCGAAATCGTGGCCCACGCGGGCGACGTCTATGTCATCGAGCGTGACAACCAGATCGGCGATAATGCCGCGATCAAAATGGTCTACCGCATTTCCGGCGATCAGATGGTGCCAGCCGCACTTGGTAGCGAACTGCCAGTTGTGACCAAAGAGGCCGTATACGACCTGATCCCCGATTTGCAGGCCGGCAACGGATATGTCGTGGACAAGGTCGAAGGTCTGGCCATTTTTGCAGATGGCGCAGCTTGGGCCAGTACGGACAATGACGGCGTCGATGACAGCTCGGGCGAGACGTTGTTCTGGTCTATTGGCAACCTCTAAGCCAGCGTTTCCTTGACGATACAGTGCGCAGTTTTTCGCTGCGCACTGTTTGCGTTTCGGGGCTATGCAATTGAACGGCCCCTTCCCACCGGTTCTGTACCAATTTCTGGCTGCACGCCCTTGGCACTTTTCCTTGGGTTTGCAGCCGGTTGACTGTGACCCTGACCATTAAAACCGCCTTGTGGACGCCGGAACGGGGCAGTTTCAAGCGGGGAAAATCTGCGAAGCGGGCAATGGACCGCACCGCGATAACATCCGCTGGATAACCAATGGCAGACGGAAAATCCGCCTGTCGGAAGGACCGTTGGACCGGCCCGTCAGGCGAAGGGCGTCGCTGCCTCTAGAAAGAGGCAACGATATTGATGAATGCGCCGCCGTCATCTTGTGTCAGGTCGGCCAGATCATCGGAAAACGATCCGAAGTTATAGCCCACGCCGATTTGCGTGTTCTCGCCGACATGACGGTAAATAGCGCCCAAGAATGCGGTTTCGCTAAAGCCCGCGTCCATCGCCTCAAAGTGGCGTACTTCCAGCAAGGCGTCCCATTCGGACACAAGGTGATATCGCGCATTGGCAACCGCAAGGAAGGCGTTGTTGGACACCAGCGAGGACAGATCCTGACCGCTTTCGCCCATCCGGTAGCCTAGCTTGCCGCCGATCGTCCAGCTTTTGTCGATATCATAGTTGGCATCAACGCTGGCGATGGCGCTGCGCTGGATGTCACCTGCGCCCGCGACACCGTCAATTGTCTGGCCGATCTCGTCGGACAGATAGCGCAATTGCGCCAACACGTTCATGCGCTCTTCTTCGACGGGACGGTAGGCATAGCCCAGAACGGTATCAATATACGTGCCGTTGTTGACAGATGCCGTATCGGCGTTCGTGCTATGGGTTGCCGTCAGCGCGCCTGTGAACCGCTGGGTTTCATCCGGCTTATAGGCAAAATTCGCCGTCAGAACATAAAGCTCGGCCTCGGGGCGTGCGCTGCCGCTTCCGGCGGTATCCGACCGGTATTCCGCCCGCACACGCGCAGATGATGCCGCGTCTGCGTAACGCAATCCGGCTGACAGGCCCATGCGATCAAAGTCGCCGTTCACGCTGTCGGTGACATTGCCCATCGACACCTCGCCGCCGTAAGTCAGCACGTCGGATGCAACATATTCGACGCCATATGCGCTTGTCAGGCTGCGTTGGGTTCCAAAGATGTCATAGGTGTTTTCGCCAAACACGCTGAGTTGGTCGTTCAGTTTGCGACGTCCACCCGCAACAAAGCGGCCACCGTTGTCGGCCTGCGACACGCCCGCGTCGCGTGCGCGGCTTGGGTCCAGTTCATAGCCGAAATAGGTGCTGTTGCCGTCGACGTCGTAGCCTGCGGTGGCGTTGATGCCCAGACCACCCGTGCCGCCGGACCCGTCAATCGCGTATGTCCACCCGTTGGCGGCGGTTCCCGACACGCCAAGCCCGTAGCGATTGGTTTCGTCCAGACCGTCGGCAGCGACCGTCCCTTTGGCATAGCCGTAAACCGACAAATCATCGCTGATTGCATAGGACAGGCGCGCGGCAAGATCGGTCTTGGTGCCGACATCAGCGCCGCCCTTGTCATCAACATACGCAGCCGCGAGATTAAGATCGAGCTGCGCGTTCAATGCAAGATCTGCCTCGCCTGTGATTTTTGTCCGTGTGCGACCCGCTTCGGTCTCGTAGCGGTCAACGCCCAAGGCGAACCGCTGCGCCTCGGAGGGGGCCAGTTCGATGCCAATACCATAGTTCGTCTCGTCGCCCGTGGCTGCCGTGACTTGATAATCGAGCGTCGAAAACCCTTCTGTCCGGTTCTCAAAATAGGCTGAAATGTTGCCCGCGGCCTTGATACCAAGATCGGCAAAATCAGCCTGCGCGGCGACGCGCATTGCCTCACCTGTACCAGTGGCGGTTGCTTGGGTGTCGGTGTTCAAACCACCGTCAAGCGACAATACAGAGCCAAAACCTGGCCCTTCGGTGCGCGCGTAATCCAGCGTGACCTTGCTATTGGTGCCAAGGTTCCACAACAGGTCGGCGGCTTGCGATGTTTGGCGCGTGCCGGACACGTCATCAGACAATGCCGTGACACCGATACGCAGGGTGTCGGTCACCCATGCCTCGGCGCGGCCACCGTACGACAGGCCGTCCACGTCGACGCCGATGGGCGAATATTCGTATTGCACGATCAGGTTCACATCCACGCTGTCGAGCGCGCCGTCACTTTGTGTGCCTTGCAGGGGGCTGGTCAGGGTCACGACGCCTTGGATGTCGTTGATGGTATAATCACGGCCCGCGACCAGATTGCGCTGCTCGACCACGCGGCCTGTGACCGGATCACGCAATTCAACCGACACCGTCGCGGTGCCAGCGGTCACATCAGACCGTTGCAGGAAATAGACGGACCCGCCAGTGCCGCGGAACACATCGCGGCCAACCAATTGGTCGGGCTGGGCTGCATAAGCATCAAGCGTAAAGCGCGCCTCGCCCTGCGAGGTTGTGCCTGCCGACTGGAAATGCCCTTGGGCGCCATAAAGCGTGCGTTCGTTGCGGATAAAATGAGAGCCTGCGATGCTGGCTTGGTAATCACCCCATTGGGCAAAATTGCCGTCTTGGGCGACGCGCACATAAAAACGCCCCGATGTCGGTGTATTATCAACGATCGTACTGTCGTCACCGAATGTCGGGTAACCTTGGGTCGCTGCCACATTGCGCGCGATGGATGTCGCATCGCGTTCGCCCAGACGGTTGAAAATCTCTTCGATGGGGCCTTCGCCTGTGTCGACGGATGCTGTGACTTCGACGCCATTGTCGGTTTCGCCGTCTACGTAAAAGCTAAGCCTGCCTGTGGTGGTCGGGCCTGCTGTGCTGCCGATCCCGCTATAGGTCAGTTCCGCCGACGCGACATAGAACCACTGGCCGCGCGGAATTTCCAGCTCGCGGGACAAATCGGTCGGGGCGCCGCCACCGCGGACCTCCACATCAATCGCGTGATCGCCAGGTGGCAGAATACGCTGGATCACAAGTTTACCGTTGCGGTCAGGCGTGACCGTTTCACCCATTGTATACAGCGTGGCACCCTGTGCGACATTCGCCGCAGTGACCGTCACAGCGCCGCCACCAATGCGGATATTCCGCTTGGCCGTGCTGTCCATTCCGTCGTCGTTCGCCGTCAGGCCGCGTGCGTCACTGCGCATCAACGACAGTGGTGCGGTTTCGTCGTAGCGGCCATTCGCGTCGTATACGCGGTGGACTGCGATCAGGTTTTCACCAGCGGGCAAGGTGACTTGGGCCGACCCGTTTGGATTAACGGGCACAGTCGCAAGCAGCCGCGCACCACCGTTGGAATTGGCATCAAAGATGCGGAATTCACCGCGCGTGACATAGGCCGGATAGTTCAATTCACTGCGCAGCGTCACCACCGGACCCGGTTTTCCGGCCATCTCGATGTTCAGGCGCGGTTCGGGGTTCAGCCCGTCAAACGAAATTTGAACGTCCGCCTTTGCAAGCGCGATGTCGGTTTTGCGCACACGCTGTTCGATTGCCTTATCGGCCGACACCGTTTGCCCGTCCACAGAGAACACAAACCCCAGATCATTGGCCCCGGCGGATGCCGATACCGGTTCGGTGTTCCCGCCCGTTACAATGTTCGACGACGACTGCGCCGTCAGCGCGCCTGCACCTGCGATAATCGCGACCGTGGCCGTGGCCCCGAACAAGACGGTGCGGACAGATCGGGATGCCATGTGTTTGCTAAGTTCCATCATTTTGGTTCCCTCTACTGAAGCCGCTGGACCGACCGCTCGAACAACAAGCGGTGGCGTCCAATATCGGACCAGATATTTTCGATTAAGGTCTGGGCTTGATTAAGGCGGGCACGTCCCACAGCCTTGGTCTCGCCGTTTGTAAAGTAAGACAAACGCACAATCGGTTTTTCGTCACCGTAGGGCGCCAGCAAGCCGCGCAAAGCCGGAGCCAATTGCGACACAGGCCTGTTGTCTGCGTTAAATGCACGCGCTGTCAGGTCAATATCGATCACGCGTCCGATGCTTGCACCAAAGTTCATCTCGGTCATTTTACCCGCAGTCACACGCATTGTGCGTGGATTTTCGGTCGACATCCGGTAGCCCGTTGGCAAGGACGTTGTATCAACCTTAAGGGTAAAGTTCTGACCGATCGCACCTGGCAATGCCGCACATGGCACGCTGTAGCGTCCATATCCGTCTGTCGTGATGATCGTGCCGTCAGTGGTCACCAGACGCACACCGGGCAAGCCTGGTTCGCCGCGTGGCGCTTGCGGTTCAGGTGCCAGTTTGCCACCCTTGTTGCCTTTGCCGCCCTCAAACACGTCTTGGTCCGTGATCTGCTGTTGCAGATCGGACGCACCGTCCTGATACCCGTCACGGTTCACATCGTCGAACACACGGCCAAGAATGTCGGAACATTCGAAAACGGCCTCTGGGCTGCGGCGCACGGTTGCGGCTGCAGGTTCACCCAACGGGTTCCCTGTCACCGGATCCACTGCCGAGATGGTGTTGGTCAAATCACCCATCGGCGCACGTGATCCAACCCGTGTGGTCAGCGTCAGCGTGATTGTCGTATCCGCAGGCACCGCAACATCCGCCCATGTCAATGTCTGACCGTTGACCGACGGCTCGTTGGCCGCGCCATCGATCTGCGCTGAATTCGGGGTATACAAGAACCCGGGTGGTAGCTGGTCAACCAGATTGGCCGTGACACCCCGATTACCCGGATTTTGTACGGTAATCACATATGGCACGCTATCACCGATCAGCACATTGGTGCGTGGTGTGGATTTGGTCAGGACCAAGTCTTCTTGCACCGCGACCTCGATAAAGAACGCGTCTTGGTTCACCAGACTTGTGTTGCGGTCAAATACCAGTCCTTCAATCAGGCCGACTTGTTCGCTTGTGGCAGGATCAATGAATTCGATACTGTGGGTCCCGATGCCAAAGCCGGACATCTCGTAGAAGCCGTTTTCATCCGTCGTGGTGGTTGCAATGATATTGCCATCCGCGTCACGGATCTGGACGATAATGCCGCCAATAACGCGGTCGCCAGCGTCCAATGTACCGTCATTGTTTTCGTCTTGATAGAATGTGCCGCTGACATAGGTGTCAGGCACCGCGACCGGAATAACGGTCACAGTCGGGTCGTTGGTCGGATCGTCGTCAGGCGTGCCGTTCGGGCCAGCCGTTTCAACAAACGCAGGGTCCATGATTGTATCAGTACCGGAATCAGTGCCCGTATCGGATATGTCATCAGCGCCAAGCTGGTCACCCGTCGCCGGATCACGGATCGGGTCGCCGTTTACATTCACCGCTAGCCCCGCAGTTGTCGCGGTATTCACAATATACCCCAGCTCTGCGTCGGCGTTGGTGACAACATAGCTTTGCGTCAGTGTGACGGATGCCCCTACCGGCAATGATGCAATCGACGCGATTTCACCCCCCAGCTTGTCGTCGTTCACAACCACATCAACAAGGTCGACGTTGCCCGTGTTCGTCACCACAAATGCGTAGATCAAGGTGTCGTCTTCGCCACCAACAACCGCGTCACCGTCTGTGTCGAACACGTTTGCGACGGATTTGACCAAGACAATACGAGGCTCAGGGTTCACAGGAATTGTAATCACGGTCGGGTCATTGGTCGGATCGGAATCCGTGCCCCCTGCCCCGTCGGGTGTTTCGGTTGTCGCCGGATCGGTCACAGTGTCGCCTTGGGCGTCTGTCGTTGTATCCGAAATGTCGGAAACACTCAGCGGCTCACCCGGATTTACCGGATCACCCAAAGGTGCACCTGTCGCGGTGACCGCGTTGCCGTACCCTATTGCCGTGTTCTCGACGTATCCTTGGGCAAATACATTTGCCGTCACGATATAAGTGGCCGTAAAGGTGCTAAAGTCGGAGGCCCCCACCGCAAGGATAATCGGGCCACCGTCCACAGACACAAGCGGATCGATGATAAAGATATCGGTCAGCACAGTGTTGCCCGTGTTCTGGACGCCAAAGTTATAGATAACCTCATCGCCTGGTCCGCCAAACAGTCCGTCACCGTTGGTGTCATTCACCGTGGCCACGGATTTGGTCACAACCATATCTGGCACAGGAATGAACAGAACCGTCGGATCATTGGCCGGATCGGTATCCGTGTCGCCATTCTGGTCAGCTGTTTCTGCGCCCTCGGGGTCAATGATGACTTGCGGAACGCCAGTGCTGCTTAGGTCAGGCTGCGTGCCGGTATCGGACAAATCCGTTGCCGTCAGTTGCGGGCCGTTGTTGGGGTCGGTTATTGGATCACCCAGTGAATTGACCGCCCCGCCTGTTGCGGTTGCGGTGTTCACAATGCTGCCGGTTTGTGCTTCTGCGGCTGTGATGACGCGGGTCGCCTTAAAGGTCACGGGATCGGCTTCGCCCACCTCGAGGGTGATCGGGCCGCCTGTGACGACCGCGCTCGGGTCGGTCACTGTGACATTCGCAAGCCGCACGTTACCGGTGTTGGTCACAACAAAGCTATAGCCAACCGTATCGCCCGCGCCAAAGACGCCATCACCGTTGTCGGTAATAGTGGCCACGGATTTGATCACGCTGAGCGCGGGACGCGCATTGGCCGGAACAGACACAACAGTGGGATCGTTGGTGGTGTCACCATCGGTGGCCCCTGCCCCGTCTGGCGTCTCGTTTGCTTCTGGGTCGGTGACGTTGGCGACATCGGGATCGGTCCCCGCGTCGGAAATATCGCTGGCGATCAACGGCTCCCCGTCAAGACCCAACAGCGGCGTGCCATTGGGGTCAACCGCAGCACCTGTCGCCGTCGCGGTATTTTCAACATAACCGGTCACAAGGTCTTGGGCGGTCACAATATAGGACGCTGTGAATGTCAGGCTGTCGCCAGCACCAACGGCCAGATCAATCGGGCCACCGTCAACGGTGGTAATGCTATCAGTCAACGACACGCCAGCAAGATCGACATTGCCCGTGTTGGTCACGGTGAACTGGTACTTGATCTCGTCGTCTTCGCCGCCAAACAGGCCGTCGCTATTGGTATCCAAGGCAATCGCCACGGACTTGATCACCGAAATCATCGGATTCGGAATATTCAGAATGGTCGGGTCGTTGCCCGCATTCGCATCAGGGATGCCTGTTTCCGTTGTTGCCGGATCGGCGATATCAACGGGTGTGCCATCTGGGCCCAGCTCTGGGTTGGTTCCGGTATCGGATGTATCGGACACAGTCATCGGTTGGCCCGTGTTGGGGTCATTGATGATATTGCCGTCGCTATCAATCGCACCACCAGTTGCGGTCGCGGTGTTTTCCAAAGCGCCTGCCAAAACATCGGCATCCGTCAGCACATAGGCCATTGTCAGGCTGGTCGCATTGGTTTCCCCGATATCGAGCGTGATCGGGCCACCGACAACAGTGCCTTTGATGTCAAACACATTGACATTGGCCAAGTCGACGTTGCCCGTGTTGGTCACGCTGAACGCATAGTTCACGGTATCGCCAGCGCTTGGGATGTTGTTGGCATCCGCATCAACAATCGTCGCGATGGACTTGACCAGAACCAGCGCAGGCGCAGGCGGAATTGCCAGAACAGTCGGGTCGTTTGTCGGATCACCGTCGGTGTCGCCGTTGGCGTCGGGTGTTTCGGTGCCATCGGAATTCGGCACAGGGCCACCGTCAGGATCAGTCCCTGCATCAGACACATCTGCAACAACCAGCGGGTTGCCCGGATCGGCAGGATCGCCCAAAATCTCGCCGTTGTCATCAATCGCGGTGGCAACAACTGCCGCCGTATTTTCGACCTTGCCCAGATCAATATCGGCGTCGGTCAACACATAGGTCGCAGACACAGTCGTGTCCGTGTCACCTTGATCAAGGGTCGCGATCGGGCTGCCTGTAATCGTGATCCCCGCAAGGGTATCAGTCACTTGCACATCAACCAGATCAGTGGTGCCCGTGTTTGTCACCGCAAAGCTGAAGGTGACCGTATCACCGGCATCGGTAAATCCGTTGGTGTTGGTATCAGCCACCGACGCCACGGATTTTACAAGCCGCACACCCGGTTTGGGCAAGAACAGAACCGTCGGATCATTGGTCGGATCGGCGTCGGTTCCGCCGGTTGCATCCGGTGTCTCGTTGCCTTCGGGATCAGGATAGGTTGCAGGCGTGCCCGATACATTCGTTTCCGGCGCAGACCCTGCATCCGACGTGTCGGTGCCGATCAACTGGTCGCCATCGGGATCGTTCACCGGATCGCCAAGCGAATTGACCGCGCCGCCGCTGGTGGTGGCTGTGTTTTCGACAGCGCCAGCCGCGTCTTGTGCTGCGGTAATCACAGCCGTTGCAGTAAAGGCACTCGTATTGGTTTCACCCAGCTCGAGCGTGATCGGACCGCCGACAACCGTCGCAAAATTATCGGTGACGGTGACATTGCCCAGACGGATATTGCCTGTGTTGGTCACGCTGAACGCATAGGTAACGGTGTCACCCTCGCCAATCAGGCCGTCGCCCGTCGTATCAGTCACAAAGGCCACTGATTTGATCAACGACAGCGCAGGTTTTGCATTCGACGGCGCGATTGTCACGGTCGGGTCATTGGCCGGATCGCCATCAGTGACGTCCTCGCCATCGGGGGTTTCGGTGTTCAGCGGATCAATAACCGGATCGGTGTTCGGATCGGTCCCCGAATCCGACGTGGCACCTGTGGTACCCGCAACGCCTGTCGGGCCGTAAATCGGGTCCCCGTCGGGGGTGACAACGTCGGCTGTCGTCGTCGCAGTGTTTTCCACATAACCACGGGCCAGATCCTCGGCTACGATAATGTAGCTACCGGTGAACGTCAGGCTGTCACCTGCACCAATCGCCAGATCAATCGGGCCGCCAAGAACGGTGATCAACGGGTCGTCCACCACCACATTCGTCAGCGCCGTGTTGCCTGTATTGGTGACGGTGAACTTAAATACGATTTCATCGCCTTCACCGCCAAACAGACCGTCACCGCCTGGAATGTTGTTGTCCAGCACAGTCGATGCGGATTTGATCAGCGTCATCGACGGTGTCGGGATGAACAACAGCGTGGCGTCGTTCGCAGGGTCTGTGTCGGTATCGCCCGCAAGGTCCGGCGTTTCGGTTGTGTCAGGGTTTGCTTGCGCAATCGGGTCGCCGTTGTCATCCAGCATCGGCGTGGTGTCTGTGTCGGATGTGTCCTCGGCTGGCAGTTGTTCGCCACTGATCGGATCAAGGATCGGATCGCCCGTCGCAGTCACCGCTCCGGCCTTCACATCGGCAGAGTTTTCAACACCCCCCGCAGCCACATCAGCTGCCGACAGGAAATATTCTGCCGTGACTGTGGTCGCATCGGTTGTGTTGATCGCAAGCGTGATCGGGCCACCGGATACAGTCACCAACGGGTCGGCCACACGCACATTGCCCAAGGCCACGTTGCCTGTGTTTTCCACCACAAATGCATAGGTAACTTTGTCACCGGCATCGATAATCGTGTTGCCGTTCTCGTCGGACACGGCTGCGATGGATTTCGTAATGACAACGCTTGGCGCAGGAACAATCAGGAACACCGTCGGGTCGTTGGACGGATCGCCGTCTGTGTCGCCGGCAAAGTCTGGCGTATCGGACAGGTTCGGCGCTGTCACCGGATCGCCGTCAGGGTCAGTACCTGTATCCGACATCGACGATGTCTGGACCGGCTGGCCCGGAATGAACGGATCACCATAAGGGACGCCGTCATCATTCACAGCCGTGCCTGTCACTGTCGCCGTATTCTCAAGCCCGCCCGCGGTTTCATCCGCAGCGGTCAAAACATAGGTCGCCGCAATCGACATCGTGTCAGTTGCACCAACCGCCAGCACAGGAATCGCGTTTCCGGTGATCATGATCCCGACCAACGGGTCGGACACAGTGACGTTGGTCAAAACCGTGTTGCCTGTGTTCTTGATCACAAAGCCATAGGTCAGGGTGTCACCCGCATCCGCCATGCCGCTGTTGTTGGTATCAGCATATCCGGTGATGGATTTTACAATCGTCACCGCAGGCTTGGGCAATATCAGCACGGTCGGGTCATTGTCGGACTTACCGTCGTTCACGCCGTTCTGGTCAGGTGTTTGTGTCTCGGACGGATCGTTGATCGTGTCGGGCAAACCGGTGCTTGCGTTGATCTGCGGCACGGTCCCTGTGTCGGACAGGTCCGTGACCTGCGCCAGCGGATCGCCCGCACGGGTCTCCAACGGTGCCGATGGATCAGGATCGCCATTTGGCAATGTGGCCACTGGCGTGCTGCTGCTTTGCGCAATGTTTTGCACACTGCCGCGCGCCATATCGGTCGCGGTCAACGTATAGGTTGCGTTTGCGACGACCACGGGACCTTCGCCCACAGCCAGATCACCGTCAAATCCGGCGGCTGGCGTCAATGTGATCGGGCTGAGGCCCGCGTCGGTGACGGACACGCCCGCAAGCGCGGTTGTGCCTGTGTTTTCCATGGTGAATGTGAACGTCACTTCGTCGCCCGCATCCAAAGCCATCGACCCGTTGGTGTCATCAAACGCCGAGATCGATTTGACCAATTCCATAGATGGCAGTGGCGTCAGGAACGTGATGGTCGGATCATCGCCCATGTTGCCGTCACCCGGATCGCCGCCCAATGTGTCGGGGCTATCGGTTGTCGCGGGGTTGGCGATATCGTCGCCGACAGCGTCGGTACCCGTATCGGACGTATCAACCACGGTTGGATCCGCACCTGCCACAGGCGCCGCAGACACATTGGCGGTGTTCACAATCCCGCTGGTGTCAATATCCGCCTGCGTGATCGCGTATGTTTGCGCGGGCGTACAGGTCGTCGTGGCACCCGCAGCCAAGCCCGTCGCAGGAATAGCAGGGTCGAACGTACACGTCAGGGCATTGCCCGCCGCAGGGTTCAACTTCGCATCCGTGACGACAACATCAAACAGCGCAATATTGCCCGCATTTGTCACGTCAAACGTATAGCGCGCGATGTCGCCCACAGTTGCGATGCCATCAGCACCCAGATCAAGCGACACAAGGTCCTTGACCAGTGTGACCGACGGGTTTGGCACTGTCAGAACGGTCGGGTCATTGTTGGTCGTCCCGTCAGCATCGCTGTCGGTTGTCAACGGATCGGTAATATCGGCAGGTGCAACAGCCGTGGTGGTGCCGTCCACAACAGGGTCAGGGCCCGTGCCGGTGTCGGATGTCACGTCTGGAACCACTGGCGCCACGCCGCCTGTCGGGGTCGGGGCAATCGCACTGACCGAGGCCGTGTTCTCGATTTCACCTGACAAAACGTCAGCGGCGGTAATCGTGTAGACTTGCGTGGCGACGCAGGTTTCGCTTGTACCCGGCAGGACCGACGTAATCGGCACAGCACAGGTCAGCGGACCAGTCGATAGCAATGGATCGGTAATCACAACGCTGGTCAGCGTCAGGTTGCCCGTGTTGATCACCTCAAAGTCGTAGGTGACCGTATCGCCTGCATCCAGAATTGCAGCATTCGTGCCGCCTGCATGGTTGATCGCATTCACCGATTTGACCAAGGCCATGGACGCCACGGTTTCCAAATGCGTGATGGTCGGGTCATCGAGTGGATCACCGTCATCCGGCGCACCGCCCAATGTGTTGGGGCTGTCGGTTGCCTCGGGGGTTGTATCAACAACGCCGTCAGGGTCCGTGCCTGTATCAGACGTATCGATAATCGTCGGATCACCACCAACAAGCGGCGCCGCCGAAACGTCGGCCGTGTTCACCACACCGCCAGCATTCAGATCAGCCTGCGTAATCGCGTAGGTTTCGGCTGGCGTACAAGTTGTTGTGGTACCAACCGCCAAACCGGTCGCCGGAATAACAGGGTCGAACGTACACGTCAGGGCATTGCCCGCCGCAGGGTTCAACACCGCATCCGTCACAATGACGTCAAACAACGGAATTGTGCCCGTGTTGCTGACCGTAAATGTATAGCTGACGATATCATCCTTATCGAGCCCGCCAGACAACCCTTGTGTCAGGTCGATCGCAGCAAGGCTTTTGACCAAAACAACGCTCGGATCCTGCACCGTCAAAACAG
>ENA-ORXM01003636-ORXM01003636.1-marine-metagenome-genome-assembly--contig:-NODE-3636-length-14953-cov-3.735816_pt1 | contig 14953 bp, 6 predicted proteins | sample MGYA00237867_ERZ511480 | MGnify/ENA primary metagenome ERZ511480 (study PRJEB26309, sample SAMN06266103) | marine metagenome | isolation source: Algal blade | place: United Kingdom:Sidmouth, United...
TGATTTGTATTTATTTTAGTTTTTTAATTTCTTCTTATATCTAAGTAGCCAGAATATCTAGAATTACTAGCTCTTTGGTTATCAACATTACTGAAATCTACTATGATATAGTAGGTGCCGTTAGTAAGTTCGGATCCATTTTTACTTCTGCCATCCCATGTATTGTCATAGTCTTTCTGCTCAAAGACTATTTGACCCCATCTATTGAAGACGGTAAGATCAATAGGTGCACATTCAAGATTACCTTCAATTTTAAAGACGTCATTGAAGCCATCGTTATTTGGTGTGAATCCACTAGGTACATTGATTTCTGATGGATCACAAGGGTTAAGAAAAGCATCACTCTGCTGGAACCATAACATTTTACACATTTCTTTCTGCCAACATATGGATGAGTCGGCAGATAATTCTATAACTTCTATACATATGTTATACATTCCTGAGTTAGCATACTGGTGTGTCCAACTAATATTCCCCTTAGCGGAGATTGTATCTGCGATTGTAGTTGTACCATCATCGAAATCAGGTGTACTGGTCGTAAACCAATGACATGAATCAAACTGCGTCGTACTTACGATAAGTGTGTTACTACTATCCACGGTCATCTGGAAACCTATGTCCACTAAATCACAGAATTGTTTTTCTGTGTAACAACATTCATCATTAATAGGACACAATTCTTCATCTAGTATAAAGCAATGTTCTGAAGAACTTATACAGCACCATGTAGGAAATTCACCTGCTGTGATATCGGTATTATGTGCTACAGTCTTATAACATAGAGTATCTCCAAAGGTAATACCTACATAGTCCACACATATCCAATCGGAGGTACTTCCCGAAGCTAATGGCGGAATAGAAATTGGGTTAGGAATTAGCAGCGTGCCACTAGGTAATATCGATACTAAGTCTATGGAGTTTATTGTAAATGCAGGACTTGTATTATTCTTAATCTTGAAACAATATTGCTCCTTGATACAATCTAAAGAATCTGCGACAATCTCTACACAGTCTGGTTCCGATCCTTCACAACTTAGGTCAAATGTTTCATTACAATATTCTAGACATTCTCCATCATCATCTTCTATGAGCCAACTTATATTTACAACAAATGGATCTTGACTTCCATCCAGATTACAGCCACTGAATACGTCTAGTAGCCCTAGTGGTACGTGAGATGTAGGAGGGTAGACCTCTGCTTCTGATGAACTTATCGTATTAATTACCCATCCATTCAATGTCTGTATAGAGCTTATAGAGGCAGGTGTTATTGTCTTTATTTTTATGCCTTTAAATAAGTCTGCACAAAATTGATTATCTATCGATCCTACAAAACAACATGTGTCTCCACTTATTGGGTCAGGTACCATTGTTATGTCTAGGGCATCACAACTGATATCTGTTGTATCACAAGGACAGAGTTCTCCGGGCGTTATAAAATATTTAGTACTATCTGTACAGCACCATGTTACGGGTTCCCCCGCTGGCAAATCGGCTTCATGCCCTACAAGGACAAAACATGTACTTCCTATTGTCGCGTCATATTGTACACAGACCCAGTCAGTAGTGTCTCCCATTGCTAGTGGAGAAATAGAGACTGGATTAGGAGTGATGCTAGCCGTAGAGGGTGACACCCAGATGAACTCCATAGACTTTAGAATTATCTCGGGATTAGTGATGTTGACCGCCTTAAAGCAGTATAGATTATTTTCACAATCTATAGAATCTTGTACGATCTCGACACAACCTTGCTGGTTAGTAGGGCAAGAAATTTCTTCTGTTACAGAACAAACCTCTACGCAATCACCGTTACTATCTGCTTGAAGCCAACTCATAGAAATAATTATAGGTGATCCAACACTTTGGTTGCAAATATTAAAGACATCTTCGTCCCCTATTGGTATGGTGCCTCCCGGAGGTAATAGTTCTGCAGATTGTGGGTTCAGTTGGTTGAGGGTCCATCCATTAAATGCTTGTACCTGTGCAATAGATGCGGGTGCAGAAACATGGATAGATATACCTTTGTATAGATCCGTACAATGTTCATTTTCTATACCACCAACAAAGCAACATTCGCCGAAGTCTGCCTCGTCTAAATATATAGAAAGATCATCGCATGGATCTTCAGGGTCACAAGGACAATCTATGGTCACTTCCGTACACATCTGTTTATTCCAACAGAAATCATCTTCTTCAGATCCTTCGAATACTGTAATACATATGTTATACGTGCCAGACTGATCATAGGTGTAAGTCCATGGACCCGCACCTTGGGCTGGTGTGATGACTGGAAATCCAGATGATCCATCTCCCCAGTCGGGTCCTGGAGTTCCATACCAATGACAACTGTCAAATTGCGTGGCATCCACAGTGATAGTACAATCATCATTATTTACAATCTGAAAACCGATATCTACAAGATTACAGAATGCCAACGAGTCTGTACAACATCCACTTGTGTCAATCGGACATTCTGGAGCCTCTAAGCAAATCGTAACAGATTCAGTACAGCATATATCACTTGCCGCGAGATTCAGTTTGATACTGTCACCCAACATGACATCTCCGCAAAGTGTGATAGATATCGATCGAGTTTCTCCAGGCATTAGTGCTGGAAAAAGATTAATATAATTTGGATAGACATTTGTGATTCCTGTGATGTCAATTCTATCTAGATTTTTATTAGGATTTGTAGTATTTGTCAAATCGAAACAATAGGCAGCACAGGCTGTATTGGCATCGCAATCACTAGGTGCAGACGGAATATTATCTCCGCAATACCAGATAGGATTAAATGCAGTCAAATCTGTTGATATATCAATATTAGCATCTGGATTACAAATAACATTTATGCCTTGCGTACAAGACTGTATCAAGTTACCTTCACAATCATAGATATCTTGCGAACCTCCATCTGGAGCTCCATCCTTATATCCAACAAATACAGTTTGCCCATTCCATATCGCTCTATGGAAGACACTATAGTCTATTATATTTTGACATCCATTAGATGTAGAATTATTCATAATATTTGTTAGCCAAGGCAAACAGAAAGGCTCTGCGTAGCAACTATCCACTTCGCATAGAAATTCTTTCATTATTATATTATCAACAGCAAAACAACTTGTGTCAGGAGGACAAGGACACTCAACAATTACCTCCGTACACATCTGTTTATCCCAGCAGAAGTTATCTACATCTTCTCCTTCGAAAACGGTGACACATATGTTGTAAGTTCCTGGTTGTGTATAAGTATGTGTCCACGGACCTGCTCCTACTGCTGGTGTGATAACCGGCAAACCAAAGGAACCATCTCCCCAATCAGGTTCTGGCGTTCCAAACCAATGACAAGAATCAAACTGGGTGGCATCTATGGTGACAGAACAATCATCATTCGTTATGATTTGGAAACCAAGATCAACAAGGTCACAGAATGCATCGAAATCGTCACAGCAGTCACCAGCTGGACAAGGTGGAATCATTATAGTATCGCAAGCACTTTCAAAACAACAATCTCCTGACTGAGAATTTTGCAGTCGGTAACCGAAAACCAAATCAGATATTGTTGCCGGAAATGTTGTTGGTACAATACAAGTACTAAATGTCATGGTATCTCCCGATACCAAAGTTGGAGTTGTAGGGATTATGGGCCCTGTAGGAACGATGCCGAAATTGGTAGGATCGTTCTTAATCGTTAAGTGTAATCGATCTGCTGTAAAAGCAGGATTAGAATGATTGACAACCGTAAACGTATATCTATACTTACTACTATCTTGAATACATTCTAAATCTTGATCAAAAATTTCTAAGCAGATATTTTCATCTGGCGCCTCACATTCTGTAACTAAAGTATCCGTACATGCTACTATCTGGTTTCCTGTCAATGGGTCTATTGCATACCATCTAAAAACAATCTCGGGAAAGCTTTGTATTGGATCATCTATTTTATCTAGACAAAAATCTAGTAAGTCCGGATATGATAGCTGATCAATATATCCAGAGCCTATAGGCGTCATACAGATATTTCGAGAGCTTGAGGATGTATTCCAATTGATTACTTGTGTAGGGTTTATTACATGTGACCCAAAACAAACGCCTGGTGTAATTATCTCCGCTTCGAACTTAGTGAAATATGGTATTTCACAAAGATTTTCTAATCCGATACTGTAACAGCATTCTTCTTCATTCTGCGAGATATTCGTAGCGATAACATCTTTTAATTCACAAGGGTCACAACAAGGTTCTATTTCTACACATGTCTGTACAGGATTGTGACAACACTCCTTACCGTCGGCGGAAATAAGACCTAGTTTCATACACAAGTTCTGAGGTGTTAGAATAGGTATGCTTGCATAAATATCTATACAGATTTGAGTAGTCTGACCATCAGGAAGTGGATTAGGGCTTGGAATTATAATCAAGCTATTCGTATTGAATGGACATAAGAAGAATCCTGGATCTAAGCATTCGATAGTAATCTGGCCTACATCTACACCAGACATATTTGTTACCTCAAAGCAGTAATTATACTTCGTAGGATCCTCAGGATTACATTCTATCACTTTGTTAGTCACAACTAGACAAGTATCTAAGGGAGGTTCTGCACAATCAAAAGTCAATGTATCACGGCATACAATCACAGTATCCATTTCATTTACAACTTGCTTCCATTTTATTTCTATTATAGGATTAGTAGTAGGGTTATTTGTCAATGATGCAAAGCAAGATTGGAATGCGTCGCTTGTTATTCCAGCTGGGATACTTCCAGAAGGGCTGGAAATACACATCTTCTGATTCAGTGCGCCACATGAACCAAAACTAAATGCAGGATCAAGTAACACCGTATTAAATATCCAATTAGGATCGAGGATATCCACTTCTATTTCTACGATATCAGGTCCCCAATCATTTTTTAAGTCTATACTGTAACAGCATGCATCTTCATTATTAGGATTAACGAAAGGTTCTGCCATGGCCATTAAGGAGTCGCATTCTACTTCAGATGTGTAACACGCACAGTCAAATATCTGTACATCACCTAGCAGTGCTTTTGTGCCGCTAGCGTAATTGCCATCATAGTCTATAATAACAGCATTGACATTAGTTCCTCCACTATTGGTCCAGCCTTGGAGTCCATATAGCCAGGGTTGAAGAGTTGTGTTAGTTGTTAAATTATCTCCGGAAGACCATACCGATTGGCCGCAAAACTGTGGCGTTGTATTATCAGGGTGACTCTCATATCCATAGTCTATACCTCCTGCCGAATTACGAAAGGATGCACTTCCTACTCCAAATTTTGGGATCGTTCCACCACTATGTCCAGGAGTTAATGACCAGGATGTTCCACTCTGTTGATACTCGAGTACAAATGATCTGTGGGCCCATTGAGCAGGATTAAATCCTATTGATAGCATTTGGTCCGCTTGCACCGAACGCTGGGCAATTAGCATCTTTCCATCTACATCAAATTCTATATCCGAAACAGGTGAGGAGTGCCAATATTGAGATAATGTAATTTCAAGTGCTTCCGTTGCTGGTTGAAAATCTCCGGATGCATCTATTGCAACAGAGTGTATAGTTGTAGCTCCAGCGTTAAGTGTCACACCGGAGTAATCAAGCCAATTACTATAGTATATTTTTTGATCTGCTGGATTGTACGCAATTCCCCAAGGTCTCTGTCCAAAGTCAGCAAACTGTGGTACACCTCCAGTTGTTGTAGCTCCGAATGGATCGAACCTTCCGACCACAGTTCCTGTTGATATATCTATTCTATAGATATTGCCATCAAAAAAATTCGTAACGAAGAGTTGGTTGTGATCGGGGTCATAGCATATATTTCCTAGACCTGCGCCATCGTTAGGGATCTGTGAACCATTTACAGTAAAGTTGCCTGTTGTTATATAGTCAGTTACGGTTCCAGTAACTGGATTTACCTGATAAATTCCTCCTGAACCGGCTGAACCAAATAAGGTATTTCCAAAAAGACTAGTACTTGTTGTATAGATCTGGGCAGACCCATCTATTGCTAGACCAAATACTTCTCCTAAACGACTTGCTATCCAAGTGGGATGATGGTTAATATTAGATCCAGATGCTCCAGCCCAATCGAGACCAGTCTGATTTGGCCCCCACTCTTTATTATTTACGATGCCTAATACAAAACCACTTCCGATAGAATTGTCAGGACTGTTACCAGAAAAGCATGTTACTACAGACTGACCACATAGCGTGTTTTGTTCTTCACATATAATTTCAATACTATAATTGCATTGTTCGGGTTCATAACATTCACTTGATATTACGCAGGTGACTTGATGTATTCCTGGTGGAAGATTTACAATATCTCCAGTATTTACAGTAAGACCATTGATTTGGCACTGATCATTACCGAACATGACATTGAGGTCAGGAAAGGTATATTCATATTCGCAATCTGGCCCTGTGATATTTATGGTTTCATCACTTGGGCAATTAAAGCTCGGTTGATTTGGTAGAGAAACAATGATCTGTTTTGTAGAGGAGTTAGAAGATCCATCAGAGCAAAAAATAGTCAGATCGACCGTATAAGTGCCAGAAAGAGCAAAAGTATAGCAGGTCTCAAAGGAAGCAATGGGATCACCTGCTAATGGTAGACCTGGTCCAAAGAATGTCCATACTGCAAGTGTAAATTCCCCACAGGATTCGTTAAAAAAACAGTATTCACCACATTCTCCTTCTTCAAAAGAAAATTCGGATTGACAAGTTATTTGATTAGGATCTACCACATCGATACATATATCATCTACCAATAGTGTCGGTGGATTATCTAAGGGGCCTGTACTATTGTTTTTTATTGAGAATTGCTGGCTTGTTGTTGTAGCAGTCCATGTAATGTCGACGGCTTGGCACCCAGCACTACTATTCTGTGCAGGAGTCGTAGCTATGAGAATATTGCCAGCATATAACTCTAATTGCCCATTCAGAATATCAAGATTTTTCACATTCAGATTGATACAATAAGTATTTCCTTCTACAAAAATATCTATAGGTCCTGCTACTCCACTTTCTGTTAAAACTGCTTCATCTCCAGGACTGAAAGTAGTGCCGAATAAACTAATACTCCCTGGAGCGTTACATCCATCTGTTGCATTGTAAACAGGGGAACCCGTCAGTGCTTCCCATCCTCCGTTTGTTAACGTTCCTTGTGGGGGCAGCGGTCCTGATTGTCCATCGAAAGTATGTTGAGCCCCATTAGGACAGCATTCTGTTTCACATGGAATCTGACTATATAGACATTGGAAACTGAATATGATTGTGATAATTATAAGAAATTGTTTCATTTTTTTTTTTGGATTATTTTCTGTGAAGGTATTCGATAGTCTATAAGAAACTAGACCCCATACGACCATCGGTCGATTTCGAGAGACTATCGTTTTCGGATGATATTGCTTTTTTCAGATATAGTTGGGATAAAAGCACTGATACTTGGAGCTTCATTGGATTGGATACTATCTGTAATGTCAAGATGCGCTTCTATAAACTGCTCGATATATAGCGCATCTCTATGACTAGATAATCTTTTTATTAGATATTGTTCCGCATCTTTTTCAGCCTTGACTACGATGTCAAATACAGTTGACGAATCTGATCCACTGCTAAGTTTTCTAGATTTGACATAAATTTGTTTTACATCTTTTACAGATGTCTTAAACTTGGTTTCGTATTTGGATTGATAATAAGATTTGATTTGATAACTAAGATCTATTTGATCTATGATGACTCTTCTTTTTCTGAATAATGCAGTAAGGACAAAATGAAGTCCGCAAGAACATATTGCAAAGGTAATCAGCGCTGATATCAGATCTATTGAATGGAAAACACCTGTCAAGAGGCATACTATTATTATTGGAGAAATACTTAGGAGAATTAGAACCTTAGAAAAATTTTTCACATTTATGAGGATATGTGTCGACTTGGGATTTTTAATTATTTTGATATGTCGTGGCTTCTTTACTTTATTTTTCAAAGAAGCTTTTATAGAGTTCGTAGAATTCTCAATAGTTAGCTTTTCATAGGTATCACAGTGACTGCAATAAGTGAGCATATTACTAATGTCAATATTACTTTTATCTATACTTTTCTTACAGGTATTACATTTTATATTTTCCATTATACATTTTTTTGGTCTAAGTTAATAAGAAGAACTCTAATGTAAATTTGAATGAGTTGATATCATGAGCCCATCGGATTATCGGTTAGTTTGAAAAGACTATCGTTGGAGTAACTATGTTCTATTTACTTACTAATCCTAGATTGGCGGCTACTTGATGTCTTCTGAAAAGTTTTATTGCTTCGCAGATTTACTTTGCTTGTTTTCATACAACTTAGCAGCAAAATCTGCTATTTTTTGTGACTCTTCTAGACCAGCTTGTGGTGAATATTTGGGATGGTATTCTTCTTTACAGATAATATCTTTAATCTGATATTTTTCTTCTATAATTCGTTCAATTCTAAAGGCTACAGCTGAGGGAAGGATATGTTTTATAATCTTTATGTCATTTCCAGATTTGGGTCTAATATAGATATCATGCTCATAATAGACAGTACTCCCACTACTACCTCCATTTCTCCTTTTTATAAAAATTTGTGCAATATCATCAGATTGGATTTTTGTAATCTGATCTCCATTTCTAAAAACGCTCAATGTTCCTTTTTCTAATTCTATGGTATAAGTCGTAGTCATTCGATACAGCCCTTCCTTCATAAGGTAGGTAGCTAAAAGAACAAGTAGACAAGCTATAAGTTTAGCGACGAAGGAAGGAATTATGCACAAGGTGATTGCAAATGCGCCAACAATAAAAGCGAACAATATTTGGAATTTATAATTGCTCATTTTTTTCAGTTCGATCTTAATAGATGGAATAAGTTTAAAATCCTCATAAAGAAATCCATCATGAACTTCTATCTTATTTTTATGAGAATTATCCTGTCCGCTATAAAGAAGATTGCTGAACTTAAAAATCGTATTACATTGTTTACATATGGCTATATCATTGTACATGTCGATATCTTCTCTTATGAGAGGAGTCTTACAGTTTAAACAGATTGGATTTTCAAATTTCATCAGTGAATAGATTTGATTTTATTGATATTTAAAGTAAAGGTAGAGGGATGAAAGCAGGGTTGTATTACCGATAATCTGATGGTAGTTACCGATACTCTAATAGTTATTAGCATATTGTACGTTTATAACTTTACTTTATACCTTACAGTAATGTATAGATCATTAATTATAGACGATGAGCCAAAACTTTGCGAGGTGCTCAATATTAAGCTCGAAAAGTTTTGCACGGAGGTTTCAGTTGTCGGCATAGGGGGAAATATTGTAGAAGCTAAAGAGTTGATAAAAAAGTATTCTCCAGATATTGTTTTTCTGGATATAGAGATGCCTGGTGGATCGGGATTTGATTTGCTGAATAACCTAGAAGAAATAGACTTTGAAATCATCTTTGTAACTGGCTTCAATGATTACGGAATAGATGCGCTCAAACTTTGTGCTGTAGACTATCTGCTCAAACCTGTTAAGACTAAAGACTTAGTATCTGCCGTAAATAAAGCAATAACTCGACTGAAGAATACGCAAATAATGGAAAATTATTTCATTTTAAAAGATAATCTCAATAAGGTAGGAGATCAATCTATGAAGGTCGGTATTCCTAATAATGACGCTTATGAGTTTGTACAAATAAAAGATATTATAAGATGTGAAGGATGGAATAAATATACGAAGGTATATTTAGTAGGTGGTGCTGTGATTACAAGTTCTTATAATATAGGCGTGTTTAAAAGTATGCTAGAAAATTATGGTTACTATAGCACGCATAAATCTCACCTAATAAACAAACAGCACATTAAGCGCTATCTGATGGAAGGTATGGTTGTTTTGTCAGACGGAAGTCAAGTTCCTCTAGCTCGTAGACGGAAAGATATATTCTTCAATGATGTTCTCAGTGAGCAAATTATACGTTAGATATCTCTTGATAATTATAAATTATAAATATAAGAATTCCGATAGATTTAAACTTCCATTTGATTTTTTAGTTAAGTGGAAATTCATTGTACCATTGATCTTTTTTTTCTTTATCGTTTCGGGAGAAACCTTACTTGCTCAATCCTACCAAAACATCAACTTTACTAAAAACGATGGCTTGCCAAGTAACTATGTATATGGCGTCGTCCAGGATGAGTTAGGTTATATTTATGCATATACTGACAATGGGATTGCGAAATATGACGGCTATAATTGGCGCCATATTTCCATAAAAGAGGGGCTGCCAGGAACCGATGTATATACAATGATGCAAGACAAGTACGGGGTCTTACATGGTCAATGTTTCAATGGTAGGAGCTTTCGCATCATTGGAGATTCGATACACGTAAATAAATTTAGTTCTGTAAATTTATCCAGCTATAAGGGAAAGGCTATATATGATAGTAAGTTTATTTTTGACGAAGGGATATTAAATATTTATGATTTATATTCCAAAGCTTTTTCTTTGTACCCTAATAACAATGAACTTCCAGGTAGGAGTTATTGCTTTATTATAAGTCATAACACTTATATATATTATCAAAACAGTCGATTCAAACTTCATAAGTTAGGTGCCGTTGAGAGTAAAATATTGTTAAGCGATATAGGGGAGAACTATAAAGGACATCTTGTGAATAATTTCAATAAGGACCATTATACCTTAAGTTTATCTTCCTGTGCTGTATTCCTAGATACTGCACTTAATGTCATAGATACTATTGTATATGTTAATAAAAGAATCTTTGATGAGTATATTATTCTGAACACGTTCAAAGACCGTGATGAGAATATTTGGATCGGTACAAAAAATAAGGGAATATTATTTATACCTGCTTCCTACAGGTTTTTGACTGCGGTTGACGAAACATACGAAGATTATGTGCAATCAATTGTAGAGATAGATAGTAACAGTTTTTTATTCAGTACTGATAGAGGAAAATTGTTTTTCCATAAAGATAATAACATTGAGGTTTTAAAAGATTACGGCAATAGATTGCAGCAGGTCAGTTATTTGGACGGTGACACAATTATCGTGAATAGTAATGAATCCTGCGATCTATGGACTGTAGATGGCCATCCAAAACTCGTAGCAAGTTTTTTAGTGAAACTTCAGTTAAGTACCGAACCATCAGAAAAAGAAACCATAAGTGAGAAAGTTGTAAGATCACTAGATTATGATGAAGGCAATAAAATCTATTTTACTTCGATCCGTATGGGAACCTACAAATGTGATGGAAATATAAGGAGCGAATTCATCAGTTTGGGTGTCGAAGGAAAAAATTTAATCCAAGAAAAAACGCTGCCAGGAGAAGTATATTGGAGAGGAGATAGTGAATTAAAATTTTATGATTCTTATAAAGGTCTTATCGAACACAAGCTTGATATAGAAGGTATATCAGCGTCACTTTCCATTGACAATGAACAATTCCTTATTGGGACGCATAGTAATGGTCTTTATGTCTGGAACAGATCAACTCAAGCATTGAAAAAAATATCCGAAATCAAAGGTGTACAAAGGATTAGATACACAAATGGGCAGATTTTGGTCTGCACTGAAGAAGAGGTTTTTCATTATAAGAAAGGAGAAGAATTGATGCCAGTTATAATAAAGGAAGATGGGCTACCTATTACTAACATAAACGATATCATGTTTTTAGACAGTACTTATTATTTAGGTACAGATTTAGGCTTAGTCAAATTCGTTCCAAATGATCTAAAAAAACATACTTTATCTAGCTCGCCTATATATAAATTTTCCTTTAGTATCGACAGTACTTATTACAGTGAGCAAGGCAGTAAATTCGGATCTAGCCAAAATGATGTTCTCTTTGAATATGCTCTTACACATTATCCTAGTCAAGATAATATCGAATATCGATACAGGCTTCTTCCAATAGAAGCTGATTGGAAAACAACCACTGCAAACAAACTCAATTATGTAAATTTACAGCCTAATAACTATAAGTTTGAGCTTTATGGGAAAAACATCTATGGTCAAGAATTCTTGATTGGCAAACAGACTTTTAAAATTACAAGAGCATTTTACAACACTTGGTGGTTTAGTATACTGGTCCTTCTGTTACTTGGTTTTATATTTTACAAAATCCTCAAGTCCCGACAAAAAGTAAAAGAAGCAGAACTGACAAAAGAGTTAAATCTAAAACAACAAATGGCAAGTATAAAGCTCTCGGCTCTAAAAGCTCAAATGAATCCTCATTTTGTATTCAATGCACTAGGTTCTATCCAATTTTATATCCAAAAGAACGAACAAGATCTTGCCGATGAATATCTAGGACAGTTTGCAACATTAATGCGGATGTATCTAGATGCAAGCAAGGAAGATACCATACCTTTGTCAGTTGAACTTGATCTTTTGCAGCACTACATAGAGTTGGAACAGATGAGATTCGAAGATCTATTCACTTACGAATTAGACATAGACCTAGATTTTGATCTCAGTATTCATTTACCAACTATGCTTTTACAGCCTATTGTAGAGAATGCGATCAATCACGGTATCAGAATGCGTAATGATAAAGGAGGAAAGTTAAAAATAAAAATTGATCATTCTGATAATAGTATTGTTGCAACGATCACTGACAATGGAATAGGTGTCGAAGCAGCAAGGCAAGTTCGTACTCAGAAACATAAATCTCAGTCAAGTAGTATACTCAACGAAAAGATTATTAATCTTAAAGAACAAGGACTTTTTGAAATTACAATATCTTACCAAAATGCTTTTGGAGCTGAAGAATCTTATCCAGGGACTCAGGTTACACTGAAAATAGAAACCTTACTACAGAAAAAATAAAAAACATATAGTTAATTTTTTTTTGTGTTAGCATTACAATTATATAGGCTTCCTAATTTCCCTTCATTTCCAATTCATTCCTGATAATCAAATTGGCAGCATCATCGTTCCATAACTTATGTCCCTCGCCATGATGTCTATTTGATTATGTACTCCTGCAATAGATACATTTAACTGGCCTTATTTATTTTAGCAAAAGAGGACCTAAATTCAGTTAAGAAATGAAAACTGTTTGAGCTAGCATTCATTATACTATGGAGGTGGAATAGCTACAAACTATCATAAGAAAAATAAATCTGATGCGAGTTTTTTCATTTTATGAATTTCTGTTTTCTTTTGGGTAAAGATATGAATACAGCCTAGATTTTTGCTTCTTTACATCAATGGTAAAGAAGGCCGCCGGCAGGCAATACAATTTATGTTTTAAGAAAAGAATTTTCTATTATTACGTTGAAAAGACTAAAATTTAAATAATAAAATTAAAAGTCCACAATGAACTTAATTATCCAGCATTTATTTTTCTGCGTATTATTTATTGCAATTTCTCTTTTTAATAATCTATTCGCATTTAATTTTTTTCCGAAAAAAATAAATCATAATACTAAAAGAAATATTAATCAATTTAAAGACACAGATGGAGATGGAGTCTATGATTACAAAGATAATTGTCCTAATAAAGCTAACAAGGACCAACTAGATTCAAATGAAAATGGAATCGGGGATGTTTGTGATGACGGAGATGCAGACGATGATGGTCTTAGAGATGACTATGATCTTTGTCCTTTGTCTCCTAACAATGTAGATAGTGATGGTGACGGGATATGTGATAGCTTAGATAATTGTCCTTATAAGGAAAATACGGATCAAAATGACAATGATAATGATGGAATAGGTGATGTATGTGATGACCCAGATAATGATTCAGATGATGATGGTTTTTTAGATAATGTTGATGATTGTCCTGTTGCCCACTTAAATTATGACATAGATAATGACTGTATCTCTGACAGAGATGATAATTGCTTTGATAAATATAATCCAAATCAAGAAGATGTAGATGGCGATGGTATTGGTGATTCCTGCGATCCATTTAATAATTTGATAGATTTAGATGGAGATGGCATTCCTGATATTCATGAAAATGATGAAGATGATGATGGTGACGGAATACCTAATAACATAGATAGTGAAAATGATAATCCTTGTAATGCTCATTTAAGTCGATTGACTCCAAGAGCAGCAGCTTTTTGCAAAGGAGGCTTAGTTTTGAAGTTAGAAGAAAATTTTGAGTATTCAAGTTACAGTTGGAGTACAGGCCAAACTGGCGAATTTATTACCGTTAATAAGCCTGGTAATTATTCGGTTACATTTACAGATAAAAATGAGTGTGCTTATACATCTTCTATTACAATTAAAAATTATAATCCTGATTCAATTGAGTCTATTTTATTAGATAACGGGTATTTGGCCACTCCTGGGGAAGTAATTAATTTACCCGGAATAGCTGAAGGTTTGATTTTACAAGAGTCAATATTCGATACTGATATTGTTGACCTTACAAATAATGGCTCTTTTAAGTATAAAGGGGAAATTTATACATTTTTTGAAATGGTTAAAACCTCTTTTGATTTATTAATTGAAGACCAAAATCCTGTAACGAGTATTATTGCATATGAATTTTGTGGGACGAGTTCTCTGAGTATAGAGCAGTTTTTGAACTATGCAAATGCAGGTCCTAATATATCTACCTTTGTTTTAGATAGAGATGGAAAACAAGATTTACTATTTTCAAGAGTTACAGTAAATAATAGATGATTTTGAAATATTTGCGTTGCCAAAATAAATAAATCGTTACTTCACTTAGGATATCTATAGCTATGGTTTTTAGTTGTATTATTATTGTTTGACATTTTTATTTAAGCTAAAATTTATAATATCTTTTTTTACGTACTCCTTGCAGTAGTAAATGCATTTAACCGCCTCAGGGCCTTATTCATTTTAGCAAAAGAGGACCTAAATTCAGTTAAGAAATGAAAACTGTTTGAGCTAGCATTCATTATACTATGGAGGTG
>ENA-ORXM01003637-ORXM01003637.1-marine-metagenome-genome-assembly--contig:-NODE-3637-length-14951-cov-4.185290_pt1 | contig 14951 bp, 6 predicted proteins | sample MGYA00237867_ERZ511480 | MGnify/ENA primary metagenome ERZ511480 (study PRJEB26309, sample SAMN06266103) | marine metagenome | isolation source: Algal blade | place: United Kingdom:Sidmouth, United...
AAAGCCCTTAGGAAGTCAATCAAAAAACTATCCTATGACATCACGAATTTGAATCACTAATTTTTGTTGTGCTTGATGTGTGTTTTTCCACCATTCTTTTGACCAAATTCGATAACAAGCAATGCCCATTTGATGCAAGTATTGTTCGTGAAATAGATCCCAAGCATAAGCTTCTTCTGAGAATTTATCATGATAAATATCGTAATAAAAAGCAAGGCGAACTTGACCTTTATCATCCAGAAGGGCAATTGACAAGGCAAAACCAGCGTGTTGATAATTGGCTTCTATCCTTAGGTTTGGAAATTCTAATTCTAAAAAATTTAAGACTTCTTGCTCAAACAGATTTATTTTTCCATTGTATAGAAAATCATCAACTGTTTTTTTATGACAATGACTGTAAAGTAAGCCTAGTATCGTCTTTCGAGTAGTATCGTCTTGCTGCTGTACGGCATTGGCATAAGCCAAATAAGCATACAAAATTCCTTTTCCTGTATTTCCATTCTTCTGTATCTCTTGTGGATACGTTTGATAATATAAGGTTGGAATAGAGTTAAAGACACAGACCTTTTGTTTTGCTCTAGTGACGGCAACATTGAGTAGTTTATAGCCTTCTTGGTTGTTGATTGGACCCCAATTTTGTGGCATAGAACCATCTTCTCTCAAACCAAAAGTGGTAGAAATAATTAAAATATCTCGCTCATCTCCTTGGATGTTTTCTAAGCTTTTTACAAACAAGCCATTTTGGAACAAAAACTGGAATTTGGTTTTGGCTTCTGGTTGTTGCAAGGCTAATTGCTGAATTTCTTCTAAGATTAAATTTCTCTGATGCAAATTAAAGGTAGCAATTCCAACAGAAGGACAAGGCTTGGCATCTGTAATTAAATCCAATAAATAACTGATGATCGCTTTTGCTTCTGCTTTGTTGCTATAGTTGTGATAAGTACCATTGATTTCTTTGAATTCAATAGGAATATAATTCTTTTCCTCTAAGGGTAAAGAAGTTAAACGATTACCATAAAAAGCAGCATTCGAAAAATCAATTAAATAAGGATGTTTGGAACGATAATGTACCTCTAAGAAACATTCTTGATACGTTCCAGTAGACAAGGCATATTCCAGTAAAGAGGGCGCATTGGTTAAGTAGTCAATATTATTATTAAGAACATCTTGCTGTTCCTCCCAATACTCATCGTCCATGACAAAATCTTGCTGATTTTTATTGGAATAGTAAGTATGGAAACTATCAGGTGGCGGCATTTGATGGCTATCTCCTGCAATGATTTTATACTTGCCTCGAACCAAAGCAGCAAAGCTCTCTTCTAAATTAAGCTGACTCGCTTCGTCAAAAAGGACTACATCAAACATACCTGGATGTAAGGGAAGAATTTTTGAACAAACCGCAGGACTAACCATTAATACAGGGAAAAAACTAGTAAATAACTCTGGAGCTGTTTCTATAATTTTTCGCAAAGGAGTACGGGCATTATGCTGATGTCCTGCTGTGTTATACAATTTATGGAGCGTTAAAGGTGCTTTCTTTTTGTGGAAGGTCTGAACTTCTTGACTTTGTTTGCCTCTCCAATATTTTAAGGTGTGATTGACTAACGTATTTTGAAGCGTATTGAGTTCTTTTAAATAACCATTACGATTGTTGGCATAGCTTTTTTCTTCAGGAATAAATTTGTCATTATGATGGGCTAAGAAGTTAGACAAGTACCAAGAGGTAAAGGCACCCGTCCAATCTTTAGGATTTGCTTGCGAAATACCATGTAAGGCAGCTTGTTGCCGTTTATTGAGTTTTAACCAGAAAAATTTGAGCGCATGATAAGCGGTAAAATTATCAAATTCTTCTTTTAATTTTTGAAGATTTTCATCCAATGCTTCAATTTGAGTTAAGCGTTTTCGGATGTTTTTGGTTACAAATTTAAATTGAACTTTGAAGACGTTACTCGTTGCAAAGTTCTTTTCGAAAGTATTTAGATTTTTGGTAATTTCGGAGACCCTTTTATCAAAGGAAACATATTTGTATATCTTGTTAGGTCCTAGTTCTTTGACGACTTGTTGGATGAAAGGAGCACGTCCCTCAAACCAATCGTAGACTTTTGTTTTGTAGTCCACAATATGGTTGAGCAATTTTTGAAATTCCAATTTATTATGGTCACTAACATCCATAAATTGATGCTTAAAATAAGCATATTGAGCGTGTACTTTTTGTAATTTTAAGAAGGATTCTAATACTTCAACCTTCTCTGCTTCTAATTTTTTGTATTTATCGCTGACATTTTTCATGAATTTGCGATAAAAACCACCATTTTTATTAAAATAATACTTGGATTGCGCCAAGCCTCCTTCAATAATATCCATTACTCGATCTGCCAATTTCATTTTAGACAAGTACACTTCAGAAAAGTGTTTTTCCAGTAATTGTTCGTATTCAAACAAATAAGAAAAAGCATCTCTTTGAGCAGATTGCACGACAAAGCAAACATTGTCCAATGCTTTTTGGGCTTCTGCTTCTACTTGGAGCGCATTTGCTTGATGGAAAAAACGGTCGTCTAAAGCATTTAAAGGATGGTTTAGGGTGCCCAATTGTTTGAACAAGTTTTCACCTTCTGACAAAACACTAAGAATATCTTCAAACTCACTGGTTGTAAATTCAAATTCGCTTGTTTTTAATAAGCCCACCAACAAACCTTTGTCGTGTTGACGGTTATTATCCAAATAACGACCAACCAAATCAGTCCAAGTATCATCTCCAGAAAGGGGTTTTTGTAGTTTTTGATGGAAACCTTGCAAACGCTCCACATGAGCTGCACAGCTTTGCAAGAGTCGAATAAAACTAGGTGATACCCGATAAGGTTGATGCTGAAGTGCCGCACGTTCTCGAACGGAGTTTACCAAAGCTGGACGATCTCTATAAACATCTTCAATGATGACACAGAGTTCTTCTAATCCCATTTTTTTGAGCGTATTGTAAATAATATCTAAGGCATTTTTTTTCTCACAGACAATCAAACAAGTTCCAGCATTAGAAACCGTATTGGCAATAATGCCTGTCAAAGTTTGACTTTTTCCCGTACCAGGAGGACCTTGAATGACTAGGTTTTTTCCTTTTGATAATTTATGTAAAAGATGCTGTTGACTTGGATCGGTTTCTAGCATCGTGAAACTATGTTTCATAAAAGCCGAACGATTGGGTTCTCTTGGGTTGGGATTTTGTTCTACTAAGGGTTGTAATTGATGAAGATTTTGGGTGAAAAAGTCTAAATCTTTGATGATGCCGTCTTTTTGAGAGCGGAACAAACCAAAGACTCCCGACCAAAGAATAGCTGGACTATCCAAAGGAAGTGCTGCAATTTCTTTTTCTGTTTTTATGGGGGCAACATCACCATCCAAGACTTTTCGAAAAAGGCTTTGAGTACGATCAGAGATATTGGGATTGAGTTGTTGCATATGAATTTGCGCCATTTCTGCCAATTCGTCTTTGTCCAAAATGGAATCTTCCAACATTTGATCGTACATAGGTTGTAGGACAATGTTGGCATGATTACGCAAAAAGGTAGCTAAAATGGTGTTGGTCATCACCGAAAAATGTTCTTTCTTTCGAATGACCCATTGGTTTTTGCTGTTAAAGTCTCTTTCGATATCCAAAGACCAAACAATCAAAGGCGCTTTAATGATATTATTAGAATCATTGGGGTCTTTTATCAATATAATTGGATAACCAAAACCAAAGGTTTTTGTACCGTGATCTTCATAATGATCGTTGTTCTCAATGGTAATGGAACTTAATCGACGGATAATCTTTTCAGTTTTTTTACTATTAATCTCTCCATTGATAGGAAAGGTGATCGGAAAATCAAATCGTGCTTGGGTAAAGAGAAACTCTAAAAAGCTTTTTGCCTTTCCTTGTTGCAAAACATCAAAATCGGCTAAATCTAAACGAGTTAGGTAACGTTTTGGAAGCGCATTAAGATAAATGGATCGTAGATTGTCTGCACTAAGTTTGTCTTTTAGATTGTTAAGGAAACGGATATCCAAGTTTTGCATTAATTTGATTTTTTTATAATTGACCTACTTTTTAAAAATTGCTTTTATGAAGGTGCGAATAATCCAAAAAAGTAAGATGATGTTTAAGACTGGAAACTGTATAAAAATAAAAAAAATTGAGCACAATTGGTTCCCTTTACTTGTAATTATTAATTTGTATCTTAGCTTTAATTTTAGAGAGTGTATGAACTTTGCTCACGACTGTAGGAAGTAAATGGAAGGCTATTCATTAGAATGATTCAATAATGAAAAGTAACTAGAGTAGAGCTAAGTCTCTGATAACAGACTTCTTCACAGCCTTACATCTGATACATCACTAATTTTATGTCCCCAAGATTAATAAGAGCTTAGCCCTATTTTTATGCAACAATATTCCTTTCAACAACTACTCTTTCTAATTTTATTATTAAGCAGTACCTGCTCCTATAGTCAAGACTATTTGTTCAAAACAGAGGAAATCTCTGTCGAAGATGGTTTGTCCAATCGTTTTGTGCGTTCTATCTTGCAAGATTCCAAAGGGTTTATGTGGTTTGCAACCCAGTATGGTCTAAATCGTTACGATGGGTATCAATTTCAAGTGTTGACCAAAGAAGAAAATGGTTTACAAAGTAACTTTATAGATAAAATTTATTTAGATGCAGATTCTAATCTTTGGGTAGGACACTCTATCAATAATCGTTTTTCTGGAAGATTTAGTGGTATTGATTTGGTCAATGCCAATACATTTGAAGTTCAAAGGATAGAAGAAAAAATAAAAACAACATTACCTTTTAAGATTAGTGAGTTGTATGAAATTGTACCTAATTTAAGCAATAATTGGTTGTATCTATTAACGACGACAGGTGAAATTTATATTTACAAAGGACAGCAAGACTTTGAACTTTTTTACGAACATGATAAAAAAGTTACTATCCATGGTTTTAAGATAGGAAACTTGTACGATTGGATTTATTGTGGCGATGAAGTTGTTGCGCTTGATAAAAAAAAACAGATTGTCAATCGAGTAGTAGTTGAGTCTTCTATTTTGATGAATATCTCCGATCTGATAATTTCTACCAACAAGACTATTTGGCTAGTTTCTTATAACTCAATTTTAAAAAAGCATCCTAGTATTTGGTCTTGGAACGTAAATGGAGCACTTCGTAAGCACACAACCTTTTATTTTTTGTCCGATTCAATAGCTATTTATCCTTATTCTAATTATGTTCAAGAAGGTTTGCTCCACTGTTCCATTTATTCTGACCGTAATAATTTGAGAATCTACAATCCTAAGAAAGAATGCATCTATGCAGAACAATTTGATTCAAAAACAGCCCTGAGAGATTTGTATATTGATCGACAAAGCAATATTTGGATTGCCAAATCGAGCAAAGGTATTTTAAAAATCAATTACCAAGAGAATAAATTTCAGCCTCATTTGACCTCAAAAACAGTTCGTGCTATCACTACGATTCGCGAAGATAGTTTTTTGTTTGCGAATCAAATTACAAAAGCAGCAATAGAAAACTTACATACAAGAGAAACACAAAGTATAAAAGCCTTAGGAAGGAGTTTGTACAAAACATTGGACGAAAAATACATTTGGGTAGGAACCGTAGAAGCAGAATTGAAAAAAATAAATGCAAAAAGTTTGAAAGAAGAAGCTACCTACACTTATCCTGCAAAAGAAAATCCGAGAAAGGAAGGCATGAAAATTGGCTGGGCGGTACATAAAGATAAACAGGGTTGTATTTGGTTGGGTACCTCTAGAGGCTTAGCTTATTTGGACAAAAGTATGGATTCCTTACAGGTTTATACCTCTAATACTACTTATAAAGCTTTGGAAAATTCAATTATCACCCATTTTTATGAGAATGATAAAGGGCTTTGGATCGCAACTTCTCAAGGTCTTTATTTGATGAATGGAGCAAAAGAAATAGAACAGGGTTATTGCAAAAAAAAGGCAAGACCTTTTCAATTGCCGCATGAGTACATCTTGTACATTCACGAAGATAAACAAGGTGTTTTCTGGTTGTCAACTAGAGGAGGAGGAATTATTCGGCTAGATTTAAAAACAGGAAATTATCAGCAGTTTACTACTAGAGAAGGACTATCTCACAATGTTGTTTATGCCATCTTAGAAGACGAACAGCACAACTTTTGGATGAGTAGCGATTATGGTTTGATGCGTTTTAATCCACAAAGTCATATTGTGAATACTTATTTGCCAAACGATGGAATTTTGCACGAAGAATTTAATCACCCTTCTGCCTATAAAGCTTCTGATGGAACACTTTATTTTGGTGGAATTAGTGGAGTTGTAAAATTTACCCCTTCTGATTTTTATACTAAAGAAGAATCTAATTCTCCTTTAGTAATAGTTAATTACCAGTGTTTTAACAGTGAAAAAGGTGTTTTGGAGAACCAAACGCAGACTTTAATCCATCAGCAAAAAATGGTATTAAATCATACGGACCGATTTTTTGTGCTTTCCTTTGCCTTATTGGATTATAAAAGTGGTTATAAAAAACACTATGCCTACCAAATAGAAGGTTTGGACAAAGAATGGAATTTTATAGAATCTAATTCTATTCGTATTAATGGTTTGACAGCAGGAAATTATGTTTTGAAGATAAAAGGGCAAGGAAATAATGGAATTTGGTCGTCTTCTTATTTAGAAATTCCAATTCTAGTCAAGCAACCTTTTTATCGTACGTTTATCTTCATTGCAAGCGTACTTTTTATGTTTGTATTACTACTAGTTGTGTATTTTAGATGGCGAGTAATTCGCTTGAGAAAGGCAAAGGCATTTTTAGAAGAAGAAGTCCAAAAAAGAACCGAAAAAATTGCACAGCAAGCAGATGAACTTAGAGCATTGGATGATGTTAAGTCTCGATTTTTTGCTAATATTTCTCATGAATTGAGAACTCCCTTAACCTTAATTACAGGACCAGTCAATGCTATTTTGGAGCGTTATTATGGAACAGATTGGCAAAAAGTAGATCAAGCTTTGGAGGTAGTTAAACGAAATGGCAACCAATTAGAAAAGTTGATTGAAGAAATATTATTGCTCTCCAAACTAGAAGCTAATAACATTGTACCAGAACTAAAAAATGTGCTATTTTTTCCTTTTGTGCAAGCTTTGTTTAAGGCATTTGAAGCAGAGGCAGAACTTAAAGACATTACTTATCAATTAGATTATCAATTGGATAAAGACTTGTTTTTACTATTGGATGAGAATAAATTAGAGAAAATTATTAACAATTTATTGTCCAATGCTTTTAAATATACTTCTGCTGGAACGATTGAATTCATTGTTGAAGCAACAATATCGAAGAAAGAAGCAATCGCTTTAGAATTAATGATTGTAGATTCTGGAAAAGGAATTCATCCCAAGGATTTGCCCTATATTTTTGATCGTTATTATCAATCTAAAGATAAAGCAGCTAGTATAGAAGGAGGAGTGGGGATAGGTCTGGCTTTGGCGGCTGAATTTGCGGAAGTATTGGGAGGTAAATTGAGTGTAGAAAGTACCTTAGGGCAAGGCAGTGTCTTTAAGTTGCAACTTAAGGTAGATCGTTTAGAATTGCCAAATAGTATGGAAACGATTGTTGAAGCTGAATTGGCACCTACCGAAAAACTAACAACAACAACAGTAGGAATAAAAAAAGCAAGCATTTTAATTGTCGAAGACAACATAGATATGCGCTCCTTTGTTGCCGATTTATTGAGCCCTCATTATCAAATACACTTAACAGAAAATGGAAAAAAAGCTTTAGCAGTTTTAGAGCAAAATCTTGGGATTGATTTAATTGTATCGGATGTCATGATGCCAGAGATGGATGGCTTTGAATTCTTACAACAAGTAAAAGAGGATATAAGGTGGCGAAAATTGCCTATGATTATGTTAACTGCTCGAACTGCTGAAAAAGATAAATTAACGGCTTTAAGAATTGGGGTAGATGATTATTTGACCAAACCATTTTCACATCAAGAATTATTAGTTCGAATAAAAAACCTGTTACAAAATTATCGAGAACGGATCCTTGTACAAAAAGAAACTGAGGCGGTTTCCAGGGATGTAAGCATCCTTTCAGAAGAGTTACCAATAAAAGGGATTTGGCTGAAAAAATTAGAGGAACTCGTTTTGAAAGAAATTGGAAATAGTCAATTGACAGTAACACGGCTTGCGGCTGATTTGTACATTAGCGAACGTCAACTTCGGCGAAAAATTAAGGCACAGACAGGCTTAACACCACATCGTTATTTTACACTAATGAAATTAGAGGTAGCTCGGCAATATTTGGAAGGAAAAGAATACGAAACGGTGGCAGAAGTTGCTCATAAAGTAGGTTTTTTAAACATTTCTCACTTCTCAAAAATCTATGCAGAACAGTATGGAAAACGACCAAGTGCTTATTTGAAGCTTTAGTATAGTGGCTTGCTGATTCGTTAGGTTATCGAAACAAAGTTACATCACCTGTCAGAATTTCGGTGCGCCCATCAATTAATATAACTTCTACAAGATAAACAAAAACGCCTGTATTCATGGCTGCTCCTCTGAAAGTACCATCCCAACCATAACCTTCAAAATTAGGTGGAAAATTTCGTTGCTCAAATACCAGTTCTCCCCAGCGACTAAAGACGCGAAATGCTTTTACTTCTTGAACATCGCCAGGACTATAGACAATCAATACTTCATTAGTACCATCTCCATTTGGACTAAAAGCATTGGGAACAAAGACTCGTACCGCTTCATCTACTTTGATGGTAAATGAAGTAGAATCTGAACAACCTTGAATGTCTGTTCCTTTAATCGTATAAGTAGTTGTTTCAGGAACTTGAATAGTAGGTGTTTGACAATTCGTGCAACTCAGCCCAATACTTGGACTCCATTCATACTGAATAGGTGTTAAAGTATTTTGTGTCACGGTTCCAAGAACAAGGTCTCCAATTTGAATGCTAGTATCTTTAGGAGCTTGAAGGTCTAGTTGAAAGAGTGGAGCATTTAAAGTGAATTGTATTTCATCACTACAGCCAAAAGCATCTTTTGTTTTAAGCCTGTAGGTTCCACTTGTAAGATCAGAAAATTGCAAACTACTTTCAAAACTGCCATGATCTAAGGCGTAACGATAAGGCGCATATCCTCCTGTGCTGCTGTCAATTTGTACCGAACCATTATTACCATCTTTACATTGAATATTCTGAGTGCTAATTATTGTATTAACATCAATTTGTTCTGTGATAATGCTAGCCGATGTTGTCACTTCACAGCCAGTTGCACCTGTGATCGTAACGGTATAATTTCCTTCTACTAAATTGTCTGCAATTAAATTCGTTTGCCCATTGCTCCAGAGATAAGTTAAAGGTTGAGAACCACCTGTAGCACTTAGCTCAATAGTTCCCGTGTTTTGTTCACAAATGATATTGGTAGTAGTAGTACTCAAATTCAAAGGCGGAGTGCTTAATACAAAGGTGGTAGGATCTCCAATGGTTAAAGTGCTTGGATTGTCCGAGGTAATGCTGTCTTTTAGAGGTAATGGCAAGTTGCTTAAAATAGCTTGATTGGTATAACTTGTTGCGGAATAATCACAAGGAATGATTGCATCAATACTAAAAGAAGAGGTTCCTTTGGGAAGGCTGTCTATCGTAAAGTGAGCGATGTTATTGCCCAAGGTGGTAGTATTACCAGACAAAGCCAAGTTATTAATATTGTAAGGGTTCGAGCTCCATTGAAAACCATTGGTCAACACATCATCAAAAATTAAAGCCGTATTAATAGTATAAAAAGATTGATTGAAAAACTCAAAAGTATAGGTAATGGTGTCACCAGCTTGAAAATTTCCAGCAACAGATTTGGTCATTTCTACGCCAAAAGAACAAGAACAGCCATCATTACTGCGTTTAGTAGTTCCTCTTCCAACTAATTGACCAATACCGGTATTGGGATCAATCTTAAACATTTCATTATCTTGATAACCTAAAATATCTCCTTGAGGATTAAAGTATAGAGCACCCGTCCAGCCCCAATTATTAATAGCTATAGGAGCATTACCTGGAACTTTTGTTTGCGTAGCTGTATTAGGATCCATTTTGAAAAGCAACTTAGGACTGCCATTCCAACCATATAATTGTTCATCAATTGGATTAAAAACAAGGTCTGCAGAACCATAAGTTCCTGTACCTCCAATAGTGGTAGCAGTTAGATTATTGATGTTAACTTTTTGGAGTATATTATTTCCAAAAACATAATAATTTCCAGTAGCATCAAAGGTGCCTGCGTTTTTAGTGCTTGTTAAACCTGTAACGTTTCCCATAAATTCAACATCCCCGACAGCATCTATTCGATACAATCGAGTATTACTAACTTCCATACCATACATTAGATTATCAACAGGATTATAAGCTAGACAATTGAAAGAACCCGTGACACCATTTTGAGTCAAATTCGTTACAGGGATAAACTGGACAGGATTGGTATTGACCTTGTATAGAATAAAATCATTGCCATCTTTAGCAGATTGATATAAACTTCCATCGCATTCAAAGGTCTGACAAGCTTCATCAATGAGTCCGTCATTGTCGTTGTCAATTCCATCCCCACAGATATCATAGCCTTGAGCAATCAAAAAGGAAGGTAAACATATTCCAATAATAAGAAAAAAGTAAGCTTTTAGCATCTCAATATGATTAAAGTCAAAGGGGAGCACAAAGGTATAAAAAAGGGGCGTTTGCTCTGTTTTTTATTTGTCATGTTTTGATAATAATTGGAAGTAAGGCAACTATTTTTAGTTCATAATTCATTTCTATGTACAGGACAAAAGTTATTTTTTAATAATTCAAAGCAAATATCTGCTCAACAATAATGCCTAGACCGCTACGCTCTTGGATTTTAGACCGCTACGCTGGTAGATATTAGACCCTATTAAAGCTCAATAGGGTCTAATATCTAGAATTTAAGAGCGAAGCGGTCTAATATCTACAAAATATTCAACAGGCACACTATTTTATTATTTAATTGAAAAACTTTTGTCCTGTACACAGAATTCATTTACATAAAATAATTCTTGGAATACCAATGAAATCTATGCTTATTTTTCTAAGATCTATTTTAATGCTTTTAGTGTAACTACCTTAGTATTAAAAATTCAAGCGATTTCCAGTTTACTTAGTGAATATTAGAACAGTTCTGAAATAGGCAATGCTAGGTTTAAATAGGCCATCATAAAACCTTGGGTAACACCAATTAATAAATACAGCATTCGAAAATGGTAACCAAAAGATAATTTAGGGATTATGTTATAGTAATTAACCTGTTTAAATTTATTTTATTATGATAAACCGTATCTTATTGTTAAGTGCCTTTGTTGTTTGTTTCGCCACAAAAACAATTGCTCAAAATTACACAGAAGCGAATTTGTTAGTTGATTATGAAGGAATTAATGTTTCTGAATCTTTAACAACAGAAACCCAAAGTATGTTGAAACATTTGCTTCAAAACGTTCCAATTGAAGAAGAAATTGCCCAAATTGAAATTACAGCACATGCCGAAAGCCGAGATATAGGGGAAGATCGCTTAGCGCCTTTTGCTCAGTTTTTTAAAAAAGAAGGGGTAGACTATCAAAAGTTAGAGTTGGTTACACAAGTAGATGATAACAATAGAGTTCATGTCAAAATTCGTTCTAGTTTGAAAGTGAACATTCCTGTTAAGACCGAAGTGGTTGAAATTCCAGTTGAGAAACCAGCAAGGTCAAAAGTATATTGCCCAGGGGCTTCCAAGAAAGGGGAGGTGTTTTCTGTTGAACCCTCTTCAAATGTTGTTATAAAAGGAAAAGAAGGTACTGAAGTTAACATCAATAGAGCTGACTTAGTGCACGAAGATGGAACAGCTGTTGAGCAAGCGATACAAGTGGAGTTGAAAGAATTTTTTAAACCAGAAGATATTTTATTAGCAGATTTGCACACCATGGATGGAGACAAGGTGTTGGAAACGGCAGGGATGTTATATCTCGAAATTACTTCTGAAGGAAAACCTTTAGCCTTGAAAAAGGGGCGTTCAGCAAAGCTTAAAATTCCAAATAATCAAGCAAAGGCTAAAAATGGAATGAATCTTTACTTTGGGGAAACAAGAACAGACGGTGCCGTGAATTGGAATCGTATAGTTCGAACAGCATCAAACAATACCACCAAGGATGTTGCCAAGCCAATCAATAACACGGACAATTCTTATGTTCAATTAAAACGAAAAACAGTATTAGACAGCATCAAAGAGGAGTCTTATAAAGGGATTGCCTTAAAGAACACGCACAGCAGTGGCTTTCCTGCTTTTAGAAGTCGATCGAAAGAATATATGCATACAGAAGAATATTTTGATTTAGAATTGCCTTACATTCCTACACCCCCTAAAACAGTACGAAAAATTAATAGGGGAGGTATTTGGATTAATCTGGATCGAGACTTTTCTATTGATATAGAATTGCCTTCTGTTGATCCACCACCACCACCTTCTGTAGATATTTTGGTTCAAGTGACCAATATGAAAATTTCAGAAATAGAGAAAGCTAATCGGAGCGCAAGAGCACCAAGGGTAGCTTTGATGTTGAAGGATAGATCTGTGTTTTTACGTGGACGATTTTTGGAAACAGATTTAGAAAGAGGAGAAATGCAATTGACTTTTGAACGAGTTCCCTTAGGTCAAGAAGCTGTTTTAGTAGCTTTTTTGGATAATGGAGAAGAAGTATTGTATGCTAGTCAAGCATTGAATACTCAAAAAATAATGGATGTACAAGAGTTGGATTTGAAGTCCGTTGACCGAGCAACGTTTAAAAATTCGATGGCAGGTTTAGCCAATTAATACAAATGCTATTTTCAGAGTTGTTAAAAAGCTCTGAAAATAGCATCAAATGTTGAGTTTTTTAAGGGATTAGAAGTTTTCCAATGACTTTAAATTTTTCAAAAACCTCTTCGGCATGAGGTGCGTCCGCTAGTTCAGGAGTTAAGTCCTGTCCCGCCCAATGTTCGTAATGTTTGCCATTTCGCCACAAACGACTATTGGTTACATCATAAATTAAACCTTTGAAGCCAACATAAATAGTCTCTTTGTCTTGACCATTATGAAGTGCAAGTTGAGAACGGGTAAACTCTGTCATTTAGTTAGTTATCTTTTAGTAATAAAACTTCTACGCGTCGATTCTTTTCTCGACCTTCTGCCGTGTCATTTTCTGCAATAGGATTTCCAGCACCTTCTGCAATAATGCTTAATTTATCTTCAGCCACTCCTTGTGTCATTAAATATTCCTTTACTTTCAAGGCACGTTTTGCTGCCAGTTTTTTATTGGACGCTGGATTACCTATATTGTCGGTATGTCCATGAATAACAGCATGATACTTAGCGTCCGATTGCATTTTTTTTGCTAATGTATTAAATTTTTCTTTATCAGTAGTAGAAATCCAAGAAGAATTAGATTCAAAATAAGCTCTAGTCTCTTTGATGGCTTTTTCACTTTCCTTGATCTCGTAATATTTTGGTTTAGGCTCAGGTTCTATAATTGGTTTAGGATCTGTAGTAGGAACTGTATCAAGGACAGGAATGGTATCTACTTGAATCTCTGGTTTAGGTGTAGGAATTGTATCTTGAACAATTGGAGCTGGTTTTTCTGCTTCTACTTGCTCTCTTGCTAATCGTTCTTGTTCTGCAATCCAAGCCTTGTCTTGTTCCGCTTTTCGCTCAATCTCAGCTTGTCTTAATGCTAGCGCAACAGAATCGACCTTCTCTACTTTAGGTTGTTTATTAGATAATTTGGGAGTACGTAATTTTTTAGGTTTTTTGCCTTTACCAAAAGTGATGGGAATTTTTAGCCCTCCATAAAGATTCAATCCTCGAATACTAGGTCCCACAATGGCATTCCAACAATTAGAAGAACCAACAAATAGAGGCCCCAAGCGAACATACATTCCTGCTGTTATATTGTTATAACCATCAATTGTGACAGGGAGACCAAAGTCAATTTGATTCATTTCAAATCTAGGTGTCAAAGTCAAGGTATTTAAAGCATGCATTTTTAAGGGCGCATCTTCTTGATCTACTGCAAAACGTCCAGAAAGGTTGATATAAAACCATTTCCAAATGTTATAATCTACCTGTAAACTAATCGTAGTTGGTAGACGCAAGTGAAAAGGATCGCGATTGCTTGTCATGCTAAAACTATCACTCATTGTAGCTCCGAATTCCTCAATTCCTTGAGAAGAAGAAGCAAAAGTGTCTAAGTCCCACTCACCAGAGAAACCAGAAAAATTACCCGCATAAGCACCACGATCAAAAGTCACTCCACCAATATCAGCAACAGAGAAACCTGCTTTGAGCTTGTATTTATTTTTGTTTCTAACTTGTTTTCCTTCTTTGCTTGGATGGTCGTATTCCTTATGCTTAGGTCGCCATTCGTAAACAAAACCAAAATCAGCTCCAAAGCCTGCTCGATTAAACATATTAGCAAAGAAATTACTTACGTCAGATTCTTGCATATCAGCCCGAATATAGCTCATGTCATCACTATAGCCAAATCGAACATCAGACACATTGACTCTTAGAGTATCTGCATTTTTGAAATTAAGAACTAGCTCATCTGCATAAAAGTGTGCACTGTACATGGCCACCAATATCTTTAGGTGGACACCACCTTTTAGGAAATGTTCGCCTGTATTAATAATTTCTCGCCCATAGCCAATTCCAAATTCTGACCAAACAGCTCCTAAGGCATTCATTTTTTGATTGTCTAAATCTACATTCCAGTTGGAAGGCATTTCGAGTTCTCCCAAAATAAAATCAGCTGTTCGAGGATCAACATTGTCTAAATGGAAATATTGACGAACACCAGAAGTAATGGCAAAGGCGTTTTTGCCAATGTTGAATAGGAAAGAAGGCC
>ENA-ORXM01003638-ORXM01003638.1-marine-metagenome-genome-assembly--contig:-NODE-3638-length-14935-cov-24.927379_pt1 | contig 14935 bp, 8 predicted proteins | sample MGYA00237867_ERZ511480 | MGnify/ENA primary metagenome ERZ511480 (study PRJEB26309, sample SAMN06266103) | marine metagenome | isolation source: Algal blade | place: United Kingdom:Sidmouth, United...
CTCAAAGGACCAGCGCCACCTCCATCTCTAACCATTATTCTAACATAGTATTCACGACCAGGAATTAGACCTGAAACATCTAACCTATTGTGAATAGGTGTCGTACAGTCTCCTACATCTCTAGGTCCACCTAAGCCAGCATTATTAGCACAATCAATATAAGTTAAGCCGCCAATGACACCACAACTACCAGTAATTCCACCTGCATCAGCTTCATATAGTACTGTTACTAAATCTGGAAATGTTTCCAAAGTTTGATATAAATCTAGCCAAGCATCTTGATTTGCGTTATGTGTAAATTTAAACCAAATATTATTTTGATCTGCAGGGTCCGCAGTAACGCAAGATATTGGTGGATCACCTTCAATTGTAGTTACTGATGGTGGAAAAATACCGTCACTAAATAAATATGGGTCTATTGCACATTGCCAGCCACAAGCTGAAGCGACTGCATCGTCAATGAGAGATGTCAAATCGATAGCACCAAATGGGCCTTCATTTCCTGGAGCACTCGCTGGTGCAATTACTGTAAAATCAGTAGAACATGTCCCTCCTATATCAGTTACTGTCCATGTAATATCTCCACCACTTACGTTGTAAGGACCAAAGTTTACTGGTGTGTTATAAGCACCAGTTGTAGTACTAGGGTCATTTGCTGTCCATGAAGCACCCAAATTAGTTCCTGAAACAGTTACATCAAAGGTGAAAGTATCGTCAGAAGGATCCGAAGGTGTCCCATTATCTGAACAAACGACATCAGAAGATACCACATCAATATCACATGGGGAACATGATGCTATATCACAATCTACACCAGAATATTCAATCTCTACATGAAGATCATAGCATAGTAATGTTCCGTCTTGACCATCTACTACGATGTAATACAGACCATTGCCTAAGTTACCTTCGAGTGTAAAACATCCAGGAGGTTGGTAAGAACTTGCCATAACTGGTACAGGACTGGTTGCAGGACAAGTTCCAGGCACTAATTGTACTTGTGCAGCGCCTCCACTAGATACGAGATTTTCGAATGAAACTCTAACGAATGCAGAATTTGTACAATTAGCATCTCCATTTACAAAAATGGAATAGAATACATTGTTATTTACTACATTGTTGGTATAAGTTGAAAGAGTAACTCCTCCATCACAATCATAATCTGACATACCTGCAGCCGTACCTGAGAGTCCATTATTGGGACTACAACCTATAATCTCATTTCCGAAAGCTCCAACATTCGATTGATTCAATAATGTAGTGTCAAGGTTAACATTTTGGACTCCGCTGGTACACCCAATTGATGGTGTATTATCTCCCATCACTGTACTTGGCAAAAGACTACAATCATCATAGGCATCTGGCTGAGTAGTGCTCCGCTCAGCACAAAATTCGAAGCTCAAAGGACCAGCGCCACCTCCATCTCTAACCATTATTCTAACATAGTATTCACGACCAGGAATTAGACCTGAAACGTCTAACCTATTGTGAATAGGTGTCGTACAGTCTCCTACATCCCTAGGCCCACCTAAGCCTGCATTATTAGCACAATCAATATATGTCAGACCACTGACAAGGTCACAATCACCAGTAATTCCACCTGCATCAGCTTCATATAAGACTGTCACCAAATCTGGAAATGATCCCAAAGTTTGGTATAAATCTAGCCAAGCATCTTGACTTGCATTATGCGTAAATTTGAACCAAATATCATTTTGATCTGCAGGTGCCGCAGTGACACAAGAGATCGGAGGATCACCTGCTATGTTAGTTACAGATGGAGGGAAAATACCATCACTAAATAAATAGGGATCTACGGCACATTGCCAGCCACATGCCGAAGCAACGGCACCGTCAATGAGAGACGTTAAATCGGTAGCAGTAAATGGGCTTTCATTTCCAATAACTGGAGTAAAAACTAAATTTATATTTACAATAGAATCACATCCTGAGGTTGGAATGGCTTCAGTACCAGTTGGGTTTGCTTCGTTATATAAAACATTATTCACCATTACACTGTAGCCATCCCCCATACATCCATCGTATGTTTCCATGCCTGGAGTAGGAATCGATGGAGCTGTAGCTGTAAAACTTTCAGTACAAAATTGATCATCAATATCTGTAACTGTAAAAGTAACATCACCTGCACTGACGTCAAATGGTCCAAAAGGGATAAGTACATCATAGCCACCATTTGTGCTACTAGGATCATCAGCAGTCCAGGAAACACCAACATCCATACCTGATACCGTCAAATCAAAAGTATAGGTATCATCGCTTTGATCAAAAGGTGTTCCACCATTAGCACATACGATATTAGATACTACAGCGCTAGTGATAGAACAGCTGTTGCAATTAACATCAAATGAAATAGAAGTTGCATCTTGATTATTAGTACAATTGTCTTCCACACCTCCACAAGCATTTACAATATTTAAAGAATAGCTTCCGTCTTGGCTCATAGGAGCGGCTATGGTCAATGTAAAATCAGTTCCAAAATTAGCTCCAGCAGAACAGTCCCCCGTTATACCCGTAATACTTTGTGTAGATCCATCAGGGAATTCTAACTCGAAGTCACATTCTGCCAAAGATGCACAAGTAATAGGCTCATCAAATGTAATATCCAGAGTCGTATCATCACAGTCGACCATGCCCACGACCATATCAAAATCAGGTGGCGACGCATCAAATATACTTGCAGTAGATGATGAAAAATCTAAATTAAAACCATTAAGAGATGTGCCAAAATTACTGATTATTAATACTAAAGTTTGTCCAGCTACAACTGGGATTGCGGAATTAAGGAGTGCTCCATCTGCGCCTTGACTATTTAATCCTAATGCAGGATCTAAAGTAGCTCCAGTAACACCAGCTGATATAGAAAAATTACAACTTAATTCTGGACTTGTCCCAGCAGGAATACCATCACATCCGTTATCCGAAATATCGTAAATAGCAAAATCATAATCGTCATCCAAATCATCAGGAGATATTAAAAATGATAAATCTCCATCTAATTGTACATTGATTACAAACCATACACTGTTAAGTTCGCCGTTAGACAAACATGATCCATCTGGAATTTCATCTGGGTCTAAGCCTGCTCCAATGAAACCATCGGTATAATCATAAGTATCCTGACAAACTGGAATGGCTCCAACACAATCTTGCGATGGAGCTTCAGGTGGACAGGGCGTAATTTCTATATCAAAATCTGTACATGATGGACCAGAGGTTATAATCCCACCAGTATTACTCATAATTTCTATCGCTGAAAAAACTATATAATATTCTACGCCTGCCTCTAACTGTGCTGTTGTAGCAGGCATATCGTTTTCGTCTACGCCTGTTCCTATACAATCTGGGGCCTGATCAGGACAATCATCAAAAATGAAAATAGCAGGATCGGCATCAGGATTACTCCCATTACTAGTTTCAAAAATATAACAACCCGAGCTTGATGGTGTGAATGTCATCACCGTCTCTTCCGAGTTTAGATAAAAAGCCAAAGGATTATTGCAACCAGCAATATCTGTATCTTGATAATCATCTCCAAAATCACAACTGGTCAAATCGGTGTAAAGCCCAACTCCAGGTAAGTTAATAGGATTTTCGCAGATTAGTCCAGGGGGACAATTTCCACTTCCTCCAGTGATCGATAAATCTAATTCTGTACAACTTGGCATCGCTAACGCCGGAGGAACTAATTCTACTGCAGAAATCATTATGTAATATGTCTGACCTGCATTCAATATTATATCTACTTGAGGAAAACCATTTTCAACTTCATCACTAACTAAACATGAGGCACCTGCTACATCTGGACAATCGTCTAATACGTACATACCTACATCCGCATCCGGATTAGAATTACCAGTCATTTCTGCTAAAAAATTATAGCAATCTGTAGTCGTAGGCGTAAAAGTTATGATGATATCTTCTCCATTCATATAAAAACCACCACATGCATCATCATCGTCATAATCATTACCCAATCCGCAAAGATTAATAGCGCTGGTGGTGCCTACGTTTACGTCCAAAGGGTTATTACAATCTACTCCTGCTGGACAATTAGCACCTCCTCCTGAGACCGAGAGGTCAAAATCTTGACAACTACCATTGTACAGTAGAGCAGTCAGCTCTATGGCTGAAATAACGATGTAGTAAGTTTCATTAGCTGTTAAATAAGCATCTGCAACGGGCATTCCATTTTCTACAACTTCTGATGTCAAACAATTACCACCTGTATCTGGGCAATCATCTAATATAAACATCCCAACATCTGCATCAGCATTTGAATTTCCATTACTGATCATCTCGAACGTATAGCAATCAGTCACGTTTGGAGTAAATTCGAAAACCACATCATCCGAGTCCCCCTCTGTCGCTCCACATAGTTCGGCTATGGTATAATCATTTCCTGTACCACAACTTGTCTGATCAGCTATGGTCGTAGGTAGTGCTGCTGGATCAATTATTATAGGATTAGCACACACAGTACCGGCAGGACATGCAACAGAAGTAATACTTATGTCAAAATCTGTGCATTCTGGATCATTGCTTGCGACAACTATAGTATAAGTTGTGCCAGAAATTAAATTTACAGTTGCAGATGGCTCTCCAGCATCCATTTCACCAGATCCGATACAGTTTGAGTTAGTATCATCAGGACATCCATCCAAAATAAATACACCCATATTTGCTGCTGTGTTGCTTGCATTTTCCACAACTACATCATAGCATCCATCTGACGGAGCAGTATATTCAAACACAACATCTTGTCCATTCATGTATGTGCTTCCGCAGACATCTGTATCATCATAATTATCACCTTGGGCACAAGTCGTAGCACCTATTACAGATCCACTAGAAAGGTCAATAGGATTAGCACATGTCTCTCCACCTTGATCACAGAAATCCAGTTCAAAATCAAAGTTCGAACATGCTGGGGTTGGAAAATTAGAAACGATAAAATAATAAGGAGTAGCAGCTTCTAAATAGACATCAAGAGTTAGCATAGTGGCGTTTCCACTTTCTCCGGAATCGACACAATCACCCCCCCCATCTGGACAAGCACTCCAAACAAATACACCAAAAAAAGTTTCTGTATTAGAAAAATCGAGCGAGTAGCAACCTGCTGTTGCAGGTGTAAATTCCATTACGTAATCTTCTCCTCCAATGTAATCTGCATTACCACAAGAAGTAGTGGTATAATCGTTATCAAAACCACAGGTCGTTCCACCTGTTACTGAGAATGGAAAATTAGGGATCACAAATGGATCAGCACATGTACTTCCAGGAGGACATTCTTCCATTAATAATTGAAAATCGCCACATTGGACACCAGGAGGAGATAGTGCCCCTGAATTACTAGAAACGACAATGAAATATTCCGTTCCTGCTGTTAAATCTATTTGGATAGGGGCAACATTCACAGCGTCCCCAGTCGATCCTTGGCATGTACCGCCTGCATCTGGACAACCATCATAAACGAATAAACCCATCCAGTTAGCTGTATTTTCTAAATCAAATTTATGGCAGCCAGTAGTACCTGGTGTAAAGCTATATACGTAATCATCTCCATTCATATAAAAATCGGTACATCCACCATTTACATCAGCAGGCTCATAATCATCACCAGAGCCACACGTAGAGACTACGCCACTATCAAAAGGTTCCGTAATGGTCTCGGCAACAGAACATATTGTCCCGACTGTACATTCATCTATAGCGATATTAAAATCAGTACAAGCAGTAGTTGATTCAGCTGTACTTACAAAAATATAATAGGTTGTTCCCATATCTAAGTCAATCGTAAGACTGGGATTTCCTGCAGATTCTACAAATCCTACACAGGCAGCAGTTGGATCACAAGCGTCAAGGACGAACAATCCAAGATTACCTGTTGTAGCAGGATTAGTAATGTCTATGGTGTAACATGACGTCGAGGGTGGATTAAATTCTATGACAAATTCCGGACCTGTAAAGAAAACACTTCCACAAGCGGAATTATCATCAAAATCATCAGTGGATAAGCATGTCGACAGACCCATAGATGTGAATGGGATCGCTGGTACTACCAATGGATAAGCACAACTATAACCATCTGGGGCACAATCTCCTCCAGTGTTTTGATCTACTGTAATTGTAGTAATAGACGCAGGATTAGTTAGGCATCCGTTGGTCAATAAATTTTCCGTTAAGAGAACTTGTATCCATCCTGAAGAAGTGGCGGTAATTGTTATGGACGCTTGGTTGCCCGCTGTACCGCAAGCATCATTATTTTCCGTTATAAAAGTTAAGGTTTCGTCCTCTATTAATGTAAGGTAGGTATCGAAATCGTTTTCAGCACAGGTGCTTATGGTATACTCAGCTCCGTTGCACATATAGAGTAAGAAATATTCTCCTGCAGCTATCGGACCGGAGGTCTGAGAAGTACCAGCACCCAATGATATGAGTGGTGTGTTAACTTCTGTACCCCCACTACAGGGTTGTGCATAAGTTAAGAAAGGAGAAAATATAAAAAATACAAATAATATAAGACTGATTGTGTAAAGCTTGGTCGTTCGCATTGCAATTGTTTTAATTAGCTTAAAACCACAATGAATTGTATGTGTAGTTCTTATCTCATATGTAAATAAAATTTACTTTCTGATTGGTCATTAATAAGCGCTAAGGGGTACACAGTATTCATAAATGGATGTATTAAAAAAAATCTAATAACTCATTTTTACCAAAAAAATTAGAAGCAAGAATTGAATAGCCCTAAATATAATTTTTTTCTTACTAATTAAAATTATCATTTTGCCTAATTAACTTTTAAAAGTGAATAATTCTGCCATTGTAGATATTAAACATAATAAAACTAAGACATATGATTAATAACCATAATATATAATTTGACACAATTGCATATAATCACTAAACTGAACAAGTCAGCTATTTCAATACAGTACCTTTATTAATAGCAGCGAATTCGGAATTTAATCAAGCGACTTGGAGAATCATTAGGAGAACATAAAACCATTTAGTAAATGATAAAAAGACTGAGTGATTCCATAGTTTAGATAAGGTTATGAAGTATATATAGTTAAGTTCTGCAACTATATAGTTTATTGAAATATTATTTTATATAATTTACATATCACTGATTAATATATTTATTATATTGCGATTATGAATATTTAATTTCTAAACTAAAAATTTGCTTATGAATATTACATACGAAGAACTCCGAGATATCAAACACAAATTACCAACTGGAAGCGTAGGTAGAATCGCCGAAAAATTAAACATTGATGAACAAACGGTGAGGAATTATTTTGGTGCAGAAAAGTATGAGGATGGTAGTATAACAGGTAATCACATTCAACCTGGACCTAATGGCGGCATAGTCAATATCAACAACACTAATATCTTAGAAATGGCACGATCCATTATCAATGATAATTCCAATTAGACAAAAGAATAAATAAGTGAAAAGATGAATAAATAAAAGGAGGTAACCCAAACTATCTCCTTTTTTCTTTCGGAGAAACTGTATTAATTTAAAGACTCAATATCGTTTAAACTTTTTCGTCAATATATAACTGATGCCAAAGAATGTAAATAAATTCAGAAAAAAAGGGACAACATTCGACATAGAATATTCTGAGAAAGCCAAAGCTAAAAAGAAGAAAGGTCCAAAAATCAAACGGGAATATAATCCCGACAAGTACTCTATCAAAAACTTATTAGAGGAAGAGGATACTTTCGTTTTGGGTGAAGAGGAATGATGCGTATCAATACTCAAGATTATAGGTACAAAGCCTAAAAAGATCCTTATTTGAACTATGACAACTGAGGTCTCGCTAAGAGCATCATGCACCATATGAATAATGCTAAGAATACATTCATGAACTTGTCACTTAGAATAAAAAAAACGACATTAACTAAACCTGGGCCTTCTAATTAGGCCCACCTAAAAACATATGCTGCTCTTAGTTTCTCCGCAGGAATTTTTTCATTAGAGAATGTATCACCCATCATATTATTAAATACAATCTGAGAAACCAATACGCCATAAAGAGCTAATACTGCTCCGACTATAAAGTACAAATCTGGAGTCGTGGATATCTGAAAACTAAAGCCACCTTCTTTTGCAAAAAAGACAAACACCAATAGCATCATCATCAATCCTATGCACATAGCAAAGTGCATGATTTTCAAGCTCCTATTATCATTTACTTTCACTTCCATGTATCCTTATATAACCACTTAGTAACTATATACTTTCTCATGATGATGTAGCTCTACCTCCGAAGTATCGGTTGCTTTCACATGCCCTATAAGATAAATCCCATAGTTTACAGTGAGCTGATTTCCAAGATTTTTATCGGCAGAAAGAAATTATAATTTGAAGATATGCAAATGAAATTACCAAATACTACAATCATAAAGAATAAGGCAAACCGTAATAGTTTATAAGACATTTGCAAAGCGTAATACTTCTCCCTATCACTTTTCTATAGAACGGAATAATGAAAAAAAAATCCCTCGATAGCTCATTGCTCATCGAAGGATTCTCATTACAAAATAGAAGTGTTATATATTAATACACAACTATTTTCTCTAAAAACTTAAAACCTGAACGCATATCTTCTACAGTAAGCAAGTATATACCCGCATCCAATTCATCTACCGAAATCATAGACGTCTTCTTACTTAACAGTACCAATTTTCCTGCTGCATTATATATAGTAATCCTTGTGTGATCGATATCTGAATAATCAATAAATAGGATATCAGTTACAGGGTTAGGATATATTGTAATCGGATTATCTGATAAACTTTGTGTAGATGTCGTTAGATCATCTCCATCACAATTCTCATCTATTTCATTATCAGCAATTTCAGTAGCGTTAGGATTAATATCTGTATTATTATCATCGCAATCACCGTCCACCTCGACATATCCATCTGGCATCATACATGCATCTATCGAGTTATTGTCATCACCAAAACCATCATTATCAATATCTAAATAGTATGTGACTACAGTCAGACTTTCGTCGATAGTTCCATTACAGTTATCATCTATATTATTACAAAGCTCTGCTGCACCTGGGTGGACATCAGGATTATTATCATCGCAATCACCGTCCACTTCGACATATCCATCTGGCATCATACATGCATCTATCGAGTTATTGTCATCACCAAAACCATCATTATCATTATCTAAATAGTATGTTACTACAGTCAGACCTTCGTCAATCCTTCCATTACAGTTATCATCTACATTATTGCAAAGCTCCGCTGCACCGGGACGGACTGCAGGATTATTATCATCGCAATCACCGCCCAACTCTACGTATCCAGCTTGCATCATACAGGCGTCTATCGAGTTATTATCATCACCAAAGCTATCATTATCATTATCTAAATAGTATGTGACCACAGTCAGACCTTCGTCAATACTTCCATTACAGTTATCATCTACATTATTACAAAGCTCTGGTGCCCCCGGATAGATATCAGGATTATTATCATCGCAATCCACATCAGAATTATAGCCATCACCATCGAGATCGTCTTGGACTAAACCAAGCTCTACAAAACTTGCTTCTTCCGAGTTACTGGCATAATCATTTCTGTCCATAATCGCCACCACTACAGATAAATCTTCAAAATCTATGTCTTGGTCAAAAGTATGTTCTAATTTGATATTTGCTATATCACCAACTGCAAGGTCATTTTGCAGTAGCCTGTCACCTTTAATATTAGTCAGCAATACCCTGGGCACATCTGAGTATTCCATCTCTTGGGAAGGAATAACAGGTGGTAGTAACTCGAAGCCTCCAAAGGGATACACTTCATTGCCAGAATAAAAACTATTGTCCTGATCGTAATCCAGAGTGGTTCATGTCACACTTTTTTCTTTGACCATGATGAAAATTTCTCGGACATCTAATATAGGTTGTAAGGCTCCGATATCGATGCTAAACTCTACAGTTCGATCCGCAAGCACTGTGCCCGAAATGTCAAGTAAAGCAGAAGGAGGAGATGCAAGTCTTATCATGAATAATTCCTGATAGGCATAACCGCCTATTGTCCCACTCACAACTGGAGGCGAAGAATGATCTAATTTAAAGTCATTACCTCCGCTTGTAAAACTATTTAATAAGTAGTCCTCATTTTCCATGACATCATCGGTATGAAATTCTACACCGACTACTTTCCCAGGATATTGCGATTCCAATAGATCCTTATAATAAACATTTTGCAGGCAGAGACCACACCAAGTACCTACAGCTACTTCGACAAGTACTTTTTTATCTGGATGAATAATATATCCTACCGCATAGTAACTGAAAGCATTGTTACATTCTAGCTCATCTTCTGCGCCATTGACACTGATTACTTGTAAGGCACTTTCTAACTTTCCTTCTTTATATAGGATATCAATATCAGGGACAATAGACATCGTTTCCCCGCTTTGAAGATTCATATTATTGAGGCTTACATCAAAGGTCTCATCTCCATATTCAAATCTTAAATCTAAACTATTAATTACAGATGATCCGTTATTGGTAACTTGTCCCAACTCCAGAAATGGTTCGCCAGTAATTCCATGATATTGATATTGACCATAATTAATAGCGGCATCATTTGTATAGCTATTATTAACGGGAATTGGATCATGGGTATACTCTACATTATCGATCCATACCTCCACCGTATTTCCCCAAAATAAACATTTGGCAATAGAAGGATTTGTATTAGTGATAGACGAAATACATATTCCATCTATATAATAATTCCATACATTATTACTAAGGTCTATCTCTACCTCGTAGTTAAACCATCGGCCTTCTATATCTGGAATCCGAGTATAAGCGCCTCTATCTTCTTCAAATGGATCATAATTATATATAAGCTTCTCGTGTCTAAGATGTGATAAGTTTCTAAAAGAGGAAAATTGATCAGAGTCCTCAAAGCCTAAATAAAAGCCTGCAAAATCTTGAGGATTAGTGCTTAAAAAATTGATGTATACTTGGCAACTAAATGTAAAAGTTCCAGAATCATAAGTATCATCGAGTATTAGATTTACATCTTTACTTTCGTTAAAAAATAGACTATTACTTCCTGTTGTCGAACGCTCAGAGGAAATAACAGCATCCTGTACAACAATCTCCCAATCAGCAGATACAGTGGATATTCCCACTCCTGTGGAATAAATGTCAAAGTTTTCAGAATAAGAGACCTGACCGTTTAGTATTGTACATAGAAATAGACAGACAAATAGTGTATTAAAGTAATTCATAATATTTTCTATTATAAGTTAAGTGAAGTTGTAAGTGAGGATCTAATTAGAAATTATAATGGATAGATATATCCCCAGAAAGCATAGTAATATTGTTATCAATATCTTTAAATCCAGATCCTAATTGTTGCCTCAATGAGAACCCACCCCCTAAAGAAATTTGATCAGAGATAGGATGCTCGACTAAAAATTTAAATCCTGCTATTCCAGCTGTTCTTGTTTTAGAGAAATCGACCCTTTGATCTGTATAGATAATACGCCTGTCCGCATCAATGATTCTTCCAGAATAATTAAAGGTTAAATTAAGGCCGTATTCCATCATAAAAATAACCCTTGATTGATTTAAATTTAAACCATAACCTACAGCTAAAAGTAGATTTACATTATTGTGACTATTAGTATGCTCTACATAGTGGAGTGAGTCACAATCTACAAGCACATCTCCAGGAAAATATTCTCGTCCCTCTACTTTATTGCGATAAAACGCAGTATCGACTGTCATCATCGAGGTACCACTGCCTAAGTCCGCTGCCCCTACGAATCTCTCTCTAATCTTAAGATACTCTGCACCTCCACTTAAGATAAAATTATTGCTGAAGGTCTTTCTGTAGAAAGCACTTACTCCATAACCTGCTCTCGCAGTTGTAGATTGTAGTGCATCATATGTTGGTGAGTCTCCGGTAAGTGAGGTATTATAATTTACATCAGATAGAAAACTACTTAGAGAAAACCCAATCTGAGACCTTCCATTTGATCTATCTTTTCTTCTTGAATAAGCCATTGCGAAATTCTCATTTCTATCATACGGAATTTCTTGCAATTCTATTCCGGGCAGGAGACTCATGGAAGCTATAATCATCTCCTCATTGGTTTCTTGATTTTTTAACTTGTCCGAAATGTCCTGTAGAATAGGGACTGACATTTCGGCTTGATTATAGTTTATGTTTTCTGAAGAAAATTTATCCTCAGAAGAAAACGAATTTGAAATCAAACCTGCATCTGGGCTGACCAGATTACTTTCATTGATTTTTTGTTTTTGAGGATCAGCGTTTAGAACTGCCTGATTTTTACTGTCCTCAGCTATCTGATCATTCCCATCAATAGCTATTTTCTTCTGACTATTTATTGATAGTTGTTTTTTATCATTTAGTATTGATTGCTCTCTGTTATAGATAGAGCTTGGAATATGGATCGGGTCATTATTCAAATCTTGACTAAGCTCAGGTTCCTTATCTGACCTTACTATAGTATTATTTATATTCAGTCCTTCTTTCACTAAATCAGTCCTACTGGCCTCATCTCTCACAGGCTGATCAATTTCTGTCGAAGATTCATTTATATGTAAGGACTCAGGGCTAATTTTTATATTCACTATATAAAAGCATAAAATAAGCAGTACAGGTAAAAGTGATAACAACAATATCTTTATTGCCTTTTTTCTTGTAGAAGATTTGTAAGAATTAATAGTATCATTTATTTCAGCCCATAATTCTTCCTTCTGAAATTCAAATTTTTCTGACTCAAATTTTTCTGATAATATCTTATTGACTTTTGAATCGTTATCCATGATTTACAATTTTACTTTTACTGTAATTATTTCTCAACTGAGTTTTTGCTCTATTTAGCCTGACTCTCGATGCTTCTACGCTAATCCCAAGAATATCTGATATTTCGTCATGCTTATACCCATCTATGCAATGCATCATGAATACGACTTTTAGAGGTTCTGATAATTCTTTGATCATTTTCAGAATATCCTTGACAGCCATATCTTGATATATTTCTACCTTTAATTCTACCTGTTCTAAGCCTGAATGATGTTCTACAAATATGGTTCTACTTCGTTTGTGATAATTCTTAAGTGCTTCGTTAATGATAATTTTAGTCATCCAAGCATTCAGCATTTTTTCATTTCCTTCAAAACGACTAATGTTTTGGAATATCTTTACAAACCCATCATGCATGATATCCTTAGCCATGTTAATGTCTGTTGCATACCTTAAGCATTTCGCCATAAGGTGATCAGAGTGCCTTAGGTAGATAATTTTGAATGCATCATTATCCCCTTTCTGAGCTTTAGACAGTAGTATTTTAAATCTCGAAATCATATTTTAATTGAACCTATATCCATGATTCCATCTTCAAAGAGTACAGTAAACGGACTGGTTTTTTGGCCAGTGATTTCATCCATTATATAAGCTTCATAACTGTCCTGGAATAGTTCGCAAGAATTACGATTGTAATATAATTTGCCATCTATAATTGGGATCGGACTATTGACAAATTGTTGGTCAAGATGAAAACTCCCTTTCATCAGAGGATCTCCGTTGGTATAATTAACTTGTCCTATAATTTTTCTATTAGAAAATTCTCTGGTGACTAAGAAGTCATCCAGTTTCACTTCTATAGGAAATATTTGATCTTTGATCTCGTAGAAATAAGCTTGAAATTCAGGTTCAGATTGCAAAACACCTAATGATGCAGGTGCCGTCGTATAATATAACAAGTCGTATTCTACATCAGGATATACGAAGTACTCATATACCCCATCCATATCTGCATAAGTTGCAAATGTAGTCTGAAAAGGTCTATCAAAGAATGTAACTGAACCAAATCCACCTACACCATTATCATCTACTATCTGACCATAGACAGACTGTAATTCCCGATCCTCTGGGTCACCATTTGAGATTCCCTCTGGGAAATTATCTAAGATGAGATAATTAAGTTCTGAATGATTATTACTATCAAATCTTGCTTTTCTTACGACCTTACTATAATTCTTATTCACATCATTATTATCCTCATATGATGCTTCTAATAAGATATAACTTTCTATTTCTGATGTCGTTAACTCAATACAATACTCCCCATTATCATCTGTCAGAAAACTTCTTTCAAATTCATGATCTACATATAATGCAAGCTCTACATTCTCGAATGGAACACCATAAAAATTAACGACTTGACCTGAAATATTGCAACCACTCGATATTTCAGTCGCTGGAGGTATATCCTTTTCAATTATTAGAGTATCTATATTTTCCTCGCAGGAATAGAATACAGTGATTATAAAAAGTAAATAGAGATGCTTTTTCATTGATACCATTTCTTACTAAATCCATTTAGATGCAAAAACGTTACATCTACATTAGGATTTTCTTCGAATTAAATTGAAATATAGGTTCTGCTTCTGGGTATTATTGACCAACTATAACTATACATGCCAGTATTCGGAGCAGACAAAGGTAACTGCATTACAGTGGAAAAGCTACTGTACATCTGCAATCATGATACGCCTACAGGTGGGTAGACATATGACAACTCACAATCTTATTATATATAATTATGCATAGTCAGGCTTACAACCTCAGCCCTCATAATGTCCTTATATCCATCTTCTAACTCTGGACATATATTCTACAAGGTCGTCCCCAAATTGCTCTATTAAGAACTCTTCTTCTTGTTTAAAGCAGGTAGTCCAGTAGAATCTGGAGCCAAAAAAATTTATCTCTTTTACCATTTAAATTTTAAGGTGTCGGATAAGATTATAGAAGAGAATTTGTTAAGATTAAGGCAAAAAACGCAATCATAGCCGTAGCTATGATGAGTATTTTTAACGCAGAGATT
>ENA-ORXM01003639-ORXM01003639.1-marine-metagenome-genome-assembly--contig:-NODE-3639-length-14933-cov-2.952814_pt1 | contig 14933 bp, 18 predicted proteins | sample MGYA00237867_ERZ511480 | MGnify/ENA primary metagenome ERZ511480 (study PRJEB26309, sample SAMN06266103) | marine metagenome | isolation source: Algal blade | place: United Kingdom:Sidmouth, United...
AGGCTGACTTGTGATACATCCGCTATTACAATATCAGATTCCTTGATCCAATCAGTATCCTGATTATATATTTTCTGTTCAGAGAATTGTGTCTGGCCGTCACTGGATAATGAATCAAGCCCAATATGCTCGGTGAGAACTTTTCCGTACTGACCCATATATTCGATCATGTGTTTATATTTTTCTTTGTCCTGACGTCCTCCACGGATAGATCCTGCGAAATATATTTTCATAGTTATTTTTTATTAAATACCTTGTTAAACTTTTCAATCTTCGGAGCGATAACAATCTGGCAATATGATTGTTGTGGGTCTTTATTGAAATAATTCTGGTGATAGTCTTCTGCTGGATAAAATTTCTCCAACGGGACGACCTCGGTGACAATGGGGTCATTCCATGCTCCGGATGCGTTTAATTTTTCGATGATGGTGTTTACCGCTATCATCTGGTCATTATTCTCGTACAAAATAATACTGCGGTATTGCGTACCCTTGTCGGCACCCTGCCTGTTTAATGTTGTTGGGTCATGAATAGTAAAAAATATTTCAAATATTTTTTCCAGGGTCACGACAGTTGGATCAAAACTAATCTGCAGAACCTCAGCATGACCGGTTGTACCTGAACATACCTCACGGTAACCAGGGTTTGTAAGCTCGCCTCCTGCATAACCAACGACAACATCAGTCACGCCAGGCGTCATACGAAATATTGGGTCCATACACCAAAAGCAACCTCCTCCAATTGTTATTATTTCTGTTTTCATAGTGTTTGTTTCCATTCTTTGATATTTTTCATAATTCCGCGTTCCAAAGAAATAAGATAGTTTTCTGGATTCTCTAATACGTCATTCTCAAGCCATTCCCAAGAAACCCATTTTACCGCCGCAACCTCTTCTTCTTGTAAAACGAATTTTGTTTCTGAAGAAATTTTTGCAAAAAAAGTTCCTGTAAAATACTTGTGAATAGACTCAGCAAAAAAAGAACCTACAAAGACCGCTGCATTTTTGTCTATCACAATTCCAATCTCTTCCTCAACTTCCTTGAGAATATTGTCTTCATAAGTTTCTCCCTCCTCGACGGTTCCTGCGGCGGCAGGACCCCATTTACCCGGGTGATGCGATTTATTCCAAGAGCGCTGGGCAATCAAAACCTCTCCTTTTTCATTTTCAATCCATACAGCTGCTACTCGAATAATATCCTTTTGGTCACGGTCATTTCGTTCTTTATATCCAATAACCTTATCATTTTCATCTACAACAATTACTTTGGGTTTACTCATAATTCTATACCTGCCGAACCAAAGATTGTCTTGAACGGTTTACAGTAAATAACAACGCTGTTGTATTTTGTGAGGTCAATATCATCCAGGCTATAGTTCTGGCTTCCTTTGTTACCTTTCAAGGCAGCTAGTTCGACATATTCACCCAACTCGCCAGATTGCGCAGGGTTTTCATTGGTACTGAGCAACACAACCAATTCCGGACCATTTGTTACCGAGAAATCCTCAAAACGTAGATACTGTGATTCAATATCAGTTACAACCAGAGCATTTCCCGATGCCTTGTGAAAATTGTCGGCTCCAGTAAATGAACCAAGAACATCGACACTAGGTTCAGGTGAAGGCATCATACCCTCGTCCATAATGACGTCCTCCCCCATAATAACATCGGAAGGTACTTTTTCTATTTGATTAGGTATTTCACTGTTCTGTGTTGGAAGCGCCTCATCAACCGATTGATTAATAAATAATGGCGAGAGAAAATACCATCCCCCGTAGATAACGACTAAAATAATAAGAAACGTAAGTAATTTTTTCATATGTTCTAGTATAGCAAAAAATGATTATTGTTTGCTATACTATTTTTATGAAAACTATTTACTTTGCAAAAACAAAAGAAAACGCAATTATTCCCAGCAAACAACCAGGGGCTGTTGGTTATAATTTTTATCCATGTTTCGAAGAAGAATCCATGACCATCAATCCAGGTGAAACCGCCTCGGTTCCCTCTGGTATTGTCGCTGCGTTTGATAATGGCCAAGTACTCTTAATCAAAGAACTCTCGGGAACTGGGCTAGATGACATGTCACGGCGCATGGGGGTTATTGATTCCGGCTACCACAAAGAAATCCTTATTGGAATTAATAATACAGGCAAGAAAGCTATTATCATTACTAAAAATCCTGAAAACTTTAACGCTGAAGCCTTTGTTATTCATGATTATACAAAAGCCATTGCACAAGGACTTGTTCTAGCTTTACCTGAATATTCAAGTCAGGAAATAAGTTTTGAAAAAATTAAAAAAATAAAACTCGGACGATAAATTAATTCCTTGTTATAATCTTATATATGGATATATTTCAAAAAATAATAGCGTGGAATGAAAGTAGGGGTTTATTAGCAAGAGGTTTTAACCTTGAAACAGAAATAGCAAACATAGCTGAAGAATTACTAGAAAGCACCGGGAAACACGATAGTGAATCAGCCCGAGCAGAGGCAATTGATTTTGCGCAAAAAATCTCCAAAGAATCTAAACCCTCTCCTGAGGAAATAGTAGATGCCTTTGCTGATATCATCGTATATGCAACTGGGTCCATAGCAAAATCTGGTTATAACCCAAGCCTCGTTATGGAAGAGGTTTACAAAGAGATTAATTCGCGAACAGGAAAATTAATTGACGGGAAATTTGTTAAAGACCTTGATTCTGTAAAATACAAAGCCGATTTTTCAAAGTGTACAAAATAATTGATTTTTTTTTCTAAAAATATATAGTTAAATTAAATTATTAAAAACAATAAATATATGAAAACAAACTATCACATAGATGACAATTATTTTGGTCTTTTGAGGCACATCCTGGAAAATGGAGACTTCCGAAATAAAGAGGATGAACGCACAGGAACAGGCACAAAGGGTATTTTTGGATACCAATATCGATGCCCAAACGTTTCTGAGCAATTTCCTTTAATTACCACAAAATCAATTCATCTTAAATCAGTAATTACAGAATTATTATGGAAACTTAGCGGTTCAACAAATATTCGGCCCTTAGTTCTTGCGGGAAATCGTATATGGAATGAATGGCCTTACCAAAATTATTTGAAAAAAAATAATTTAGAAGAATCTCATCCAAAATATTCTGAAAAATGGAATAGTCATATGAAAGAATTCGTTGGTAAAATAAAAAACGATGAATCTTTTGCATTAGAATGGGGAAATCTAGGGCCAACGTACGGACATCATTTCCGTCATTTTGATGGATACGATTCTCTAACCGATACTGTCGTTGATGGATTTGATCAGCTAGTCGCAGCCATTAATACAATAAAAAATAATCCTGGTTCGCGTAGAATTATTATAAGCTTATGGAATGCTACAGAAAACCCATATACTCTTCTACCGCCTTGCCCTTGTTTTTATCATTTCGCGGTCCTTGGAGGAAAACTACATTTACACATGTATCAACGTAGTTGTGACACATTCTTAGGTGTACCCTTTAATACTGCACAAGATAGTCTTTTCTTGATGATTGTTGCTCAAATATGTAATCTGCCTGCTGGTGATTTTATTCACAGTTTTGGTGATGCTCATATTTATGCAAATCATTTTGAACAGGTTAAGGAGCAACTTGAGCGTGAACCTAGGCCAATGCCAAAAATGATAATAAACCCAGATAAAACATCTATTGAAGATTTTTTATATGAAGACTTTGAGCTTATAGGCTATAATCCGCACCCTGCCATCAAGGCAAAGGTAGCCGTCTAAAAATAAATAATTTCTAATGTTAAGCGGGAACCCGAAAAGTTCCCGCTTTTTTTCTTGGATAATTTATAAAAACAAGAAACAGCAAGGTTTCTTGTTTTTAATTGAGGATGCTGTTATGCCCCTTGATTTCTTCTACCGGCATCCATACAAATTCCCATGGTTCTGGATCGGGCCCTTGGTTAATAGCGTCGGTTGGATAGCTTGGTATGAATCCGTATTTTTTAGTATTTTCAAAATTATTTTTCACCATCCATGCATAACAGTCAGTAGTAGCAAATTCATAGACCAAATAGTCATTTCCACAACCAAAATCAACCGCGTACCCCGAATGATGTTTTGAATAGGCTGGGATAGCTGATTTTGTGAGTACCGTATCGAGGAGTTCGTCATGCTGCCCTGTTAAAATTTCTTCTGGATTTTCAAGATTCATCTTGCTCTTGAAAATATTTCTCTGAGACACCGATGAACGATATCCCGAAACAAAATGCAATCGAATTCCTTGATCGGCTAGCTCGTTCCTCATACCAAGGTAGGCGTCACGAACAGATTTTTGTGTACGAACATTCTCAAAAGACACCAAGGTTGATTCATTAGCAAAAGGTCGCAGCTGGTAGCCTCTTGTTTCTGCTTTTTCTTTGATGTAGGCGTCGATTTCTTTGTTGTTGTAGATATATTTTGTCAGATAGGATAACCCTGCTGATTCTTCCCATTGATTATACATATCGACAAATTCTTGACCGTTAAAACACGGGTAATCTCCACACATAGAAACTACCTCTAGGGGAACAGAGCTTGGCTCTGAATCTATTTCAAATACAAAACCTTCACCAGGAATTTGACTATAAACCACAGGGTCAGGATCGTTGTCATCGGAGCTGCCTTCGATGTCCTCTGGCACAAATTCTGGTGCCTCGAATGATTCAACCGGAACGTTTGGAAATAGCCAGTTGCCCATCGTCATACCTGCCAGATTCACACCTCTGTTTTCCTGCACCACCAGAAAAACAAGACCTCCAAAAATAAAGGTCAAGATAAAAAGCAATATAATTTTTAAGTTTCTTTTAAACATAGGAGATAATGATGTTATCCACGGAGTATTGTATCAATACGATGAGCGAGCTTTATCATGTCTTTTTCTTTTTTGCCACGAGTTGTTTCAGCTGCCGTTCCGATACGCACCCCCGAAGGATTAAATGGGGACCGCGTATCAAAAGGAATAGTATTCATATTAAGGATAATACCCTGCTGCTCTAGGCGTGCTGAGGCCTCCTTTCCAGTAATTCCCTTTCCATCATTCCATACATCCATAAGGAAAACATGATTATCTGTTCCTCCGCTGATAATTTTCCATCCTAATTTTTTCAATTCCGTAGACAATGCCTTGGCATTTTTTTTGACTTGTTGGGTGTATTTTTTAAAGCTTGCTGTGCCTGCCTCCTTTAGGGCTACTGCGACTCCTGCAACCTGATTCATATGAGGTCCTCCCTGCATTCCAGGAAAAACTGATTTCTGGATGGCATCAAACAGGTTTTGTTTGTTGTTTTTTGTATTTTTTAGAAATACATCCTTGCGGGCAAAAATCATTCCTCCACGTGGCCCTCGTAGGGTTTTATGTGTAGTTGTTGTAACCACATCAGCGTAACGAAAAGGTGACGGATGTTCCCCTGCCGCGACCAGCCCCGCAATATGAGCCATATCCACCATCAACAATGATTTTCCTGCATCTGCTACCTCACGCATTTTTTTGAAATCAATTTTTCGTGAGTATGCGGAATAACCAACAATGAGAAGAGTTGGTTTTTCCTTTTTAGCAATTTTTTTCATCTGGTCATAATCAAGGCGTTCTGTTTTTTTGTTTAGAGTATACGGAACTTGTTTCCAGAATTTTCCTGAAAATGATACAGGGTGCCCATGGGTCAGGTGCCCTCCATGCGCCAAAACCAATCCCATAATTTTTCCACCTTTGGGAACTAATGCCTGATAAACAGCAAGGTTTGCGGGTGAACCCGATAGAGGCTGAACATTCACGCCCCATTTTTTTTCATTTAACTTGAATAATTTGAGCGCGCGTTCGATAGCGAGATCCTCGATTTGATCAATGACTTCGTTTCCTCCATAATAACGAGCGCCTGAATAGCCTTCTGCATATTTATTCGTTGTTTCAGATCCCAGAGCCTCCAAAACATCAGCAGAGACGTAGTTCTCCGAAGCAATGAGGTTTATAACTGATTTTTGACGTTTCTTTTCTGCGCCAAGTAGTTTCTTGATCTGGGTATCTTTCATAATTTGAGTATAACAGAGAAATAAAAAAACGCTTCTGAAAAAGAGTATGCTATAATAAAGAAAAATTCATTATGAAAGACATTACAGAAAACAAACATATATATATGATTGCCGCCATCCAAAAAGGCCGCGGTATTGGGTACATGGGTGACCTTATTCATCATATTAAACTCGACATGAAACATTTCATGGATACCACCAAAGGACACAGCATTATTATGGGGAGGAAAAACTGGGAATCAATTCCGGAAAAATACAGACCCCTAGCAGATCGAGAAAATATTGTTATTAGCTCGAACCCTGATTATGATGCCCCTGGAGCAATAATTGTAGGGAGCCTCGAAGAGGCCCTTGAAACAGCCAGCTGCTCGACAATTGCAATTATCGGCGGACAACGCGTGTACTCCGAAGGTCTCGCGTACGCTGACACGTTACACCTGACCCTGATAGATGCTAAAAAGACTGCGGATACATATTTTCCTGAATATGAACATCTGTTTAACCTAAAAAGGAAAGGGATCTCCAATATTGACCCAAAAACAGGCACATCCTGGTGTACTTCTGTTTGGAAGAAAAAATAACCGTACAAAAGAAACATATAATGGTACAGATATCCTCTGTACCTTTGTTTTTTTCAAAAACCCACAGAAAAAGCCCTTTGCGACGCAAAGGGCTTTTTCTGTGGGTTTTTGAAATTATCCTTTAATTTCAATTCCCATAGAACGACATGATCCTGCAACAATTTTCTTTGCTGCGTCGATATCGTGAGCGTTCAAGTCAGGCATTTTGATTTCTGCGATTTCAGCTAGCTGAGCGTCAGTAATCTTACCCGCCTTCTTTGTGTTAGGTTTCCCTGATCCTGATTTCAATCCTGCTGCCTTGAGGATAAGCCCTGCAACGGGAGGAGTTTTAAGGATGAAGTCGAAACTTCGGTCATCGTATACGTTTACCACAACTGACAACTTGTTCCCCATTTGGTCCTGAGTTGCAGCATTGAATTGGTTTACGAATTCACTAATGTTAATCCCCGCTTGTCCCAAAGCGGGTCCAAGTGGTGGAGCAGGATTAGCTTTCCCAGCGTCAATTTGTAGTTTAAGTTTTTTTACTAGTTTTGCCATAAAATATAATAATTAATGTTCGTTAGATTTTTTTGATCTGCAAGAAATCAAGTTCAACTGGGGTCTCGCGACCAAACATAGATACCAGCAGTTTAACTTTTCCGCGTTCACTGTCAATAGCGTTAATTTTACCCTGTGAATCTGCAAATGGACCATCAGTGATGAGTACCAGTTCGCCTTCTTCGTATTCGTTGTCTTGTTCGATATGAGCATTCTTCATTCTAGTGAAGATAGCATCGATTTCTGCCTGTTTTACAGGTACAGGGTCAGTTCCCCCTGCTCCAATAAACCCTGTAACACGTGGCGTGTTACGTACGACGAACCATGAATCCTCGGTAACAATCATGTCTACCAAAATATATCCAGGATAGATTTTTTCATCAACCTCAACACGTTTTCCGTTTTTGATTTTGATTTTCTTTTCGATTGGAACCAAAACATCAAAAATAAGCTGTTGCATATTCAAAGATTCGATACGCTGACGAAGGTTTCGTTCTACAGCGTTTTCGTATCCCGCATAGGTATGAATAGCATACCAGGCACGTTGTTTTTTAATTGTCTCCTTAGCTGAGCTGTGTGACATATAAATAGTTATTAGTTAATAAGACTACGAAGTCCGTAGTTTTGGAAAATAAAGTCGAAGAGCCCTAGGTAGTAGGCTACAAAAAGCGAAATCAAAATAACTACAAAAGTGTACAAAATTGTAGTATTTCGGCTTGGCCATACGACTTTTTTCATCTCTGCGTATACTTGTTTCAAGAATTTCATGATTGATATGTTATGCAAGACCGTTAGCAATCTTGCAATTTAAAAACCCTTTTCGGCTGGTGCCGTCCGGGCCTTCTATATATTACATGATAATCCTCGCCAAAAATAAGTCAATACAAAAACAAAACCCACACAAGTGCGGGTTTAATAAGTTGTAAGGTCCATTCTGTTTTAGACAAATGGGTAGAGAGCATAATCTTTTGCATAAATCAGGTACACTACAACCAAGTTAGATGGTATGACGCGTCCTATATATATAAGACTTAGCCAATCTTTATCTTTCTTATAACCACTCCAAACTTTTGGTATGGCTGTCATTGAGGCCGCAAGAATAGCAATCCATAGTACATTAGACTCTGTTTGCTCTTTAGCATTCAAGACCCTTAAAACCATAGGTAAATAGGCAATTACTGCAACTACCTGCATCAAAATAAAGCTCGTATTGTGCGTTTTGGTCAATTTCCAAAAAACCAAAATCATCAAACTTATAGTCATGCAGATAATATGAAAAGGAGTGAAGTCTGCACTTAAGTTTCCTTCCCACAGATTTTTGCCAACTACCGCAAGTGTTGCGATGACAACATTTGCAAACCCTGCGTGCATAGCAATATTATTCCAGATACTAACACCTTTATTTTTGTTCCAGTATGTAACTTCTGAAATACAAAAGTAGGTTAGTGCCATAATAAAGGTAGCTACGGTCGGCTGAATTTGCCCTGTCATTGTTAGGTATGAGTACCACAAGGCACTACCAATGAGAAGAATTGAAGTAATCCATCCCATAAAAGTTTTTAGTTTTTCCATTTTTTAAAAAATTTAAAGGTAAGCGCTCAAAACGAGCTAAGAGATTCAACTCCTTATTTAATTATATTATAGTATTTATTAAAAAATAAGTCAAATATTTTAAAAAGAAAAACCTACCGAGATAAGTTTTTCTAAATCAAATTATATGAGATGAATTTCGAGACGACGAAAAAAGTCGCTGGTATTATTTGCACGACAAAAGGACCAGAGGTGAGGCCCTTTTGCTGCGTAAGTTCGTTATAGTCGCTATCGCTCCTTAACTCATTTAATCTTGTAGATAATAGTTACGTTGGCATTAACAGTGTTCTCCCCCGTCGGCAACTGAGGCACAAAACTCTCCTCCTCAGCCATATCCATAGCCATCATTTCCATACCTGTCCCTCGGGTCATATATGGTTGTGGATAGTACCCACCGTTTTCATTAAACGAAATAATTTTACCAAGGCGCACTCCCAGTTCATCAGTGAGTCTTTTTGCTTTTTCTTTTGCGTCACGAATAGCCATTTTCTTTGCTTCCTCTTCCAAGGCGGAAGGATCATCAATTTGAAAATTTGGACCGTTAAGGTTCTCTACCCCAAGATTACCAAAGGCAGTTAATGCTCCGGGCACCTGGTCAAAGTCCCGAATTTTTACTGATACTTGTTGACTAACATCAAATCCAACCTGAACCTGTTTTCGATCATTGCCCGGGAAATAACGTGTTCCATCAGGAGCAATTTCAGGTGCTGACTGAGCAACCTTCACATATTCATATTTTGGATACATGGTGTATGAGTTAGTTTTGATGTCATCCTTTGCGACATCGAGCTCATCCAGAGCGTCGAGGATTGTAGTTATTTTCTCTGAAATGACTTCTTGTGCGTCTTCGGTTGTTGTTGCTGTTTCCTTGACCATGAATGAGAAGGTCGCAACGTCAGGTGCAGAATCAACCTTGGCCTGACCCGTTACAGATATGGTGTTTTCACTGTAGCCTCGAGTTTGTCGGGACAATAGTATGGTTGCCATGATTGCCGCTACAGATAAAATCAGCAAGAACAGAGCCCCTGCGTACATAAGTAATTTTACGTGATTGTTGTTTGTTTTTGTCATAGTAATCTTAGTATACCATTGCCAATGCAGAAAATAAAAAGGGCGGGGCCATGGCCCCGCCCTTTTTATTTTCTGCATTGGCAAACTCAAACAATTAACACCTCAGGTTCCAAGTCAATATTATATACTTCCTTGGCATGCTGCATAATCTTCTGAGCAAAACTCCATACCTCCTCCCCGCTTGCGCCTCCATAATTCACCAACACCAAGGCATGCCGGTGATAGGTACCAACATTACCCTCTCTGATTCCCTTGTATCCAAGCTCCTCTATAATCCAACCTGCTGAAACCTTTATGCTCCCTCCTTCCACAGCAAAACCTGATATGTTGGGAAATCGTTTTTGAAGTTGCGCAAAATGTTCCCGGGAAACAATAGGGTTTTTGAAAAAACTTCCTGCCATACCAATTTCGCCAACGTCAGGTAACTTTGAGCGACGAATATCTATCACCGCATGGGCAACATCACGGGGGTCCTCACAACTATAGCCTTTGGCCAGGACCCTTTCCTGTATTGCAGGGTATTCCAGATGTGGCTCTGGGTTTTTAGACAACCTATAGGTCACCGCAGTGACAATAAATACCCCTGACTCCTGTTTAAAGATGCTATCTCTGTAGGCGAATTTACAATCCGCAACATCAAAAACCTGTAGTTTTTTTGTTTTTGTGTTCACTAGCTCGACAGAAACAACGACCTTTTGGACCTCAACCCCGTAGGCTCCAATATTTTGGACAACACTAGCTCCAACAGTTCCTGGAATCAGTGCGAGGTTTTCAATCCCCCAGTATCCTTTAGCAACTGACCACATCACAAACTGATGCCAGTCTTCTCCTGCGCCCAGGCGGATGGTGACTGTTTCATTGTTCTCTTCGATAATCTCCCTTCCCATAATTGCATTGTGAACAACCAGACCGTCAAAATTATCACGGAACAAGGTGTTGCTTCCTCCGCCTAGTACATAATGTTTTTGTGACCTCCACAAGGGATCGGCGATAAGTCCTAGCACATCATCAGAACTTGCTAATGAGGTAAAATACGAAGCCTTAGCGCTTACCCCAAAGGTTGTGTATTCACCAATAGAAACATCCTGATCTATAATCATACATTCATTGTAACAAAAAAACCCATGAAGGTGGATTTTCTCGATTCTTCTATTAAGCTTCGACTTCGTCTGATTCTTCTGCTGGAACAATTTGTGTTGGATCAAGGATTTCAGTAGAAAAGGTTTGAATATCAATTTGTTCTCCATTATATACAAATCCCGGCGTTCCTGGTAATTGTAATGCCGCTGCTTCATCCGCATCACTTCTTACGCGCTCTTTGATTTCGTCTGACTCTAGGTCAAAGCGGAAACGGTCTTCATTAATACCAATAGCTACAGCATAGTCTCTAAAGAATTTTTCAGGATTAAATGACTGTGACCATTCTGACTGTTTATCAAATAGCATATCATGCATTTCCCAGAATTTTCCCTGGACTGCTGCCGCTTCGGCTGCTTGAGCTGCCAATGTTGCGTTCGGGTGAATTTGAACCAATGGGAAATGTCGATACTCCAGAACAAACTGGTCCCCCATAGCATCCACCAAAGAGTTCACTACTGGCACAGCTGCCTTACAGGCTGGGCACTGCAAATCTGAGTATTCAATCAAACGAATCTCAGATTCAACATTACCTTTTTCGTGAGCAGCATCAGCAAATGTTTCTACATTCGCAAAAGATGCAGTATCAACCGTTTTGTCTTTTCGTGAAATAATAAATGATCCTACTAATATAATAACAAGAAGAGCAATCACGACTTGCCAAATCTTTTTGTTTCGATGTTTTTTTGATGTATTAGACATATGCACCAGTGTAAACCTTGGCCTGAATTATGCAAGAAAAAATACTATTACACAGAACGTCCGTGCAATAGTATTAAGGTCTTGAATATAAAATTATATAAAGGTTATTTCTTCTTCGTTTTCTCTGGAATCTTTATTTCTTTTTCCTCCAAACATTCGAAGCCCTACTTTAACTATTAATTTAATTACAAGGAATACAGCCACCCCAAAAACAAAGATTTGCATTAGATGAGCTAAGGTTAGCTCTGATGTTTCTTCAAAGAAGATAGTTTCAGCAAAGACGTTCGATGGGAGTACCACAATAAACAAGAATATTATTTTTTTCATACTAAAATAAGAAGGTTTGATATTTATATTAGCCATAATAAAAACAAAGTCAAAATAACTTTGTTTTTATAGAATACGGTACCAGCGTTTTTTACCGATTTGAACCTCGTCACCTGATGTTAGTTGTGTTTCTAGTCCAATTTTTTCTCCTGATATTTTTATGGCCCCTTCTTCAAAGAGTCTACGAACCTGCGTTTTACTCTCTCCTGTTGCGGCGACAAGAGTTTCTACAATATCTCCGACGATTGATACCTCCGGCATGTCTGAAGGTTTGTTGTCTTTTGAAACATCGTTAATCCAGGCTCCCTTTGCAGCAAGCGCTTCTTCTTCTGAATGAAAACGAATACAGATAGCGTGGGCCAGATCAAATTTTATGTCTCGAGGGTTTTCTTCCGAATTCATTCGAGCTGAAACTTCTTCAAGATTCGCATCGGTTAAAAGTTCAAAAGCAAGAAGAAGCATGTCATCTGACCAGGTCATGATTTTTTTGAATTTTTGTTCAGCAGAGTCGAGAAACGACAACATGTTTCCTGTTGTCTTACCCATTTTCTCACCATTGTTATCAACCAGGAGCTTCATTGGGATAACAAATTTTTCTTTTGGTGGTGTTTGATTTTTTAACAAATCACGACCAACCAACATATTGAACGTCTGATCATTTCCACCAACTTCTCCGTCTACATTCATTACGACTGAATCCCATCCTTGCATCAAAGGATACATAAATTCGTGGATATATACTGGTGTTCCAGCATCAATGCGACGCCTAAACATATCTCGGTCGAGCATTCGCTGTACAGTCATTTGGGAAGCTAGCTTGATAACGTCCGCAAAATTCATCTGATCTAACCATTCACCGTTAAAACGAAATTCTGCAGAATTACTTCCTTCGAAGTCTAAAAATAAAGCTGCCTGATCCTTGTAGAGAATAGCATTGTCTAAAACCTCCTGGTGCGTCAAAGGTTCGCGAACATCAGATTTGTCTGGGTCGCCAATACGAGCCGTAAAGTCCCCGATCAAAAGAATAATTTTGTGACCAAGTTTTTGTAACTGAGCGAGTTTAATCAAGGGAATAACGTGCCCCATATGTAAGGTTGGCCCTGTTGGATCAATACCTAAATAGATAGTCAAACGTTCTCCTGAAGCGAGGCGAGAACGAAGAAAGTCTTCTTTCGGGAAAATTCGTTCAACTCCGCGAGTAACAATGGTTTCTATTTTTTGTGGGTCAGTATCTATAGTCATACCTCAAGTATATAGATTGGTATTATATATTCAAGATATTTCTTATTCTAATATTCGTACGAATATTAGAATAAGAAATATCTTGTTGGTGGATAGGAAAAGCAGCGGCCATATAGGGCCGCTGCTTTTCAAGTTCAAAACTATAATTTTGAATTTAAGTATAGATTATAGCCGCGTAATGTCTCGTGATGAAAACAAATTCATCGTCCAATCCAACATAATCTTGAATCGCTTTTTCCATGATGCGAAGTTAAACAGATATACTGTTCGCCAAATGAACCATGCAATAACCCCCTTAAATTTAAAGGCTCCTAACTGAGCAACAGCATTATACGAACCAATAGATGCCAACAAGCCCTTTTCCTTGTAAACAAAAGGCTGTAGTTCTTTTTCCTTCATCATTCGTACAATATTTTTTCCTGTCAGTGTTCCCTGCTGTTTAGCTACCTGTGCCGTCATAGGTAACCCTCGCCCATCCTCCGTCGGGAATAATGCAATATCACCGAGTATAAATAAATTCTTTGCGCCTTTTGCTTCCAAAAACTCATTGATACAAATACGCCCACGCTCAATTTCAAACCCTCCTGCCGTGCACGTCATGTCATTAGGGCGAACTCCGGCAGCCCAAATGACGGTTCCCCCTGGAATAAGCTCTTCTTCGTTCGTCATAACCCCCTCGGCAGTAACTTCTGCAATGCGGGTATTGTTTCTAACGCTAATTCTGTCGCGAGCCAAAACACCTGTCGCATATTCCTGCATATCCTTATCAAAAATATTGAGAATATTTGGACCTGCATTTACCAGGCAGAGAGAAATATCTTTAGGGTAGATATTTTTGTACTGTTTGCTCAGCGTATTAAACAATAATTCGGCTGCCTCACCAGCAAGCTCAACTCCTGTAGCTCCTCCTCCGACAATAACAAAACTCAGCAGTTTTTTCCGCAATTCGATATCAAATGTCTGGGATGCTTCTTGCAATACATCAATAAAACGATTACGTAAAATTCTCGCGTCCTCCAAATCTTTGAGAGTATAGGCAAATGTATCTGTTCCCTTCGTCTCAAAAAATTGCGTTGTCGAACCAATACCAAGTACACAAATATCGTAGCTGATTTCTCTGTCAGATAAGGTAATGGTCTGTTTATTAGAATCCATTGCAAGAATCTCTGACTGAATGAAAGTTGTCGATGAATCAAGGATATCCAATAGAGGTTCAACAACATGATGTTCATCAAGACTGGCCCCTGCAACCTCAGGTAGCAGCGGTGTAAAGAGAAAATGATTATGTCGGTCAATCACCGTAATATCACATTGTTTTTTGACCCATGAAGGCAGTGACTTGTATGTATATACCCCAGCAAATCCTCCCCCTGCAATTACAAGGTGAATTCGACCCTTGGTCGAAGAGAGAGTGCCTTCAGCCGAAGACGATTCCTTTTGAGTCTTGTTATTTGTGTTTTGCGTTGAATCTGTGGTTTCTGATTCGAGGTCATGAGCCTGATCTGTAATGGCTGCATCCTCCGGTGCAAGATGTTTTTTATTCATGATCTCCAGTATATATTACGCGCCTTGCTGCGCAAGGAAAGGTGCGAATTTATTTTCTATAATAGTTGTTTATAAGTCGATTGAGAATGTCTTGATTTTTTTACAAAAGAGGCTCATAATCCTCATTAACCATTTTATATGGGTTAAATTATTCGC
>ENA-ORXM01003641-ORXM01003641.1-marine-metagenome-genome-assembly--contig:-NODE-3641-length-14931-cov-4.528141_pt1 | contig 14931 bp, 12 predicted proteins | sample MGYA00237867_ERZ511480 | MGnify/ENA primary metagenome ERZ511480 (study PRJEB26309, sample SAMN06266103) | marine metagenome | isolation source: Algal blade | place: United Kingdom:Sidmouth, United...
AGGGTTACAACCCTGTGTAATCGGGTAGGGTAGATCAATTTGGCGTGATTTTTAGGAAAAAATCATGACAAATTACCAACAAGATTTACCTCCGTTTTCAGTGCAACGTCTAGAAAAAAGAAGCAATCCAAAACTTTAAAATACGAATATCTTCCTGATACAGAACAGCTTTACCTACTTGTGAATATCCCTATAATATCCCTAATATAAATTCGCGACGTGCGTCAGCGCCAAAGCTCGACAAGCCAAAGGCGCGTAGGAGCAATGGGGAGAAACGGCATTCCGCATGAGCCTAGTGTGCATGGCTGGTTGGCGGGATATAGTGTATCACCCGACGCCGTCCAGATTCTTCTCTGGACTGGCGATGATCCCAGAAATATAGTAGACAATAAAAAAAGGTTCCCAGCAATACGCTAGAAACCTTTAGGGTTTGGATGTTCAATTATTCTTAAAAGTCTAACACATTTCTGTTGCAGCAAAATGAAAGTTAGCTTCAATGTTAGCATTTTCGTCGGAGTCAGATCCGTGTACTGCGTTCTCGCCAATGCTAGTTGCATATAGGGCGCGGATGGTACCTTCATCAGCTTCTTTAGGATTTGTAGAACCTATCAGCTTTCTAAAATCGTCGACAGCGTTGTCCTTTTCTAAGACTGCAGCTACGATAGGACCCGAAGACATGAAGTCTACAAGTTCACCATAGAATGGTCTCTCCTTGTGAACAGCATAAAATTCACCAGCCTTCTCCTTACTCAACTGAGTAAGCTTAAGTGCAACGATCTTAAAACCACCCTTATTTATATGAGCGAGTATAGCTCCGATGTGTCCATTCTTGACTGCACCAGGCTTAATCATTGTAAAAGTTCTATTTCCTGCCATGTTCGTTAATAATTAAGATAAACATTAAATTCGCGGCAAATGTAATAAAATAATATCATCAATACTGTTATCCAAAAATTAATTAGAAAAAAGATTGTCTCCTTCTTTTAAGTTTACAATAGCATTACCTAATTAGGTCGTAAAATTAGACAAGATATGACTACATTTGCGCATAGAAATCGATCAAAGATAGTATGCAGAATTTTACCCAACTTCAAGAAATTTTATCGACACCCAAGGATATTTTGATCACTTCTCATCGTAATCCTGACGGTGATGCGGTTGGTTCTTCCCTAGCGCTGATGCACTATTTAAAGTCACTTTTTCATACTGTCTATGTTTCTTTTCCATCAGATTTTCCCAATAACTTTGCGTGGATGGAGGGCAGCGATGAAGTACTTATATATGACTCTAAAGTAAAGAAAGTCAATAAGATTATAGACAATGCTGACTTAGTCTTTGCGCTAGACTATAATGGACTGGATCGTATTGATAAAATGGGAGAGTATATTGCAAAGAGTAAGGTGCCTGTCGCGATGATTGACCATCATCTGCATCCACAGGAGTTCAGTCAATACACCTTATCTGATCCGACTGCTAGCAGCACCTGTGAGCTGGTATATGACTTCATAAAGCAGATGGACGAGAGTAAACCACTGGATGTAAAGATTGCGGAATATATCTATACAGGTATATTGACGGATACAGGTTCTTTTAAATATAGTGTGTCACCAAAATTATTCAAAATAGCTGCGCAGTTGCTAGAGACTGGGGTGGATGCAGACAAGGTGCAAATGCTGGTGTTCAATAGTTTACCAATAAAAAACTTAGAGCTGCTTGGTTATTGCCTTAATAAGCGTATGGAAATCTTGCCTGAAATAAAAACTGGAATCATAACACTGACAAAAAAAGATTATGAAGATTTTGATATCCAACGTGGCGATACAGAGGGGATTGTTAATTATTTACTCATGCTCAATGATGTAAAAGTTGCAGCTTTCGTATCCGAGCAACCTAAAATAGTCAAGCTTTCTTTGCGCTCAAAAGGGGACTATGCGGTAAACGAAATAGCGTCGGCTCACTTCAAAGGTGGAGGGCACAAAAATGCAGCAGGTGGCGCCTCATTTACGGGTCTTAGTTCCACGCTAAAGAAACTGAAGAAAATTCTCACGGAACAGTATTCTGAAAATAATGGCATCGCTGAGGATAAGGATTAATCCGTATTTGCCTTCTCAATTCTTATGCCGTATTAAAACTATAATTTATCATAGATTAATGTAATTAAGTGATAATTTGGTATGTTTGCGCATCAAAAAAAATAATCATGAAAAATCTAATTTATATTCTCGCCTTGGCTACCATTTTTAGCTGTGGAGACACTGCTAAGTCAAATGGATCAGCTGATATCGATGGGGAGATTGTGCCTGGCTATGAGTATGTTAATCACACGAAAAAAGGGGGAGATAAACCTAAGGTTTCTGACTATGCATACTTTAACTATTATGTGATGGATGGAGATTCCCTGATGTTTTCTAACACCACTGCCTCTGGAGAGACGCAGAAAGTACTCATCAGCGATGATTTTACTGGGAAAAATGTTGGTCAAAAGCCATTGATTCTTGCACTGCAAAAAATGACCGTCGGTGATAGTCTTTCACTCTATATACCAAGAGATTCCTTGCCTCCAAGTAATAAACTCAATGCGGAGCGTCTAACTTATCACATCGCATTAAAGGAAATAAAGGACGAAGCCTCTTTCATGGCGGATATGGAAATAGAGAATCAGAAAAGACAAAAAGAAATGGCTGCTAATCAAGCTAGAGAATCAGAGATAGCTGAAATGGTGGCCTTACGTGCTAAAGAATATAAAAGAGGTGCGTTAGATGATAAAATTAAAACTACTGACTCCGGTCTAAAGTATATCATCCACGAAGAAGGAACTGGCGAGACTCCTAATCCTGGGCAAGAAGTTTTTGCTAATTACTTTGGTGCCTTGACAGACGGTACTCCTTTTGATAATTCATGGAAGCGTGGTCAACTCTTTAACTTTCCTGTAGGACAAGGTAGAGTGATCCGAGGATGGGACGAGGGTTTTGCCATGTTGAGTCCAGGTGCTAAAGCAACGTTTTTTATTCCTGCTGAATTAGGATACGGAGCCACGGGTTCACCTCCAACCATACCACCTAATAGTGAACTTATTTTCTATGTTGAATTTGATAGTGCTCGATAATCATGACGGAGGACCACTTAGCTAAGTTAAAGGAAAGATTGGGCGCTCTAAATCGCTATCTTTGACGTCGATAAACGACTAGTAGAAATAAAAGAAAAAGAGCAACTTACCTTAGATCCAGACTTTTGGAACGACTCTAGTAGAGCAGAGAGCATCTTGAAGAATATCAAGATGAACAAGAATTGGGTAGAGGACTATCAAAAAGTTTCTGCTATTGCTGATGACACAGAAGTACTGTTGGAGTTTTTCCGTGAGGGAGAAGTTAAAGAGTCTGAGCTGGAGGCTCAGTTTAGTAAGGCGGAAGATGCCGTAGCTGACTTAGAATTTAAATCCACACTCGATACAAAAGAAGATTCTCTTTCCTGCCTGCTAGAAATTAATGCTGGAGCAGGTGGTACAGAGTCCTGCGATTGGTCGGAAATGCTGCTACGCATGTATACCATGTGGGCAGAAAAAAGCGGCTATAAGGTGCGCCTACTCAACGAGGTGCGCGGTGATGTAGCCGGTATAAAATCTGTAGAAATAGAAATAGAGGGGGACTATACTTATGGTCATCTCAAAGGTGAAAATGGCGTGCACCGGCTAGTTCGTATCAGCCCCTTTAATGCACAGGGAAAGCGACAGACCTCTTTTGCTAGTGTATTCGTACACCCGCTTGTCGATGATACCATAGAGGTGACTATTAATCCAGCGGATATAGAATGGGATACTTTTAGGGCCAGCGGCGCTGGTGGTCAGCATGTAAATAAAACGGAATCCGCCGTGCGTGTTCGTCACCTGCCTTCTGGGGTGGTGGTCGAATGCCAACAAGAACGCTCTCAACATCTCAATCGGGAAAAAGCGCTCACTATGCTAAAGTCTCGCCTTTACGAACTAGAACTTCAAAAGCAATATGCGGAGCGGGATTCTGTAGAAGCAGGAAAGACTAAAATAGAATGGGGTGCTCAAATTAGGAGTTATGTGCTTGATGATCGTCGTGTAAAAGATCATCGATCGAATTACTCGACTAACAAAACGGACGCTGTCCTCGACGGTGATATTGATGCTTTTCTGAAGGCCTATCTGATGCTAGGAACTTAGGAGTTATTTGCAAATCATTCGAATTTACTCTATATATTTATTACTGGATTGTCCTTCTCAACACTATATACGAGACATCATAAATTATAGTATTTCTACAAGTGCGACCAAATCTATTCAGTTATTATCGGATGACTTTATGAGTCTCATCCATTCTTTTTCGTGCATCACTTTCCCCATCCATTAATAGATACCTATTGGAGAATATAGATTTTCTCAGGTCTTAAGTACTGCAACAAATAGTTGACTATATAGGGATATTCGTAAAAAGATTAAACTGTAGAACCATAGGGAGTTATCAAAATTTAAGGGTTTGGATTACTCTATTTTTTTAAATTTTTCGATAAAAACGGGGTATTTCTTGTTGGCAATTTGTCATGATTTTTTCCAAAAAAATCAAGCCAAATTGGATTTAACTCTGATGATAATCCTGGGTTTTCAACCCAGGCCTATAAATATTTCACTCCCGAAAATCGGGACGAGCTACGCTGTGGTGATGTGCTCTTACTACTGAATATCACTATATATAGACCCCGCCATCTCCTCATATGGATAAGTAGCATAGTGGAACAATAAATCCAACATAAATCTTTAGATTGCGTCATCATAAAAGATAAGATTGCTGCAAATTTCAAAGAAATATAATGTGCCGTATTTATATATAGGCGTGGCGCTATGCTGTGTTTGTCTAGGGCGTGCATATCAGTGCCTTTTCTGGGATGTTCCGATTCGTGCGCTTTTATGGAATGAAGAATTTATGGCAGCCCCAATCGCTTTCCTATTAAAGGTAACTTGGAGTGAATATCTGCTTCATCCAGACATAAATAGTATTACTCAGGGCATTATTTCTAGTATCGGTATTGGTTTGCTGGTCGGGTGCTTTACATTAGTATATACTAACCATCAGCGGATGAGGTGTATGTCAAGCTATTTCCTTTTAAGCCTGTTAGTTTTCATTGCCTTTTTATATCACCTAAAGAAGTTCCACACTGCTGGTCAGTTTTTTGAATATACACTTCAATTTATGACGCCCATTATTTTTTGGAAAATTCTGCAGCGAGGGGCGACCTCCCGTTGGATTATATTGGTTAAGACTTCTATCGCACTTACTTTCATTTCACATGGATTATATGCGCTTGGGTTCTATCCTATCCCGGGCAATTTTGTTGCCATGACAATCAATATTCTAAACTGTAGCGATGCGTTTGCCATTCAATTTTTAATGCTTGTCGGTTTTTTAGATTTGTTATGCAGTATAGGTTTATTTTTTGGTAGAAGAGTCTTTCAAGTATCCATACTCTATTGTATTATATGGGGTTGCTTGACAGCCTTTGCACGTATAGTGGCAAATGTTGACTTTGAAGCTTTTGGAAGTACCATGCATCAGTGGGCTTATCAGACACTTTATCGCGCACCTCATTTCTTGATTCCTATAGCGCTTTACGCCACAATAAATTTAAAGGCAGACACAAGTATAACTTTAGAAAAGAAGAAGTAGCATTTATAAGAATATTTTTTTGGGTCTCCACCGAAGGCTAGCCTACCAGAGCTTACGCTACCTCGGTGCCGGGCTATGCGAGGCCAGGTCCGTTGGACTGCATCCTAAGGGCTGCACCTCTTCTATCCCTGATACGGAGACTGAGATAGGAGATGGAGCGTCGTTATATTTGTATAGGTTTAATGTATTATAATATAGTTCCTACTGATGCATTTTTATCTTGTAGTTTTTAATATTAACTTATTTGCTATTTATAAGAATGAAAGTTTATTCTATTTTACCTAATTAGCTTTAGGAAGTAAAATGCAATTAAAATAGCGAAAATATTAAATAGTGGATATATCAAAAAATGCTATATGGTCTATGTGCGCAGAATGCAAGGGAACTGGAAAAAAGTACCGAAGGCTACGAAAAAAATTACGACTTCGACATCAAGCTGCATTAGCTGAATATGAAAAGTCCGTTGATAAAGGAGACGCTCCCATTCGTCCCAAAGGTTCACAATATGCTTGTCGGACATGTAGTGGATCTGGACTAGTACAATCAAAAAGCTACCTAATACCCAATAGTAATATTTACCCCCATCTAGCTATTGTTGGTGGAGGTATTGGAGGTACTGCCTTGGCAGTAGCCTGCTTGCATCGTGGTATTCCCTATACACTATATGAGCGCGATGACAGTTTCGATGCCCGTTCACAAGGCTATGGACTTACTCTACAGCAGGCTAGTAAGGAGATGGATCGCTTCGGTCTGCACGCTCTAGCAGATGGAGTAGTATCAACAAGACATGTGGTACATACTACAGATGGCCAAATAATAGGGGAGTGGGGCATGAGGAAGTGGATAGGGTGCGATACAAAGAAAATTCCACGGCGAACTAACATACATATTCCTCGTCAATCCTTACGCGCAGCCTTACTCAAGATGCTGCCTGCCAATACTGTGCAATGGAATCATCTGTTTACCCATTTCCAAGATTTTAAAAATAATGAAATTGAAATCAATTTTAAAGTCAATGGAAAGGTGAAGACTGCTCATACCAACCTTTTGGTTGGAGCAGATGGTATTCGTAGTACAGTCCGCAGTTTGCTAATTGAAGAAGGCGTATCACCTCTCCAGTATCTAGGATGTATAGTGATTTTGGGTATCTGCCCATTAAGTGATTTAGCAGATATTGACAGTCCGCTATTGGATTCTGAAACTGTATTTCAAACAGCCAATGGCAAAGAGCGAATATATATGATGCCATATACAAAGGATTCGATCATGTGGCAACTCAGCTTTCCGATGCCTGAGGAAGAAGCAATCGCGCTAAGTGTGAAAGGACCTCATGCATTAAAAAAAGAGGCTGGTCGTCGAACAAAGTGGCATGATCCTATACCACAAATCTTATCAGCTACCAAGACTTCTCTTATTTCTGGCTATCCCGTATATGATAGAGAAATACTTAAGCCAGAATTATTAGGACAAAGTGATCATGTTACTCTACTTGGGGATGCAGCTCATCCTATGAGTCCCTTTAAAGGGCAAGGCGCCAATCAAGCACTTTTGGATGCATTGTTTTTGGCTCAAATAATTACAAAAAATAACGAACCTGATTCTCATTGGCGAGAAACGGGATTACGGGAAGCTATCCTGAATGCATATGAATTAGAAATGATAACGCGTACCGCGTCCAAAGTAAAAGACTCTGCAGCGGCCGCTAAATTCTTGCATTCAGATATAGTATTGCAAAAAGGAGATGAACCTAGGGGGCGCCGTCATTTGATAGACAAGGACGCGAATACTGACCCTCAAATATAGCATTTAACTTATTTGATATTGACATAATAAATCTGGCTTCCGCCCCTTTCAAAGTACACCTAATTCATGTACCTTTCAGTCTCAATTGAAAGTGGAATTTATGGGTGGCACTAAAATGCAGAATTTTCTAAAAGAGATACTAGGTAATTTGCCAAATGATTGGCTGAAGCTTACCACGCATAGACTTGACATCTATAATGAAGAATTGGCTAAGGTCGAATTCTTAGTGGCATTTGAGAAGCTATTCAAGGATAATAATATTAAATCAGAGGCGCTTAGCGCTCTCCCTACAGCATATGACTACATCCGACTGGGTCATCCTTTATCCTGCGTTTTGGAATGGGCTCTTGCTAAACAGCTACAAATCAAGGCAGATAGCGTTATCGCATTTAGCTCTAGGACGATGCCAGTATTGGCAGTATTAAGAAAGAATTTGCTAGAGGGAAAAAAAACGCGCATTGTTCATACGGATATTCTGCCAATAAATCTTAATCCAGAAGTTTTAAGGAAGGTATATGGCTACTCGTTTGAACTGTATCATATACGCAGCATTAGTGATTTAACTACCTTTGAGGGAAGTACAATTCTTATTACAAACCAACAAATCCCTATAGATGCCATTTCCAAAAAAGTAGATTTTGTGATTAATATACTTGATCAAATTGGAAGTATATTTATCGTTCATGGAGATGATAATAGAAGCTATATTTCAGATATACAGCATGTCAGAAGACGGGAAACTATTGCTATGACTCCAGATAATTGTCTTGTCGCCTTGGAGGCGATGGTTGATATACCTGATATAGGTATTGATATGGACGCTGTGGTTAAAAATAAAGCAAAGGTGCTATCATCAATTGCACAAGTAACAGATGCTAGTATTCCAGCGCTGGTTGGATCGAGTGGACTCTCAGTACAATATGCTATCATGATGGGTCTAATTCACGATGCCCAAGAAAAATATAAAGGCAAAGCTATTAAATTTATAGTTCCACCTAACTGCTACGGAGGGACTAATGACCAAGCGCGCAGAGTAGCTGCTTGCTTAGATAATGTGGAAATAGTTGATTTACCAGTTGATGGCGATAATAATATGGTAAGAAGTGTGGATGCTGTTCTCGATAGGATCGCAAGCATAGACGCTATTCCATTTATAATTGCCGAAATCCCCACAAATCCACGTGTTGAGGTACCCGATCTTTCAGCATTAAAAGAGGCACTCGGTAGAGAACGAAGGACTGCAGCTGGTGATCTTGCTATTAGTCCAGTATTTATCCTAGATCAAACATTTTGTCCAAATGTCCACTTTATGGGCGATGGTAAACTGCTGTCTGAAATTAAAGCCATATCCTATGCTAGTGGATCTAAATTTCCTAGTGGAGGTAGATGTACTGCTGGTTATTGCGTAGGGAATATATTAGCAATGGACATAATGACTAAGATTGAAAATCATCTGAAGTTATGCGATAATGAAGCTACACCTAAGCAGTATGAAATCTTAGCGGAACAATTACCTTCTATGAATCAGAGAATTGCCGACGCCTACTCGAATACTAGGAACTTTGTAAATTTCATTCAAAATGAACTCCCTGCTGCGAAGTTAAATTTTGTTTCAGAAGAATTAGCAGCACAAGGTTTTACGCCGTCTGTTTTTTCTTTAGATCTTCCTACCAGAGGTAATACACCAGAAGAAAAAGAAACGCATAAAAGAGCTTTAAACTACAAGTTAATTGATATGATGATCACGGAAATTCCTGATGAGAGTAAATATTGCGTAAGCTATGGTCAGTTAAAAGGTTGCTACTGGACTATCCCCGCCACCTCTACTCAAGGAACCACTAAGGAAATAGATAAAGATTATATAGCTAGAGTAGCCTTATCACCGGATATGGATTTGGACCGACACAAAAAAGTATTTAAAGAATTTGTGATGAATATCTAGGTAGGTATATTCTTTTACAGCAGTGTACAAATGCAAATAGAATATAAACTTTATAATGGCATATAAGCAATAGCCTTTATCTCAATTAGTAAATTGGGGTGGGGGAGTTGATGTACCGCCACGGTCGTTCTCGTAGGACCCGTGTGATCAAAAAACTCACCGTAAACCTCGTTGTATCCTTTAAAATCCTTCATATCTACTAGGTAAGTCGCCATATCAATTAGATGAGATTTATCAGCGCCTATTTTCCCCAACAAAGCTATAATATTGTCAATGACAGCTTTGGTTTGTGATTTTATGTCAAGGGACCAAGTACCATCTTGATTTTGAACGGCACCGACATGTGTATTGTCAGCGCGACGGCTACTCGTACCCGAAACATATATAAAATCTCCGACTCTCTTAACGTGCGGATAGTTGCCAAGCGGCTGTGCTTTATCTTTGATGACCATAAATTAAATTGCTTTGAGGTTATATAAAATAGGTTTGCTTGGAGATGCGTCTAACTCCAAAGGCGCAATCTGTAAATTAAGTAAGTAGTATCCATCTTCAATACTATCAGCGACATATATCAACTCTGTGATAGTTGCTTGGTTTCGCCTAATGTCTAATGTATTACCATCCAGATCTAATCCCCAGAATAAGTGGTGCGCTGCTAGTACACCCTTATCTACCTCACGATCTACGGAGGGAGTATCGATCAAGAGGTGCTCTACACCAAGATTAACTAATAACTGCATAGCATCCTTAGTAATATAAGGTGGATTAGTTCCAGAATAGTCCTTAGATTTCTTCTCTATAGGATTTGGAGAAGTCCTTATAATTATCGCTGAAGGAATCTGCGTCGGTAATTGTGGATTCAGCTGGTCTAGTGTAATGACTTGATCACCATTGTCCAAAGTCTCTAGAGGTACAGTAACCAGATAGGCATGAAAGTGAAAATTTTTAAGTACTTGGTTAACGGATTCTTGAGCAGGAGTAATATGCCCTAAACATTCCGTATGCGTACCATTGCCATGCGGATTGAGCTGGACATCATAAAAGTTGACGGGTGCGCCCCGATTAACAGAGCCAATAAAATCACCATCTGTATATGGTTCTATTCTCACGTCTGGGGCATTAAAGCACTTGACTTGCCCTATTGGGATAGAAATGTCAATAGGCTCAGATAAATTTACCTGATACTTCTTATCATTTAAATTTACTTCAATGATCATATGGTCAAGGCATTTATTTTTTTATATACACCTTCCAGATTAAGGTCCTCCACCTTGTTTTCGGCACATAACTCTAGAAGTAGTTCGTCTTGCGCTCGTCCACGACGCATGGCTTCTTTATAAGGTAGCTCTGGCCTAAAGGTTACCAATGAATATTTTGAATAATAGTCGTCATAGGTTTGCTCTAACTTCATCTCTAATGTACGCTTTCTAATAAAGGGTATGTCGTCAACCTTATCTTGCATTTCATAAAAATTATCGATGGCAAGGTCAGCGATGGCATTGGTATTTTCGACTCGAAGATCTTGAAAAGCTTCAAATATGGCTATCCAATCTCCTCGCAACTTTTCATGCACTTCATCGAATACACGAACATCTTCAAATGATGCATTCATACCTTGACCATAAAAGGGAACGATTGCATGCGCAGCATCACCCATAATGCATACCTTACCGTAGGCTTGCCAAGGGTAGCATTTATTAGTGCCTAACACCCCCACTGGATTGTCAAAATAATCCTCCTGCAGGTCGGGCATATGCGGTAGACTATCTGAATAGTACTTTTCAAAGAAGGCTTGCACTTTGTCAGGAGTATTAAGCGTATTGAATCCAGCTTCCCCTTCGTAAGGGTGAAACATAGTTACTGTAAAGCTACCATCTAGATTAGGCAACGCGATCATCATAAATTTTCCTCGGGGCCAGATATGCAATGCATTTTTTTCTATTCGCCAAGAACCATCCTCAGCTGGTGGTATTTGTAATTCTTTGTATCCTGAACGTAGAAAGTTTTGACTATAGTTGAAGAGTAGTGCAGTGGTCTTTGCCATCATACTCCTTCGGACAGATGATCCTGCACCGTCCGTTCCTAATACTACATCTGCATGGACTATTTCTTCTGACCCATTTTTATTTTTAAAAATGGCGCTGCCTTCCTCAAGATTTACCTTTATGCATCTAGAGTCAAATGTAATATGCAGATTTTCAAAACTGTCTGCTTTTTCTAAAAGCGCTACATTTAGTCCTGTACGTGAAATAGAATTGATGACTTCATCTTTTCTTCCGCTGTACTTACTGGAGCGTAGTTCTCCCGCCACACTATGAATCATCCGTCCGACCATAGGGATGCATTGCTTTTTTATTTGCTCAGAAATACCTACATTTTCCAAGGCTAATAGGCCTCTAGCAGATAAGGCTAGATTGATAGATCTGCCACCCTCTAATGCCTTAGTGCGCAAGTCATAACGTGATTCTCGTAGCTCTACTTGATAGCCCTTCTGAGCCATTTTTATAGCTAAGAGTGAACCACACAATCCGGCTCCAACGATTAATATCTTTTCTGTCATATTTGTTTTTTATTGCGCACTCTATATAAATTCATAGCGGCGTAAAAGTGTCGCAAAATATGGAAATTTATTAGCGTGAGCAAATAGGAAAACGTAAGTAGCATGCTTTTAGGATGCTAATATTATCTATACCTTTTCTGCCAATGTGGTCAGTATCTGCACTGTCTTAGATAAGGTTTGATGTACAGGACAACGATCAGCAATTTCCATTAGTCTCGCCCTCTGCGTATCATCAAGTTCTCCTTCTAATTCTATTACCTTACTGAAGGTTTCGATTTTTCTTGAGTTCTCATCGCAGTTCGCACAATCTTCCTCATATCGCCTTCCATAATCTATATGAACGAAAACACTCTCAAGATCCCATTTCTTTCTTCTTGCATACATCTGTAAGGTCATTACGGTACACGAGGCAAGCGCGACGGAAAGATATTGGTAAGGCGATGGACCAAAATCGTCTCCACCTGCGTCCTCCGATTCATCAGCAAGTAGACCATGATCACCAGCGCGTATCTCTGCAGTATAGCCTACATTTCCCAACTTTGCGACTACGCTTCTATCCGTTTTTAAGAGCTCTTTTTTAGGTATTATGATATATCGCTTTACCCAATGTGCAATCAATACTCCAGCGTAGGCAGCATCTACTTTATTTGTCAGCATATGGTCAGCACCATCTAGTGACACAAATGACTTTGGATGAAATGCTGCATGATAAATACTTGCTGCATTTTCTATTTTTACTACATCGTCTTGAGGAGAGTGTAATACTAATAGTGGCTTCTTAAGTTCTTTAAGTATTTTGAACATGTCTTTGCTATTCAAATCATCGAGAAATTGTTTTTTAATTGTAAATTCTCTACCGCCAATATTTACTTTCGCTTTTCCTAATTCTATTATAGCTTCTATTTTATCTCTCAATAAATGCGTTACGTGTTCTGGTTCTGATGGTGCACCCACGGTAGCAACAGCCTTTATAAATGCTAGCTGAGAAGCAGCAAAAATGACGGCCGCACCGCCGAGAGAGTGTCCAATCAATATCTTCGGTGCTTCATAGTTTTGCACCAAAAAGTCTGCTGCAGCCAATATGTCTTGAACATTACTCGTGAAGTTTGTATCAGCAAAATCCCCCTCACTTTCACCCAATCCCGTGAAGTCAAATCTTAATACCGCAATACCATTTTGAGTTAAGCCTCTCGCAATATGCCGTGTTGCCGTCAAACTCTTGCTTCCTGTAAAAACATGGGCGAATACAGCATATGCATGTGGTTTTGTATCCGCTGGCAATTCTAAAACTGCGGATAACTCTAAATTACTAGCATTGGAAAATGTTACTTTCTGACTTTTCGGCATAATTTTAACGATTATGTGTTTACATTGAGTCGTTAATGTATGAAATATTTGTCGATACTTGTGGTTTAATTTGCCTAAATTGTCCTAGCAAGTACGATGAAAAAATGCTAAATTGAATTTTTATAAAAGTAAATTATGCACCTTAGATTATATTTAATTACGCTTATGCTTTTTGTAGCTTTCATGGCTCATGCGCAGACTATCACACCAGTAGGTACCGAAAGACAACAGGTACTATCACATGGAGAAAAGGAAAGAGCTTTATTTAAAGCGCAGAAAGATATAGAGCGATCACAAGGAGAAAATGATGAAGAGAATCCAGAAGGGGAGTTCCCTGATAGTGATGAAGATGCTGGCAATAGAGAAAGGACTAGTGAACGCAATAGCATAATTGCTGATCTTAAATCTAGTTTATTCCTTTCCTACAACTTAAATAAAACAGGCCTAGGTACAGATATTATTAAAGTTTCTGCGTATCTCAAGAATACATCTGCAAACGACTTAAATATTACTAAGACAGACTGTATTGGAGAAGCTGGACTTTTTGGATTTAATGTCAACGCTTATCAAATTTATACTCCAGAACCTTGTGCAGGAATCTCACAAACGGAAGAAAAATTGAAACCTGGCAAAATGATAAATTTTGAATTTTACTTAAAAGTCCTTGGAGTTAATCAAGCGCTTGAACTTGTTTATCATACGAAAAATTCTAATCAAGCTGATATTGTCATAGTAGGACAGGAAATGAAATAATTACTGTGATGATAGGGGAGAGGTTCACCAAGCTAGCCACACTTTAATACTAGATACTTAATACATTTAATATTTACTTTTATTATTCTACTCGATATTATTGTCATTTTAGGATCGAGTAAATATTTATCACAGTCAATATCTAAAAAATTTAATGGACTGCAAAAGTGTTTACAATACCGTAGATAATATCTACTTAACATAACGTGCAGCTGTACGTAGTTATCTTAAATTCGACGTAGAAGAATACGATGCAGATTGTTATATGTAATGCGTCGCATAATAGTTATAATTGGTGTTCCATAGAGTACAGTATATAGTAACTTGGCTGCAATTGACGAAAAGGATTCAAATTAGTCAGACTTCTTTTCAACTATGAATAATTAATATAGCACCTACTTATCTTAGTCTATATACAAGTATACATAGTATCAAGCAGAGCTCTACATTTCACTTTTCTCCATGTGTGGTACATCAGTAAGACGAAATACAGTATATGCATTCCTATAATCTATGTTATGTTAAGTAAGAATCTTTACCTAATAACCTCCTAGTAGATACCAATATAGTAGCGTAAATTATACACAGCCTAATCAAACTATAACAAAGTGAAATCAAGTATACTCCACCTCATTTAGACTCGCATGATCTGTCTACCATAGATGATGACCCGATGGAAATATATCTTAATCAAGAAATATCTTCCCATGATTTAGCAAACCTTGCGGATCCAAAGTTTGCTTTAGCGTTCGCATTAGCGCGATCTCCTCCCCTGTTCTAGACAGTTCTAGGTAGGCTCGCTTATGTGTGCCTATACCATGCTCTGCTGAGACGGATCCTCC
>ENA-ORXM01003642-ORXM01003642.1-marine-metagenome-genome-assembly--contig:-NODE-3642-length-14931-cov-4.395112_pt1 | contig 14931 bp, 8 predicted proteins | sample MGYA00237867_ERZ511480 | MGnify/ENA primary metagenome ERZ511480 (study PRJEB26309, sample SAMN06266103) | marine metagenome | isolation source: Algal blade | place: United Kingdom:Sidmouth, United...
GTCCTATTATAAATACCATGTGCTTCAATTACATTTATGAAAGTAGCTTTTTTACTATTGGCTTTTTGATGAATTAAAACTGGATCCTGTCGTAAATTATAATTAGGATCATTTGCGCCTGTTCTTCCTTTGACAACTTTATCTCCCTTTTCTGAAACTGCAGTCATGGTATAAAAACGGTTGTTATTAAACCAATTGAATTGAATAGTACTATCATAAATATCACAGGAAGATTCTTTCCAAATATGTTGATACCCAAAATCCTTTCCCATAGGAGATAAATTCTCTTTCTGTTTAGGGCAATCAAAATTACTTTTCATTGTTTGGCCAAAAAACCATAACGGCAATTCAATATCAGATTCCTTTTCGCAAGCCACCTTAAAAATATCAAAAACTACAGGACCTTTCAGATCTTCATCTTCGATGAGATAAAGAGTTCTTTGCAATTTAGTTCCAGGATAAGCATTATTTTCTGTAGCACTAACTGCTTTAAAATTTTTATTTGAAAAATCAGAAAAGTATAAATCCGGATGATGTGCTTCTGCATTTTTAACTTTCCCATTAAAGTGGGAAGTGTTATCAATGACTATTGTATTATGCCCAACAGTTTGTTTACCAAAAGTTTTATTTTCGGGTAAATACCTGCCTCCAGCTTTTTGATCCACATTGACCCATCTTACGGCCCCATAATCTTGTATGATCTCACCTGCATCATCTAAAAGCGAATAAGATAGTCTATCAAAATGACCGTGGCCCATCCCTTGAGTAGAAAACTTAAAAAGCAATTCCAACTTATTCTGTCTTAGAACTGCAACACCACCTTCTTTTCCAGACACACCATCTCCATATACTTTTGATTGTTTAATAATCTTTTTTGGCTTATAACTTTTTAGTGCCTTTGCAACTTTATAACCAGCTTCGTTTAGCGCAACTGTATTTTGAATTGCTGCCCAATCTAACAAGTACTCTTGGCTATCATCTATCAAATACATTAAATCAACTGCTGTAACTATCTCAAATGATTTGAATGACATTCCTTTTTGGGAATCATTAATTGGAAAAAACTGACCTTGAGTATTAGTGAGTTGCAATAGAGAACGAGTAGCTTTTTTCATGATACCATCTCTATAATTGAATATGTCTAATTCTGGTTTTTTATTATGTAAAGCATGACTAAAAACTAGAAAAGGAAAAATAGCATACCGTTGATAATATGGTCCTTCCGAAAAGTAGCCATCTGGAGAAAAAGAATAATCAAGTTGTGCTAGAAAACCAGCTTGTGTCACACCATCTTTTTTAAAATAACCGCCGTCGTCATCAAAAGCATTTGGATCAATGCCATCATTTTCTAGCCCATAAAGTGCTTTGTGCAACAAGGTATCATTATCCATGGCCAAGGCAGCTAATCCGACTGCAGCGTTTGCCCATGTGCTATGATTGTGAATCCGATTAAAAAACTTAGGATTTTCAATTGAAAGGAAATCTGCAAATGGAACAAAAAGATCTGTTTCAAGTTTCATCCTTTCTTCCTTGGTTAAATAATCATAAATGCAATCATAAGCTTGGCTGCTAAATACTAGCCAATTCGCATCATTTAGACATTGCCAAAAAATCTTCCCTGTGGCATAAGATTTCATAGTTGGATGCAGTGGCAATGTTGGATACAAAGTCGCATATTCTAAAAGCATCTCTTTTACCAATTCAGCATACTTCTCTTTACCAGTTAACTGGTACAAGTTACCAGCATGATGCATTATTTTATAATTGTACTTATGACGCTGATGGGTATATCCTCCGGCCATATCTTTAGGAACAGGAACATCTATTCCATCTTTTATGGCTGAGTCAACCAATTGAATTGTTTGATCTAATTTTTCATCAAACAGATCAACTGACCCAAGACTTTCTTTAATAGTATTTATCCCATCATCTGTTAATGTCAAACTAGGATGTTGACCTACAGAGCAAGATTGGTTCAACAATACTACAAGAAGTATAAAAATGTATTTTATTTTCATTTCTTAACAACTACATTTTCTGAAGAATATGCATCACTATTTGATTGTAAAGGGTCACAGTTTTTGATGGATACATCTTTTAGATTAATGACTGGTTCTCCTACCAATAAGTGCATATTTATTTTTTTGGAATCTTCCATGGAGATATTATTTATCTCTGCAAGTTGAACTCCGTGCAGTGATAATGCTGCATTGTACTTATTTCTTTTATCATGCCCTACATTCGTAAATTTTGTATTGCTCAATTTAAGTATCGGCCCAAAAGTACTTTCATCACGTCCTCCTCTGTAAAGATTTAAGGCAACCCCACCAATATTCTCAAATACACAATTATCCATTTCAAAATTTTCCACATTATAAATACCTATATCATCAAACTCTTTGTCGAGGTTAAACACATGTCCAGTTATATTTTTGAAGTTACAATTATTTACAAGAATGGAGTCTGCAAATGAATTTTTATAAACTTTCAAAACATTAAAACTGTGATTGACATTTAAGTCTTCAAAATCACAATTTTGCATTTTAAGTTTATAATTATCTATCATTGAATACCTACTTGTTCTCACAACTGAGTTTCCAGCATAGTCATCACATTCAGCTCCAGAGAATTTTACATTATCCAATGAAAGAGATCCACCATTATTAATATTAAATAATGACGACCTTTCAAAAGTAACAACAGGTTTTTCTTTAAGACCTTTTGCCCCAACTACAGAAATTGTATGATTAATTTCTATCGCTTTTGATTCATTATATTGGCCACTTTGTTGGAGCACGATTCTATCTCCATCTTTAGATTTTTTGATGGCTTCCAATATTGTATTTTCTCCTGGACCAACTAGAATATCATTACCAGTATCGAATTTGATGTGATAAGATTTTCTTGGGTACCATTTTACTCCAGTATTAGTGTGGTCTACCTTAGGCATCGATGTGTCTGGTCCAATTTCTGGATGATCCACTGATCTCAATACACCATTTACACGTTTCAGATTCAAGGTACTTCTCTCAAATCCAGTTTTCAATTCTTTTCCTTTGTATTTTGGGAAGTTCATATTCTGACTTAACAAATTATCTTTAAATGCTATCCCACTAACATCATCATAAATTGTAAATACATCATTCCTTTTTGTGTTGTAAATAATATTGCGTTTCATTTCAGTATTGTGAGGAGCCGCACTTCTTTCTTCATCCGATCCTGCACACAATTGGATATGATCGCAATCGACTAATATGTTATTTATTGCTTTAGAATCTATGACTTGAAAATATCTATTCAAAGGTGAATTAGGAACACCATTCATCATGACAAGAGCTGCTCTAAATCGAGTACCTGTAATGCCTTCAATGTAGTTATTTTTTACTGTTTGTGTTTCATTTATAATTCTGATACCCCCAGTATTAGGTTTGCCATTACCAAAAAAATAATTGTTTTCGACTAAGGTCTCATTTCCGTGACGCATAGTAAGTGTACCTTGGCATTCGTAAAAGGTATTGTTTTTGAAAACATTCTGACAAGACTTACTTGAAATTATTTCAAGCTCTCCGTTACAGTTTTCAAAATAATTGTTTTCAACTTTTGTGTTAGAGTTTGACATGGAGTAATGACTAGTTCCTACTCTTAAAGTTTCTCCACCATTAGATCCAAGAATTGGATGATAGCCAAAGTAGTTATAATCGATGATGTGATTATTTTCTCTACTTGCTTCTGTTTTTAGCCTTACAGCTAATGTCACTCCACGATTTCTTTTTCCAACCAGGTAGTTATGGTCGAACCTATTATTTTTTCCATAAATTTCTACCCAATAATCCGAATCATGTCTTTCGGTAGGATTGTAGTTATCAATAACACACTCTGTTACTCTGCAATTATTGCATAGTTGTTCTTTGGAATTTCTAAAAGAGATAACAGACCCACTTGGAGTATGTCCATTCCTAAAAACCAAACCTTCTACATGAATATAGCTTCCTCCAATTTTAATATTAGATTGACCTTCTAAGAAGGATTTTCCTTTTTCTTCAACGGTAATTATTATTGGCTTTTCCGCTGTTCCATTATTGGAAATTTTTAGTTCTGCATCTTTCCATATCCCATTTGCTAAAACCAATTTATCTCCAGGTGCTGCGTTCTGAGCTGCAGTGTTGAAAGCTTCTACAGTCTTAATCAGACCAGTGCTTTGAATTTTTTCTGTTGCTAGTGTATCCGTTTTGATTGTCTTACAATTAAGTAAACCTAATACACAAAATATTATTAGAAGATTTTTCAAGATGCTTTTTTACTTGGATGAAAGAGTTGAACCGAAGATCAAGATCTTCGATTCAATATTTAAATATGAAAAAACTACAATTAACTAATAACTCTTATATTGTTTGGAAGATCTAAACATTTTAAATTATTATGTTTGGTTTTAAAACCAAACATAATAAAGGTTGTTCGAGTACTAGCAAAGTGATTTTTTGACTAAGAAAATAAGTATAGCATGTTAGGAATTCACATACAAAAGTGCCTTCGATTAATGTGAATTAACCGAAGGACTTTTAATATATTATTTTCTTATGCTGTTACTTATTAGTAACCAGGATTTTGAGTCAAATTAGGGTTTCTTTCTAATTCATCTCCTGGCAAAGGTAGTAGATAGTCATCATCTGTAAAAGCTGGCTTTTCACCTTCAAGTCCTGAAGCACTAAATACTTCATTACCTATTTTTCTTCTAGCGATATCATACCATCTTTTGCATTCAAAAGCAAGTTCGAATCTACGCTCTTCTAATACATCATTAACAGTAACTGTTCCTGATATATCAGCTGGCTCAGCGCTTGGTTCTGTATTTTTCCAAGACCCTCCTGCTCTTGCTCTTGCTCTAACCATATTCATGTAAGTCGTTGCTGAAGCATTATCTCCAAGTTCGACTGCTGCCTCTGCTGCAATCAAAAGAACTTCTGCATAACGCATCATAGAATAATTATGACTTGTTGCTCTAGCATTTCCTCTAGCGAATTCTCCAGGGAATCTAATGTATTTTGCTATGTATGGTTGGTTTGCAGCATGCTCGTGTCCACTTAAATCAAACTGTGTAAAGTCAACTACCATTCCATCAATAGTAGCTTCTTCTTGAAGACTAACAATTCTTCTATAATCACCTGCTGGCCAAGTATCATACACTGCTAATGTAGGTACAGCAACAGACCAACCACCACCATTCAATGCATCACCTCTGATACCTGTCATTGGAGCTATTTGATCATATGCATTGTTAGGAGCTTCAACATTGTTATAATCTAATGCGAAAATAGGCTCTTTCGAACCATCAATTTTAGTAGCATCAAATAATGTTTGAAAATCTGACTCTAATTCTAAATCATATGTTGTAGCATTATCAATAACTGATTTAGCTTCGTTAAATGCAGACTGATAATTTTCCATTGTTAGATGTACCAATGCTAAGTAAGCACTTGCTGCTGATTTTGCAGGTATAGCTCTTGAAGGCTGAGTATCAGGCAACCAAGTTTTTGCAAATTCTAAATCTGAGATAATATTTGCATAAACCTCTGAAGCTGGTGTTCTAATAATAGAACCTGCTGCTTCAGCATCTGTTATTGGTGCATCTATGTAAGGAACCCCTCCAAATTGTCTTACCAAATGGAAATAGTAAAATGCTCTGATAAAATAAGCTTGAGCGGTAACTGGATTTTTAGTTGAAGCATCTACATCCACATCTTCAGCTCCTGCAATTGCAAGATTAGCTCCTGCAATTCCTTGATAAGATTTTAACCAATATTCTGTAAGCATTCCATTACTTGCCAAGGTAGTCATATCATTCATTTCCACTCTTCTTGTTTGAGTAGATTGAAGATTAACCATGTCAGACCTAAGCATTAGGGCAATAGAAAGTTTTCTTCCCCAATACTTTTCATTGATTGCATGAGTGTATGCACCATCAACTGCAGTTTGTATGTCGTTTGTAGTTTGGAAGAAGCCTTGCGGAGCTAAAAGACCTATTGGCTCTTCTTCTAAGTCTGAACATCCTACTAATGCTAAAGTCGTCAAGAGTAGAAATAAAATTTTATATGCTTTCATAATTTTTTTATTATAGAATTAGTAATGTTTTTTTAAATGAAATGTTTAGAATTTAACATTAAGAGTGAAATTAAACGACTTTACAGTAGGATAATTACCAAAATCGAACCCTTGCACCGTATTTGATGACAAATTGTTGTCTCCACTAGCTCCAAAATAATTCACTTCAGGATCTAAACCAGAGTAATCTGTAATGGTCAATAAGTTTTGAGCACTAACACTAAATCTTAAAGCTCCAATACCGATCTTTTCAACCGCAGATGTAGGGAAATTATATCCTAATGATATGTTCTTTAATCTTACATAACTTCCATCTTCAACAAAACGAGATGAAATTTCTCTGTTACTATTATTTCCAACTCTAGGAGTATCGGTATTAGTATTAGATTCTGTCCAAGCACTATTGAAATAATCTCTTGTAGTATTTGAATCACCGTTGTTCAATTGAACATTAGTCATGTTAAAGATTTCTCCACCTTGAGAACCTTGGAAAAAGATGTTCAAATCAAAAGCTTTAAAAGAAAAGTTATTATTAAAACCCCAATTGAAATCAGGATTAGGATTACCTATGATCGTTCTATCATCTTCTGTGATAACACCATCAGCCATACCCGTTTCTGGATCAGCAATATCTGTAAATAAGGGATCACCTGCTACACCACCTTCTAAAACTGCAGTACCAGCTGGTAAAGGACCTCCTTGGTAAACACCTGCATATTCATATCCCCAGAAAAGACCAACTTCTTCTCCTACTCTTAAGACATAACTTCTATCGTGACTGAAGTAACTTGGAGCAGCATTTCCAAAGAAATCTGCGTCGTTTATTAATGCTACTACTTCGTTTTGATTTCTAGAAATATTAAAATCTGTTGACCATGTAAAATCTCCTTTTACTACGTTTCTACTGTTTAAAGAAATTTCAAAACCTCTATTATTGATCTCTCCTAAGTTCGTTAGGATTTCATCACTTGCAAAACCAAAGTATTCAGGAATACCATTGTTCCCTAAAATCAAATCTTCTGTATCAATATTGTAATAATCAAATGAGATATTGATTCTATTCTTTATCAAACCTAAATCAATACCAAAGTTTGTTTGGTAAGAAGATTCCCATTTCAAATCTGGGTTAGCAGGTTGATCAGGAGTAATTGCAAATACAGTTGCTCCTTCTCTTGAAGCATAAAGACTTGCAAATCTAGCTAAAGACTGATAAGGGCTAATAGATGGGTTACCAGTAACACCGTAACTAACTCTAATTTTCAATCCCGAAATATTATCATTGTCTCTTAAGAAATTTTCATTTGACACTCTCCACGCAACAGCAGCAGATGGAAAAATCGCATATTTATTATTCTCTGCAAAGTTAGAAGCACCATCTCTTCTCACAGTAGCTGTGATTAAGAATCTATCATCAAAATCATAATTTATTCTACCAAATTGAGATTGAATTTCAACCTCTGATAAAGAAGAAGCTGGTTGTAATAAACCAGTAGCTGTTCCTAATGCATGGTAAGAGAAATTATCTGAAAGGAAACCTGTTCCAGCTGCAGCAAATGCTTTAGTATCATTTTTTTGATAAGAGTAACCTGCTAATAAAGTCAAATTACCTTTTCCTACTTCAGCATCATATGTTAAATAATTTTCACTCAATACTGTAGTTCTTTTAGCATTTGTAACTCTTGCTCTTCCGTTTACAGCTGATGCTGTAATTCGTAAAGTTGATGGTTGATAAATTCCTCTATTTACATTTTCGGAACTTAAACCAAAAGTTGTTCTAAAAGAAAGGTTTTCTAATAACTCAACTTCTCCAAAAACATTTGCTCTAAAGTCATCAGAAATAGTTTCATCTACTCTTTGTGTTGCAACAGCGAAAGGGTTATCTACTTCATCCCCAATTGCATCATTAGTAGTAAAGTTTCCATTCTCATCTTTTACTGGTTTGTCTGGTGCAAATCTCATTGCTAAAGAAATAACGTCATCACCACCTACAGTAACAGAACCGTCTGATTGTGTCGTAACACCATCTTTTGTTCCTCTACCTCCAAAAAGATTCAAGCCTAATTTTATTTTATCAGTTGCTTGCGCATCTATGTTTGCCAAGAATGTTGTTCTTTGGAAACCAGAGTTAACAACAATACCTTTTTGGTCAAAATAATTACCTGAAGCATAAAAATTCACCTTGTCTGTTCCACCAGAAAAAGACAATTGATGATTAGCAACATCACCACTTTGGTAAATCAAATCTTGCCAATCTGTATCAAAAGCACCTTGAGTATAAGGAGTTGTATTTCCTTGATTAGTTCTAATTTGATTTTGGTAATCTGCAAATTCATTTGCATTAAGCAAATCAAGCCTATTTGCAACATTTTGAACTCCATAAGTAGTATTAAGTTCAACAGCAAGCTTACCACTCTTTCCTTTTTTTGTTGTAACTAAAACTACCCCATTTGATCCTCTAGAACCATAAATGGCAGTTGCAGAAGCATCTTTTAACACCTCCATACTTTCAATATCATTTGCTTGTGGCATCGTTCCACCTACAAATCCATCTACCACGATAAGTGGAGAACTGTTTGCACTAATAGAAGTGTTTCCTCTAATTTTAATATTGATCGGAGCACCTGGCTCACCACCATTATTAGACTGAACCACAACCCCTGCTGCTCTACCTTGTAACGCTTGAGCCGCATCCAGAACTGGAATAGCTGTAAGTTCATCACTAGTGACAGAAGCTACTGACCCAGTTATATCACTCTTTTTCCGAGAACCATAACCAACGACAACAATTTCATCTAATAACTCAGAATCTGAAGCCATTGTTAGAGAAATGTTTCTATCCGTACCTACTGTAATTTCTTGATCACTATAACCAATGTAGCTGATCTTAAGAACATCCCCTTCGGATGCTTCAATAGAGAATTTTCCATCTATATCCGTAATGGTGCCTCGTTCCGTTCCTTTGACAAGCACACTTGCACCAATGAGAGGTGTCCCATCATTATCAATAAGTTGTCCAGTTACGTTTTGAGCAAACAGAAAACTCGAGCTAAGAAAACAAAAGTAAAATAGTATACTGACTTTATTAAAAAGGCAGTAGTTGAGCGTTTTTCTCATAATTAATAGATTTTTCATTTTGTAGAATAAAGTTTAATTCTTATCGAGGAGTATTAATCCTCACTTTGCGTTTTGTTAATATTTATACATCATTATTAAATTCAATGATATCCCTCAAATGCTTTTCCATTGCCTTTATGGCTCCCTGAGGATCTTGTTCAGCAATTTTATCAAGGATTGCTCTATGTTCATGGATTGTTTTTAAGTTGTCTTTGGTATCACAAACTTTGAGTTTGTTAAAACTTTTGACGATATCAGGTGTGATGATCATCATCAAAGATTTCAAAACTGAATTCTTGGAAGCATCAGCGATTTTGATATGAAAAAGAAGGTCTTCTTCCACTGCAACATTTTGCTTCATCAATTTCTTCTCATACTGATCTAAAGCTCTGCTCATCCCCTTAAGATCACTTTCAGTTCTATTTAAAGCAGCCAATCTTGCAGCTTCTTTTTCAAGAAGTACTCTTGTATCAATTAATGACTTGAAATCTGGTTGTTCTATTTTTAGGATATCTGTAATGAGGCCTTCAATAGCCACAATCCCCAAACCAGAAACCACTGTTCCACTTTGAGGAAGTACTTTTAAGATTCCGTAGAATTGTAATTTATTGATGGCTTCTCTTACTTGACTGCGACTTACGCCAAGATGCTCTGCCAATTTTCTTTCAGATGGAAGTTTTTCTCCTGGCAATATTGTTCCTGAACTTATCAAATCCCTAATCTGTGAGATGATTAGATCTACAGGATTTTGAACCTTAATTCTTTGTAAACTTTCTAACATATTTCAATTGCAATAAGTTAAAATTGGTTGACCAATAATTGGTCAACCAATTTTCAATTGCCCAAATATATGAAAGTATTTTAAGTATCAAAGAAATAAAACCCTTTATTTATTGAATTTTCCGAACTAATGATGTCTAAAATGATTAAAAGCAATATAAGATTGGGAAGCGCATCAGATATCTTTATCAAAATACTCCTTGTACCATTCTGTTTGATCATGAATTACTTGACTGCCACAAGCTGCACTTACATCCATCATGATGGCCAATTCTATTTTAGCATCAATGGCAACTTGCAACATTTTCTCAGCAGCTTTTATCATTTCACCCGTGACATCTTTTCCAGATTCGGTAATAACTTTTGCTTTTCCTTCTAATACTTCAGCACCATTTCCATCTTGGATATCTGGAATTTCTCGAGGAGTCCCTAGAACAAAATTTTCCGGACAGAAAGAAGTAATGTGAATTCTTGGATTCTTTGATATTTGTATGATGTGAGGATAATGGCCATAGCTACTTCCATCAGCACCGCAAAGAGTACCTAGCAGGCAAGCACTGAATAGAATCCTCAATGGATTTTCTTTTGTTGGTGTTTTTAGACCATTCAATTGTTCTTTATCAGTCATCTTGGATTACAGCTGAGCATTAAGAGAAACAGGCTACCTACCCTCTTTTCATTTTAAAAAAGGATTGCATCAAGATCCTTGCTTCTTTTTCCATTAACCCTGCGTGAACCTTCGTCTTCGGATGCAATATTTGCTTCTCCAATCTAGCAAAACCAGCTTTTTCATCATCTGCAGCATAAAACAGCTTATCAAGCTTGGCCCAGAATAAGGCACCCGCGCACATGACACAAGGCTCAACAGTTACATAAAGACTGCAGTTATTTAGATATTTGTTTCCCAAATAAGAAGCTGCAGAAGTAATGGCTATAATTTCGGCATGAGCCGTAACATCATTTAATAATTGAGTCTGATTATGAGCTCTAGCAATAATGTTATTTTGACAAACCACCACCGCTCCTACTGGTACTTCTCCTGAATCATAGGCCTTTTGAGCCTCTTTTATCGCCTGTTCCATGAAGTAAGCATCGTCTAATTTCTGTAGCAAAATCTATTATTTTTAATATTTTCAATTATCTGTCAGCTAAAGTTGGGAAAAAACTTTTGAAAAGTAATATCTTTGCGCATGGAAAGAGTAAATAGTAATACAAAGACCCACCAATCTAACGGCAAGATCACCAAGCAGATCCAAGAAGCCTTAACTTTTGACGATGTACTTTTAGTGCCTGCACACTCTGAGGTTTTGCCCAGAGAAGTGGATATTTCTACGCAATTGACTACAGATATTAGGATCAACGTGCCTATCGTTTCGGCTGCAATGGATACCGTGACTGAAACAAAATTGGCTATAGCCATTGCTAGGCAAGGAGGTATGGGTATGATACACAAAAACATGTCAATCCAAGATCAAGCAGAGCAAGTAAGGATGGTAAAGCGATCAGAATCAGGGATGATCATAGATCCAGTGACATTGACGCACGATGCCCTGGTCAGTGATGCACATGATCTTATGCGGAAACATAAAATAGGGGGTATTCCAATAATTGATAATCAAAAAAAGTTGATTGGGATCTTGACAAATAGAGATCTTAGATTTGAGACGAGAGTTGATAAGCCTGTCAAAGAGCTGATGACCTCTGAAAACCTGGTGACTACTTCTGTAGGTACTACCCTCAAGCAAGCAAAAGAAATTTTACAAAAAAATAAGATCGAAAAACTTCCTGTCATTGATGACCATGGCGTTTTGGTAGGACTGATCACTTTCAAAGACATTATGAAAGTTCAAAACTATCCTAATGCCTGTAAGGATAGCTATGGACGATTGGTCGTTGGAGCAGCAGTCGGGGTAACTCATGATATATTGGAAAGAGTGGAGCACTTGGTTAAAGTAGATGTTGATGTAATATGTATAGACACCGCACATGGTCATTCGCAAGGTGTGCTTAATTCGATAAAAAATGTAAGAAATCATTTTCCTGATCTTCAGATCATAGGAGGAAATGTTGCAACCGGTGCAGGTGCGTTGGCTCTTGTTGAGGCAGGTGTGAACGGCGTAAAAGTTGGTGTAGGTCCGGGAAGTATATGTACAACTAGAGTTGTAGCTGGTGTTGGAGTGCCTCAATTGTCAGCCATACTTTATGCAGCCGAAGCCATCAAGCATACTGGAGTCCCGATAATCGGAGACGGTGGAATCAGATTTACCGGAGACATTGCAAAAGCAATAGCAGCAGGTGCAAGTACAATTATGGCAGGTTCCCTATTTGCAGGCGTAGAAGAAGCTCCAGGAGAGACCATAATATACGACGGAAGAAAATTTAAAACTTATAGAGGCATGGGATCTATTGGAGCGATGAAGATCGGATCAAAAGATAGATACTTTCAAGATGTGGAAGATGACATCAAGAAGCTTGTTCCTGAAGGCATTGAAGGGAGGGTTCCTTTCAAAGGAAATCTTTCTGAGATCATGGTTCAGTATACTGGAGGACTTAGAGCTGGAATGGGTTATTGCGGTGCTGGGACCATTGCAGATCTGCAAGGATCAAACTTTGTCAAGATAACTGGTGCGGGTATTGTTGAGTCTCATCCACACGATGTTATTATTACGAAAGAGTCGCCTAATTATTCGAGACGTTAGTTCGTTCATGGTTTTTCGTTCATCGTTCATCGTGGGGTGTTTTTAAATAAATAAGAATGGATTTTAAAGGAGAGATAAGACAGGGTATTCCTACTACTTTACCAAATAAAAAAAAGTATGAGTTAGAGGTTAGTCATGCGCCAAGACGTGTAATTGAGGGAGTACTTTCTGAAAAAGAAAAACAATTGGCTATTCGCAATGCGCTTCGTTATTTTAAGGCTGAACATCATGAACTTTTGGCATCAGAATTTGCAACTGAGCTAGAAGAATATGGAAGGATCTATATGTTGAGATTTCGTCCAGAATATAAAATGTATGCTCGATCGATCGAAGAGTATCCCTACAAAACTGCACAAGCAGCAGCGATCATGTTGATGATTCAAAATAACTTGGATCCAAAGGTAGCCAAGCATCCGCACGAGTTAATTACCTACGGTGGCAATGGGGCGGTCTTTCAAAACTGGGCGCAATATTTACTCACCATGCAGTATCTGTCGGAGATGACAGAGAAGCAGACTTTGGTTTTATACTCTGGTCATCCGCTAGGATTATTTCCATCGCATAAGGATGCACCGCGAGTTGTAGTGACCAATGGGATGATGATCCCAAACTATTCAAAAAAATCTGATTGGAATAAATACAATGCCTTGGGTGTGACTTCTTACGGCCAAATGACTGCAGGTTCTTTTATGTACATCGGGCCTCAAGGAATTGTTCACGGTACGACGATTACTTTGCTAAACGCAGGAAGAAAATTAGGGTTGGGAGATCACGACCTTGCAGGCAAACTCTACATCACTTCTGGTTTGGGCGGGATGTCAGGTGCACAAGCATTGGCAGGAGTGATCACAAAGTGTGTGAGTGTTATCGGAGAGGTAGATGGCAAGACGATCGACCAGCGTGTGGTGGATGGATACGTCTTAGCAGAAAATGTTTTTACTGATCTTGATAAACTCATTGCACGTTGTCAAGAGGCTAGAGCAAATAAAGAAGCTGTGGCGTTAGTCTACTATGGAAACATAGTTGCTCTTTGGGAAAAATTTGTTGAAGAAAATATTTCTGTGGAGCTTGGTTCTGACCAAACTTCATTACACAATATTGATGACCTTGGGTATTGCCCTATTGGTTATACATTTGATGAGGCCAAAGAATTGCTAATACAAGACAAGGACAAGTTCATGTCTGAGATTACTGCTACTTTAAAAAGACATGTTAATGCGATCAATAGCCTTTCGGCGAAAGGCATGTATTTTTGGGACTACGGAAATGCCTTTTTGAAAGAAGCGGGAGATGCTGGTGCAGACATTTGGAAAAACGAAGAAGAAAAAATTTTCAAATACCCTTCTTATGTTGAAGACATCATGGGACCAATGTGTTTTGATTATGGCTTTGGTCCTTTCCGATGGGTTTGTACTTCTGGAGATAAAACAGATTTGGATAAAACGGATGCTATTGCAGCGGAGGTCATCAAGGAAATGCAACAAGATGCACCGCCGCAGATACAGTCTCAATTAAAAGACAACTTAACCTGGATTGAAGCGGCTGATAAAAACATTCCGGTGGTCGGTTCTAAGTCGCGGATTTTATATGCGGATGCGGATGGTCGAATTAAAATTGCACTGGCATTTAACAAGGCTATTGCAAGTGGTGCTTTATCTGCACCAGTCGTTTTGGGTCGTGACCATCATGATGTTTCAGGAACGGATTCACCTTTTCGGGAAACCGCAAATATTTATGATGGCTCTCGATTTACAGCAGACATGGCGGTGCACAATGTGATCGGCGATAGTTTCCGTGGAGCTACCTGGGAGTCCTTGCACAATGGTGGTGGTGTCGGCTGGGGTGAAGTGATGAATGGTGGTTTTGGGATGGTGCTTGATGGATCTGCTGATTCTGAACGGCGCTTGAAATCAATGTTGTTTTGGGATGTCAATAATGGCATTGCGCGTCGAAGTTGGGCACGTAATGATGAAGCTATATTTACAGCTAAGCGAGCGATGGAACAAAATCCGGATTTGAAAATTACGATTCCGAATATTGCAGAAGATCAGGTTATTATGGACGCCTTTTCTAAACTAAAGTCAGAAGGTTAAACGCTGATTTAAAAAATCAAAGTAACTGTTCAGCGGCCTTTACTTTAAGAGCTGAATTCTAAGTACACCGTGTAATAAATTCATTTACATTTTTGAATGCTTCTTTTTTGCGATTACTTCGCCAATTTTTCTTCAAATAGCTAAGG
>ENA-ORXM01003644-ORXM01003644.1-marine-metagenome-genome-assembly--contig:-NODE-3644-length-14924-cov-7.496599_pt1 | contig 14924 bp, 9 predicted proteins | sample MGYA00237867_ERZ511480 | MGnify/ENA primary metagenome ERZ511480 (study PRJEB26309, sample SAMN06266103) | marine metagenome | isolation source: Algal blade | place: United Kingdom:Sidmouth, United...
CACGACAACACGCCGTGTGAGTTCAGTCTGATGGCGACCTATCCCGACTATCACCCCGAGCATCCGGGTGGCCTTCCCGCCGGTGGTCGCTCGGTCGACAACATGGTGTTCCCCTACCCGAGCCTCGGTGACTGGGCGGGGCGTATCCGCAATCAGCGAGGCGCTATGCCGGTCGCACTCGCCGAGACACCGCTGGGCGGCGCCACCTCTTCGCCCGACCCGGCGTTGATCGGCGAGCGGCTCGCCAACAACGAAAACGGTATGGGTCTTGCACTGGTTGGCGGGCTGTTGCGCGCCTGTCTCGATCGAGGCATCGAACCAAAGCTCGGCTGGCGGGCGAACGAACTGGTGATGAACGACGGCCGAGTCACCGGCGTTCGCTTCGACGTCGACGGCGAGTCGCAGATGGTCGACGCCAACAACGGTGTGATCGTGGCAACCGGCGGGTTCGAGTTCAATCCCGAATTGGCCAAGTCGTTCCTTCGCGGACCCATGACCGGCCCGGCGGGTTCGCCCGAGAACACCGGCGACGGTTTGGTCATGGCGATCGAGGCCGGCGCCCGGCTGGCCAACATGGGAAACTCATGGTGGGTGCCCGTGACCCGCGTGCCCGGCGAAGAACAGTTCGGCGCCCCCAAAGTGCATTTGATTCTGCTGGAACGGACACGTCCCGGTTCGCTCATGGTGAACCGCACCGGCAAACGCTTCTGCAACGAGGCCGGCAACTACAACGCCATGGGTGGTGTCTTCCATCAGTTCGATCCGGTGAGCTTCGATTACCCGAATCTGCCGGCTTGGTTGGTCTTCGACCATGCCCACAAGCAGCGCTACGACGTGGTCTCGGCGCCCGCCGGTGACGACGCACCCGAGTGGATGGCGACCGGGGAGACCATCGAAGATCTCGCCACCGTCATCGGCGTTGACCCAACGACCCTGGCGGCCACGGTGACTCGCTTCAACGAGCATGCAATTGCCGGACACGACCCCGACTTCCACCGCGGCAAGAGCGCCTACGACACATTCAACGGCGACCAGACGCTGCCGGGCATCGAAGCCACCCTCGGCCCCCTCACGACCGGCCCGTTCCACGCCATCAAGATCGAACAAGGATCACTCGGCACCAACGGCGGACCCAAGACCGACGCCCGGGGCCGCGTGCTGGCCCAGCGAGGCGGCGTCATCGAAGGCCTATGGGCCGCAGGCAACGTCATGGCCGCACCCACCGGACTCGTCTACGGCGGTGCCGGAGGCACCATCGGCCCCGCACTGACCTTCGGGTGGATAGCCGGCAACGACGCCGCCAGCTAGGGGTCGGCGTTACCCCAAGCGAAGGCATTCGACCCCAACGCGCTTCCCCGGAAGCACCGATCGAGTGGCGCAGGTCACACCATTTGTGTAATGGTTTTCACAGACAGTGTGGTCTGGGTCATTGAGGCTGAGAGCTCTCTAGGCGAGGAGCGAGCAATGAGTTCGAAGAGCCAACTACGGACGTTGAAGGGCGCATTGGCAGTCGCGGCATTGCTATTTTTGTGCGTCGCGACGCCACCAATAGCGTCCGCACAGGACCAGGATCCAGACTCGGCCGTTGATGGCCCAGATCCAACCGCACCAGCGGAGCCGTATGCAGCCCCGACTGGCCTTGGTCTCGCGGTTGCGCAGGCGTTGCCGGGTATGTATCCGGCGTACATTCTCGAAGACTTCACTGGGGACACCTACATGTGGGACTTGGAGTTTGACGATCAGGGTTGGATCTGGGGCGGATCACCGAGTACCGACGAAGTCATCGCGTTTGACGTTCTTGGCAATGAGGTGAAGCGGTGGGGCGTTGCAGGTTCCGAAGTAGGCCAGCTCAATGCGCCAACAGGCGTCGACTGGGCTGACGGTCGAATCTACGTCGCCGACGCCAGAAACGACCGAGTGCAGGCGTTCAACGCCGACGGCATATTTCAGCAGGCGTTTGGTGTCGGCTCTGGCTCGGGTGCAGGCGAGCTAGATATGCCGTGCGACGTGGTGACGGTTGGTAGTCGGGTATTTGTGGCTGACTCAGACAACGATCGAGTTCAAGAGTTCACGACCGCAGGCGGGTTCGTGAACGAGTTCGGAGAAGCGGGGTCAGGCAACGGCCAGCTCTTCTACCCGTGTTATGCGTCCAGCATCAAACATGTCAACGGCGAACTGTACGTAAACGACCTGTTCAACGACCGCATCGCGGTGTTCAGTCTTGACGGTGACTGGAATCGCAACATTCCGCTCGGGGCAGATAGCGACGCTTGGAAGTTCGACGTCGACAACGACGGCACGATCTGGACGGCCGATTCGAGTGATGAGGCCATCCGCAAGTACACGCCACTTGGTCAACTTCTCGGCGATTTCGGGGCCAACGGAGCAGGCCTTGGACTGTTTAGCAACCTGCGGAGTGTGTTGGTTGATCCATCTGGCACATCGGTGTGGGCTGGATCTTCAGCCTTTGTAGGTCAGACGGGGAGCTTGCAGGTGTTCACGACGTTGACCTGTGGGAATATGCCGTTGACCGTGGTCGGATCTCCAATGCCAGACGTCCTGACGTTAGATGGAGCTGACGACGTTGTTCATGGCAGCGGTGGCAACGATGTGATCAACGCGGGTGAAGGCAGCAATCTTGTGTGTGGCGGCTCGGGCACCGACACGATCACCGGCGGAGCCAGCCGTGACTTCATCTGGGGCGGCGATGACGGGGACACGATCAATGGTGGGTTTGGTATTGACTACCTCCGTGGTGAAGGCGGCAATGACACGCTCGATGGTCAGGGTGGTTCCGATCGTCTCTTCGGCGGCTCGGGTAACGATTTGATGTTTGGTGATTCGGGCGCGGATCGGATGTATGGGGGTTCGGGTCACGATGACATGCGGGGTATGGGCGGTCAGGACTTCATGTGGGGTGAAGCCGGCAACGATGTGATGCAGGGCAATTTTCAGACCGACAACATGTGGGGCGGTCCCGGCAACGACCAGATGTTTGGTGCTGGTGGCAAGGACTCGCTATTCGGCGAGGGTGGCAATGACACGATGACTGGCGGCAACAACACCGACTATCTGAACGGTGGCGCCGGGGTCGACTCCGCCAATGGTGGCCGAGGACGCGATAGGCCGTTGACAGAACCGACGGTCAGAGCCAGCAACGGTCAGTTTTTCGACGGCTCGGGATGTATCGCAGAAACGATCGTCAACTGCCAAGCGCCCTGAACATCAACGTCCTCCTCGAAAAGAAAATACCGCTCCGCAGCCACGCCATCTCGGAGCCATCTGGGTCTGACCAAGATGGCTTGCGGACCATCTGGGTCAGACCCAGATGGTCCGCGGGAACCGGTGAGAACCATGTTCGACGAACGTCCGAGCGAGGGCACCGGCGTAACGTCAGCGTTAGACGGACAAGATGGTTACTGTGCCGGTGGAGCCGTCGATCGAGATGGTGGCTCCGTCGGGGATGCGGCTGGTGGCGTCGACGACCGACACAGCGCAGGGCACGCCTAGTTCGCGACAGACAATTGCGGCGTGGCTGGCGACGGCGCCGACGTTGACGACCACACCCCCGGCAGCCAGGAACAGCGGTGTCCACGATGGATCGGTGGTCGGGGCGATCATGATGTCGCCGGGGTCGACGGCCATTGGATCCGACGGATCGAGCACGATGCGAGCCACGCCGGTGACTTCGCCAGGAGCGCCGGCGGTGCCTTGCAGCACCTCCCCGGCAACGGCCTTGGTCTGACCACCGGCGTTCCGGAGTCCCCACTCGGAGATCGGGGGCACACCGCCCTCGAGGCCCACGATGTAGGGCGGCTCGAGTTCGTGCATCGCAGCGAAGTCGGCGTCGCGGCTGGCGATCGTATCGCTGTAGGAGCCGGGGTCATCCAGGAACGCTTCGAGCTCGGATTCGAGCAGCATGAATACCTGCTGAGGATCGGTGATGACGCCGTCGGCGACCATGCGGTTGCCGACTTCCATCATGGCCAGCTTGCCTTCGTGAATGGCACGGATGCAGGCGTTCTTGCCCATCTCGCGAGCCTGGAAGAACACACCTGCTGACTTGATGCCAGCAGACAATCCGCCGTGAGCCTCGGCGTCGCCTTCGACCATCGACAGCAGTTCGGCTGAAAGCGCTTTGCGCTCGGCGGCGGCCTTGGTTTGCGCGTCGTGCGGGCTGCGGTCGTCGCTCTGGTGGCGCAGCCGATCGAGCATGCCCAGCGCCAGCGACGGCTTGGTAGTCCATGAGTGGGCTCGCATGTCCCACTCGTTCGGTCCGCGGTGGCCATGGTCGGCAATGAGTGCGTGCCATTGCGAAAGCAGCGATGCCGCGTCGCCATCGTCGGAAGCGGCGAGTCGGTCGAGAATGCCGTCGACACCAGCGTCGAACTCGGCCATGAGCGCAGGTGATTCCTTGATGGTGCGGCTCATGTCCCACATCACGAATGACGCTTGGGCCGACTCGACGTCGCCGATGGCGGTCATCACCTTGACGGCGTCGCCGTCGCGCCCGATTGCACCGCAGATGGCCTGCACTGCGCCCGGGCCCAGCGACGCGCCCAGCGCAGACTGGCAGTAGACCACCCAGGCGTCGTAGAGCAGCGCCGTCATCTCGCGAGCGCGTGCAACCAGTTCTACATTCGACAGCGAAGAGAGGTCGGGGCGTGCGGCAACGGCCGCCTTGCAGTTGGCCGATACTTCTTCTTGCGCCGGGAAGCTGTCGGTGCTCATGGCCCAGCCCATGGTCTCGCCCAGCTTGGCTTCGTGCTCGGGGCTCTCGTCGTCGGGATGCGGCACGTACTCGGGCACGCCGGGATGATCACCGAAGTACGCCTGATCGATTGCGGCCGGAGTGGCTCCGGGCATACGGGCGCCCATGACTCGCGGCAGCGACAGTTGGTTGTAGAAGTAACCGCCCCAGTTACCGAACACCTCGGGCGGGTCCAGCGTGAGTTCCTCGGCATCGATGACGCCGAACTCGACGAATCCTTGGGCGACACCGGGTACGCAGCCCTTGTTCCAGCCCAGGCTCCAGCCGAGCGGGCTGAACGGATCGGGACCGACCTCGTCGGCGTTGGCCCGCGTGTACCACGTGAACCGCTCGCTGATTTCGGTGTCGGTAATCCAGGTGTCCATGTCTTCCCCCGTGTTGCTTGGGTCTACTCTAGTTGCACCACGGGAACCGCTGTTTGTGGGCAATCAACCCACGATGGCTGGTCGCCCTCCGCACGGAACCGCCGCCGTGCGAGCGCTAGCTGGCGTTGGGCATGACGGCGGCTTCACCGAAGGCTCGAAGGCGGTCCAGGCCATCGTCACCGGCAAAGAAGAACGCCGGCACCATCACCCGGCCAACACCCAGGTCGTGCATGATCTCGACACCGGCGACGGGATCCTTCATATGGGCACCGAACATGGCATTGATCTCGACGGCGGCCGGATCACGATCGCGCTTCTCACACTCGGCCCCCACAGCAGCTATGAGCTCGGCCAACCGATCGGCGGATCCCTCACCGGGGAAGTAGCCGTCGGCCATACGGGCAGCGCGGCGAATTGCCACATCGCTGTCGCCGCCGACCAGGATGGGTATGTCCGCCCCCTGTGCGGGCCGAGGCGTGCAGGTCAGCGGTTCGAAGTCCACGAACTCGCCGTGATACTCCACGTGCGATCCTGACCAGATCAATCGCATGGCTTCGACGTACTCGTCGTTTCGACGGCCCCGCCGCTCCCAGGGCACGCCGAGCGCATCGAACTCTTCCTTCATCCATCCCACGCCCAGCCCGAGCTCGACCCGGCCTCCGGTGAGATGGTCGAGCGTCGCCAACTCTTTCGCCAAGATCAACGGGTTACGTTGCGGCACGATCAAGATGCAGGTGCCCAGACGAAGCGTCGGCGCGGCGGCAGCCACGTACGCAAGCCAGATCAGCGGATCGGGAATGGGCGTGTCGGGCGTGGCCGGGACCTTGCCGTCTGCGGTGTAGGGATACGCCGACTCGATCTTCGAGGGAAAGATCACGTGCTCGCCGCCCCACACGGACTCGAATCCCACCTCTTCGGCGACCCTGGATATCTCCAGGGCGCTTTGTGGATCTGTTCCGATGCTGCTTGCGAATGCCAGGCCAAACTTCATGGCGCCAGCCCATCACGTCGCCGGCTGATTTCCAAACTCGCGCCGGCTGCGACTCGAGGTCACGGTGCCGTGCACAAACTCGGCCGGATGTACCGAGATGCTCCTAGCGACCTAGTTCAGGGTGCGACTGGCGAAATACTGGGCGACGGTGAACCCCGCAGTTGCCAACGCGAGGGCGCCGAAAACGAGACGTCCATCGCGGGTCATGCCGTCGGCCAGGGCGATCCACACCGCCGCCATAGCGATCAGAACCACGTTGATCTTGATAACCCGTTGTACTTCGCCACGTCGTGAGACACGCCGGTTCGCGTACAGCGTGACCATGAACGACCAGAGCAGGACGAGCACGCCGAAGATCGTCAGAATCGTGCCGGACACGCCGAGCCAGTCCGACATGAAGGCACCGGTCAGCGTGAAGACCAAGCCGACGATGTTGCACATCGTTGCGTAGAGGCCGAGCGCCATGTTGGCGAATCGAGTGGCGGGTTCGCCTTCGGGCACTCGAGGGGTCGACAGCCGCTGGCGAGACTGCAAGGGCTTCTCGAGCCGAGGTTGGGCGCCATCTTCTGACTCCGGCCTCTTCGACGCATCCTCATCCATGATGCCTCCGAGGATACGACGCAATTCAGAAGCCTTGGCTACCAAAGAGCTACATGGCGCTCCTTATTTGCGGTGACGGGCGTAGGGGTTGGTGGTGCGCCAGCGGGCTTTGGCGTTCTCGAGTAGCGGACGCCCCAGACTCGACAAGCCGTCGGGCAGCTTGATGGCGATGGCGATCATGGCCATGCCAGCGATGGCACCGCGCAAGAACTCGCCCTCGCTGGCCGACGACGACAACAAGCCAGCCGGTATCAGCACTGCGCCGATGATCATGCCGGCGATCGACCCGACACCACCGATGAACAACAGGGTCAGGTTGGTGATGCCACCAAACGGTGACCATGTCTGAATCGACAGCACGGTGAGCGCATAGGCAATGAGCACACCAGCACTACCGGCGATTGCGGCCGAGATACCGAAGCCGAGCAGTTTCACCCGAGTGACATCAACTCCCAGTGCAATCGCAGCCCGCTCGTTGGCCCGCACCGCCAGCATGCGGCGGCCGGTGCTCCCGCGGCGCAGGTTCATCACCGCCACCGTGGCGACAAGTAGCAACATGGCGACCAGAGCGGTGAACGGCGTGTTGTCACTGAGACCGGTCGCCAGGTCACGACTGCCGACGTCGACACCGAACCACTCGGGCCTCGGTACCGGCGTATTGGCCCCCGCGGTTGACCCCACCAAGGCACGGTTTGCAAACACCAATTCGGTAGCAGCCGTGGCCGCAGCAAGAGTGACAACGGCGAGATGGATGCCTCGGATACGTAGTGCAGGGAGTGCCACCAGCAGGCCGACCGCCGTGGCCGCAATGACACCCAGCAATGCTGCGAGCGGATCGGGAAGGCCCGGCCCGTTGACGACAAAGATGTTGTACTGCGTCGGCGTGCCGTCCGATGACAACCGAATCGCGACATAGGCAGCGATGCCGGCGAACGCCAGGTTCGCCAACGACACCTGACCGAGATATCCCACCAGCACGACCGATGACAACATCAAGAGCGCTGCGATGAGCGTGGTGACCAGCCGGGCTTCATCGGCGCCGGTGGCACCGGCGGCGAGAAACGCAATGACCGCACCGAGCAAGATCATCGCCAGCAGCGGGCGGTTCGACAGTGGTGCGCGGGGTTGGGGTCGCGTCACGATCGTCGTGCGAATCGGCAGTCGGTGGCCACGAGAAAACTGCAGCACCACGATCAATACCAAGGGGATCGCACCGCGGACTCCTTGCGCAGGAATGGCCTCGGGCCACCAATCGAACCCCGCGAGCCGGACCGCCGCAGACTGCGCCATACCAATACCTACACCACCCACTGCGGCGATCAGCGGCGAGGTGAGATTTCCGAGGAACGCCGCGCCCAGTGCGGGAACGATCAGCAGCGTGTAGCCCACGGGCGAGAGCAATGTGATGTCGAGAAAGAGCACGCCGGCCAGTCCGGTGATGACCGAAGAGATGAGCCAGTTGATCGAGGCCAGCCGACCGGGTGACCAGCCGAGCATGACAGAACCCGCGGGCGACTCGTCGGCCGCCCGTGTGGCCAGGCCGGTCATGGTGAATCGGTAATACGCCCACAGCGCGATTCCCACAGTCACGGCGATCAGGGCTAGCGCGATCCGGCTGTATGCCAGGTTGTTGCCGAGCCCGAACACGTTCTCGACGCTGCCCTTGGGAAGGATGCCGTCGACCTGCCGAGAGCCCACACCAAAATGGTGGGCCGCGATCGACTGCAGATACGACAGCACCCCGAGCGACGCAATGATCTTGGAGATCGGTGGGCTGGTGCGCAGCGGCCCGAACACCAGGAAGTGCAGCGCGAGACCGAGCACTACCGAGATTGCGAGCGCACCGGCAAGCGCCGCAGGCTTGGACAAGCTGGTGCCGAACGAGACTGCAACAGGGATGTCCAGCGGCCCGGGGATGAAGTCGAACCATGGCATGTAGAGCTCGCCAGACTCGCGCAGCGTGGCATAGCCATACGCGGGATACATGGCCAATGCGGCCTGATCCAGATTGATGACGCCGGCACCCTTGTGCCCGACGACGATCCCCGCACCGATCAGCCCGTAGAACCCGCCAACTCCTATGCCGAGCAGGCTGAGCAGCAGGAGGCTACTCAGGCTGCGACAGCCCCTCGGGTGCGATTCTCGATAACGGCAACACCGACGAGCACGAGCCCGGCCAGGAGGCCAAGCCACAGGCCGATGCCGGGGCCCACATCGATGTCGAGTCGAAGTACCGAGATCAACGTGGCCACCGGAACCAGCACGGTAACGAGGCCGAGGCCCATGAGGACATGACCGATCAAGGCGTTCGGGCCCGGTTCAGCCAGCCCCTGCGGGCGCATGCGCATGAGCGCAGCTATCGCTGTCACCACACCGAATATCAACAACATGTAGCCGAAGCGAGGGCCCGAAGGAGCGCCTTCTGACGTGCCGTCGAGGGCGCTCAGCGTGATGGAGCCGGCATTGAGCCACGCCAAGAACGGGAAGGCAGCCACCCCGATGCCGCCGAGCAGTGCGATGAGCGAGAACGTTCGACGCTTGGTGGCTTCGAGCTCGCTGATGGACGTTGCAGGCTCGGTTGCCGACAACGTGATCGCGGCGAGCTGCGGGATCAGTGACGCCGGGAAGTACGCCACGACGACACCCCAGCCGGTGCCGGCTTCGAACGTGGCCAGCCAGCCAACGATGAAAGCCAGGATGTTCATCCACGCGGCAAAGCCGACGATCACCGTGAGTTGCTCGACACCGAGACCCGGTAGAACCTTGGTCTGCCCACGGAGCCGCATGATGGCCAGCGCGAGCAAGATGACACCCAGGATGACCGCAATCAGGCCGAATCCGGTGCCTCCCTGGGCGCTGAGTACGCCCTCATCGGGGTCACCCCGTTTGGCCCATTTGCCAAAGGCTGCGCCCCAGAAATAGACAATGGCCAGCAACAGGTGCATGTATTTGAAGAACGTGGCCAGATCGAAGTCGAGTTTTAAGGCACTCGCTTGGAATAGTCCCGTGATCGCGGCCAGCGCGACGAGAAAACCGATTCGCCAACCGCCGTCTGGTTCGTCGGCCTTGGCAATCACGATCAGCAGGTAGAGCACGGTGAGTACACCGAAAATGATGGTTCCCTTGTGCAACTTCGATAGGAGATTCATGCGCTGATCTCCCCGCCCAGGTAGCTCGCCTCCAGCAGGTCCGGGCGCTGCTTGAGCTCGGCGGCTGAACCTTCGAGCACGATCTCGCCATGGCTCATCACATACGCACGATCGCATACGTCGAGTGCCAGGTGGACGTGCTGTTCGACGATGAGCACACCCGCGCCGGTCTCGTCTGCGATGTCTCGAACGATCGGCAGCAACCGTTCCACGATGATTGGCGCCAAGCCCAGGCTCATTTCATCGACGAGAAGCAGCTTGGGTTCACCAACAAGTGCCCGTGCCATGGCCAGCATCTGCTGCTCACCACCGGACAACAGGCCGGAACGCCGTCCCATCAACGGCTTGAGTGCTGGGAGCAGCTCGAGTGCTCGTTCGTAACCCGCGGCTTGGGCAGCGCGGTTGCCACGCAGACCAAGGCGAAGGTTCTCTTGCACCGTCAGGCCAAAGAACAACGAGCGGTCCTCGGGCACATGGGCCAGGCCCCGACGCGCTGCCTTGTGGGGCGCCCCGAATGTGGCTGGCTCGCCCAGCACATCGACGCTTCCCTCGAGGACCTTGAGTAGGCCCGACACCGTGAGCAGCGTTGTTGTCTTGCCGGCACCGTTCGGCCCGAGCATGGCCACGACCTCGCCGGGGTTGATGTGCATGTTCACGCCGCGCACGACCGGTACCCCGGAGTAGCCCGAAGAAAGATTCTTGACGTCGAGCAGGCGCTCGTCGGATGTTTCGCTCATTGATCGCCTCCTGCAGCCTGGGCGCTGGCAACAGCCTCGCCGGCTGCGGCCTGTCCTTCACCGGCTTCGGCACCGAGATAGGCGGCCTTCACCGCCGGGTCTTCTCGTACTTCAGCGGGTGTGCCTTCGGCGATGATCTTGCCGAAGTCGAGCACATAGATGTAGTCGCACACGCTGAGTACCAGGCCCATGTCGTGGTCGATCAAGAACACGGACATGTCATGATCGAGGAACTCTCGCAGGTGCCGGCCCAGGTTTTGGCTCTCGGCCGTGTCCAAGCCGGCAGCCGGCTCATCGAGCAGGATCAGCTCGGGTTGTGCAGCGAGTGCTCGAGCCACGCCGACCAGCTTGCGGCGGCCATGCGACAGGTCGGTCGGCATGGCGTCGGCTTCGTCGGTCAGCCCCATGATGTCGAGCGCCCAGCTGACGCGCTCTTCGGTCTTGGGATCGGTCGGTGTGAGATACAACATGTCCAGGATGAAGCTGTACCACTTGGTGGGATAGGCGGCCACTAGCAGGTTGTCTCGCACACTGAGATCTTCGAACAGTTCGAGCGATTGGAACGTTCGCACCAGGCCTCGTTGGGCTCGTTCGTGCGGCTTGAGTTCACCAATGTCTTCGCCGGCAAATGTTGCCGTGCCAGCCGACATCGGCACATAGCCCGTGATGGCATCGATGAACGTCGTTTTGCCCGCACCATTCGGGCCGATCAGGCCGACGAACTTGCCCTTGGGGACGATCAGGTCGACCTTGTCGTTGGCGTTGAGGCCACCGAAGGTAACCGTGAGCCCACGAGTCTCGAGGATGTTCTCGCTCATACCGAAGCACCTCCTTCGGCCATTTCATTGACCGTGTTGATGGCGTCGAACTCCTCGACGAATTCCTCGGGTGAGGTTCCGGGGGGTCTGCGAAGCCCGTGCAATATCTCTTTGCCGGCGTTCGCGTTGACCAGTGAGATGCCCTCGCCGTTCGTGGCGATGGCGTTGGCGATCAGCAGTGCGCCACCTGCGATACCGATCACGGTTCGATCAACACTCTCGAAGTGGGTGACAAGGATTTCTGCGTTCAGGCCGCCCGCCACGAGCAGGCCGCCAATGACGGCGCCGGTCACGGTGGTGATACCGCCGAGGTAGGCGAACGCCAGCAGGCTCAAGCCGAGCAGTGGGCTGAACTGTTCGCTGGTCAGCGACGACAGTTTGAAGGCAAACATCACGCCGGCCATACCAGCAATGCCGGAACTGATGGCGAATCCGAGCAGCTTGGTCTGCGATACATCGATACCGGCGGCCGCAGCGGCACGTTCGTTCGCTCGAACCGCCAGGAAGCGACGCCCGATCACTCCACGGCGCAGGTTTGCCACCAGCACACCCACGATCGCGACAACGACGATGAGGAGCACGGTGTACTTCCAGTTGTCGACTTGCCCGGAGTCTTCGTTGAACCCACCGAAGTTCGAATCGAAGATCTTGAGTTCGGGCAAGGGGTTACTCGAATCGGCGCCCTCACCCATCAGGCCAGGATTACGCAGCACGAGTTTCTCTATTGCGACCACCGCCGCCAGGGTCACTACCGCCAACTGCACACCGCGGATACGCAGCGCCGGTAGCCCGACCAGTACACCAACGAGGACCGCAGCCGCCACCCCGGCAATACAAGCAAGGAGCATGGGCCAGTTCGGTCCACTCTTCACGAAAAAGTCGAACTCGCGGATCTTCATGCCGTCGGCAACGAGGCGCGCCATGCTCCATGCGGCGACACCGGCCAGGCTCCATTGCGCCAGCGAGATCTGACCCAGATAACCGACGAGCACCACCAGGCTGAACATGAACAGCATGAAGATCAGCGACGTACTGAAGGCCGACTCCCACTTGGACACGAAGATGTTCGAGATCAAGAAGCCAACACCCATGAGCCCCAAGGCGCCAGTGGTCACATTGTTGCTCTTCGGGGCACGAGGCTGGCGGCCAGAACTGATGGAACCACGCACCGGTAGTTTGTCGCCGCGTAGGTAGAGAACGAGAATGATGGCGATCAGGGGTATGAACTGTCGAATGCCTTCAGCGGGCAGCCACAACTTGCCGGTCTCGCCGAGCCAGTCGCGTTGAAAGAGGTTCACGCCACCGCTGGCAATCATGCCCAGACCAATGCCGCCAATGGTTGCTCCCATGACCGAAGTCAGGTTGCCGATCAGCGCAGCCGCAAGCGCAAAGACCACGAGCAAGGCGAACTGGCCGGGTTGGGTCTTGTGCAGGAACACGATGCCGGCAATACCGGCAAGCACCGACGACAGCACCCAGTTCAGACCAGCGAGCAGTTGCGGCGAGTAACCCAGCAGCGCCGCGCCCTTTTCGTTCTCATCTGCGGCACGGGTGGCGATTCCGAATCGCGAGTAGCGGAAGAACGCCCAGAGCAGGCCGCCAACGGCCAAAGCCGTCAGCGCCAGCCAGAGGTTCGAACCGGGCATGGTCTTGTCGGTGAACCAGACGGTCTTTGCATCGCTGGTGCTGTCGAACTTCCACCAGCCTGGGTCGTTACGAGTGCTGTTGCCGAAATTGCGCAACGAAACGGCGCCCAGGTAGATGAAGACACCGAGTGAGCCGATGACCTTGGCCAGGGTGGGGGCGTTGCGGAGCGGCCGGAAGACCAAGAAGTGCATCATGACGCCGATGAGTGCCGACACCAGCAGCACCAGAATGACTGCGAGCAATGTTGGCGGGTCCTCGGTGATGCTGATGCGTACCGGCAGATTGCTGATACCCAGCTTCTGTAAGACGCCCCACTCGGGTATGGGATCGACCCAGGGCAGGTAGATGTTTCCTCGACCGGGCTCTCGGAGCTCGTCGAAGTTGAACGCGGCGTATGCAGCAATGGCGCCGTGGCCAAAGTTGATCACGCCCGAGCCGCGGAATGCGACCACGATCCCGCACGCAAGAAGCGCGTAGACCCCGCCGGCGCCAATGCCGGCGACTAGTGCTGCCCAAAAGGCTTCCAACGAAAGTTCCTCCCCAAGGATGCGCGCTCCCCAGCGCGTTCGTATTGGACAATCGGGGCGACTCTGGCAAGAAGCAGAGCCGCCCCGGATCGTCGAAGTTGTCAGCTGTCAGAGACCAACAGCGTGTTGGCCGTTAACCAGCGTCGGGGCGTGGGTTGCCTGCGGCTACCCGTGCCTGAATGTCACCAACATTGATGAGTTCACCGTCGAGTGGGCCGAGCTCCCAGCTTTCGCCGTTCCACAAGGTGTAGGTCAGCGTCTTTTTACAGACGGCTGGGAATTCGTCGGTGTTGTCGGTACAGGTGACCGGCGGTGTGCCGACAACGTGCTGGTTGTCGAGGTTTTGCATCCATGCCACCACTGCAGCTCCGTCTTCGATGTCTTCGCCGGCTTCGATCATGTCATTGAAGATTTCCCAGACCATGATTCCGGTCGAGTGACCGACCCGCAGGAATGCGGATACCGGGGCCTCGCGCAGCGGCGAGTTCTCGAGATGATCGTTGCGCCAGTTGAGTTCCCACGCAGTGAAGTCGTCGTAAAGATCAGGACGCTCAGAGATGTAACCCTGCTGGCCGAACGTTGCGCCGACTGATGCTGGGTTCGCGAGCACCGAGTCATCGATGCATGAGCCGGACCCAATAACGGTTGTGTCAACACCAGAAGCGGTGATTGCCGACATGATGCCGTTGCAGTCAGCAGCAGAGATACCGAAGAAAATGCCGGTCTCTTCTGGTGGGGTGTCACCGAAGTATTCGATGATTGCCTGCACGGTTGCGTCGTCGTCTGAAGGGTCAGAAGACTGATCGGCGAATCCCTGGAACGACTGATCAGGATATTCCTGCTCGGTCAAGTAGCCCCAGAAGCGCTCTTCGGTATCTTCGTAGCACTCGATGCCTGGAGGCGTGTTGGCGTACAAGACAGCAGTCTTGGTCAGGCCGAGGGTTTCAACGGTGTAGGTTGCGCCACCGGGGAACGCCACCGGGCAGCCACCCCAAACCGAGATGACCTCGGGCTGGGTGAAGTCGGCCACAAAGATAGGCACCGTCTGGATCGTTGGCACGTTTGCGCCGATGAACGTGGGGTACATAGCCGGCGTGAAGAACTCGATGCCGTTGACATTGAGGTTCGGCTGGGTTTCTGCGATCTCGTTCGCGCAGTTGATGGCCGCATTCGGATCGAACTCATGGGCACATGCTTCGAATTCGATCGGACGTCCATCGATACCACCGAGCTCATTGTTGATCTGTTCAACAGCGATCTCGAAGCCTTCGCGAACTTGAGGGAAAGAAACGCCAGGCGTACCTTCCATGTTCGACATG
>ENA-ORXM01003645-ORXM01003645.1-marine-metagenome-genome-assembly--contig:-NODE-3645-length-14921-cov-4.622204_pt1 | contig 14921 bp, 10 predicted proteins | sample MGYA00237867_ERZ511480 | MGnify/ENA primary metagenome ERZ511480 (study PRJEB26309, sample SAMN06266103) | marine metagenome | isolation source: Algal blade | place: United Kingdom:Sidmouth, United...
TCCTCTATAGTTTGCCTTATAAGGCTAAACGACTTTAAAATTCCTATTTCGTTATATAGGTTTTTCTCCATTTCAATCAAACTCACACCCCCTTCAACATATTTACTGTCTCCCAAAACACGGTTTCTACCTTTGGAGTCAATCAATACAGAGGTTGAAACCTCATAAATAGATGTAGCTGTCGCTATATACATTAATGCCAAAAGAACACAAAAACCAATACTAGCTATAAAGAACATCTTGTTCTTATACATCTTCCGAAAAAATAATTTTAGGTTAATCTCATCCTTAGGGTTAACTTGATTATTTTTTTTCTCTTTCATTTCTTAATCATTATTATTTTCTTCAGGCCTAACACCTTTTAGATTTAAGTCTTTCGTGAAATTCTTAGTCAATACCTGTTATGTATTTCCATTACTTAGTTCGAATTGAAACTCAATACAAGAATAGTGGTTGATATCGCAGATAATACTAAACTGAAAACACCTAGATTCTTTTGGAAAAGATTTTCTTTTGACGTTTCAACATATAAAACATCATTTGGATGTAGGAAATAATATGGTGAACTTATAATATTTGGACTGGTGAGGTCTAAATCTACTACAATTGACTTATCTCCTTTCTGGCGAATTAATTTTACATTTTTTCGTTTTCCGGATATATTTAAATCTCCTGCAGCACTTAATGCTTCAAAAATAGTGGCCTGAGTATTGTAAATATAATTAGTCCCAGGATTTCTTACATCTCCTAAAACGGAAACCTTAAAACTGGTAATTTTAACAGAAACTACCGCATTCAACAGATACTTGTCTATTTCTGTTTGTACCAAATCTCTAATTTGTTCTACATTTAAATCTTTAACTTTCAAACTACCCACAATAGCTAAATCTATAGTACCTTCTTTGTCAACAGTATAACCCGTTAAAAATAAAGAAGCTGGATTGGCCTGTAAATTAATATCCGCCTCTGTTGTATTATTAAAATAAGCCACTTGATCAGGGTCCCTACTCTGCACTTTAATACTCAATACATCATTTGGCTGCACCCCATATTCTGTAGGACGTAAACGCAAGGTCATTTCTTCACTTGAACTTTGAAGATAATTAACTCCCTTTCTAGTATAACAAGAAGTCATTGACAAAGTAACTAAAACGATAATCATGCGTTTTGCAAAAAGTGCAGAAGACATTTTTTTAAAGAAAGAAAGCGTTGGTTTTTTCATGCCTGGTTTAGTTGTCATGTATTAATATTTACTTTAGTCTATTTCTTTGATTTTTTAGGGATATAGAACATACGTTTAGAATGATTATATTGTTCTATACTAGTAAGACTATGTTTAAAATGCCTTTTTATGATGGCTTCCAAATAGTGTTAAAAAAATTATTTTCACATCCAACCACGGGCTCCAATTCTCTATGTACCATAAATCGTGATTTACACGTTGGTTTTTCTGCTCATCGGTTACTGTTGGTCCACGCCATCCATTTACTTGCGCCCAACCTGTAATACCGGGTTTAATATAGCTCCGTACCATATAGTGATCTACGCTTTTTCTAAAGTCGTTCTGCAAATTAATTCTATGAGGTCTTGGCCCAATTACGCTCATGTCACCTTTTAGTACATTATAAAATTGTGGTAATTCATCTAAATCCCCTTTTCTCAAGAACTTACCAATACGGGTAATTCGTGGATCGTTAACTATCGTTGATTGAGTACCACTGTTCGGGTCTTTTGAAACGGACATAGTCCTAAATTTATAACACTTGAACGTTTTACCTGCTTCACCCTTTCTATGCGGCGTATAAAATACAGGCCCTTTGGAATCTATTTTTATTATGATGGCGATAATCAAGAACAAAGGCGCCAAAAGTAATAGCACAACGGCAGCAAAACAAAAATCGAACAAACGCTTTAAAATTGTTGTACTAAAATGATCTAGAGGTGATTCTCTAAGTTTAAACACGGCAAGATCACCCATGGTAACAGCCTTATAATTTTTAGATTTAAGAAGGGGATTTTTAGGGATTAACTTTACCCGCACTCCAAAACTATCAGCTATCTTAATAGTTTCCATAATTTTCTCGTGCTTCATGCCTGCCATAGCTATGAAAATATCATCAATACGATTATTGGCCAAGGCTTCTGATAAATCGTCAATACCTCCAAAAATACCAAAGTCCATTACGTTCTTTGGTTTCTCGTCTTTATTCTCCAAATACCCCATTATGTTATAACCATACTGGGTCATTGCATTTGTAAAACTTTTAATATTACTTTCATCATAGCTAGAGCCAATAAGTAAAGTGTCCGAGAAAAGATGTGCTGCTCTCTTCTTCAAATATCTCAACAAATACTTGTGGCTTATTAAATTAAGATATGAGAATATGAAAATAGGAATTATGAAAGTCGAACGCTCAAAATATCTGATTTTCAATAAAATAACCGCACTCATAACAAAACCCACGAAGAAAAATAACGATGTTACTATACTCTTAAAATAACCAAAATCAGGGTTAAAATAAAACTCGCTACTTCGGATATACATGATAATTACCAACCAGGTAATATTGTATATCACCATCAATCTAACCATATTCAGAAGAATGGCTGTATCGCTAAACGAAAAATCGGGAAGCTTGAACATGAAACATATAGTTAAAACTACATTTAACAAGACAAACTCAAACGCAAGTAAATTTATAAGTATAAACCTATTTTTTGAATTCATGGGGGATATTTAGTCGGTTTTAATGTTAATGAAATCAATTTTAGAACTGCATCTTTACCGAACAGCCCCCAAATATATGAATGAAATAATTAAGATTTGACGAATATCATCTCTTCCCAGACAATTGACCAAAATATTAGTCAATCGGCATATTATTGAGCAAAATTTTATAAAATGCTTAGTTCTTTTTAAATATGTATAACAAAAATCGCTCTCATTCAGTAAGTACGTATAAATAGGCATATTTTATTTTGAGGCGGAAACAAGATAACGTATTTTTTTTCGTTTAACCACTATTATTCAGACAATTACAGTCTTTAAAATACAAAAAGTATAGACTGGTGTGAAATGACGCTGTTAGCCCAAAGATATTTCAACAAAACTCTTATTCGTCAACAAACCAAAAAGTTAAGAGTAAGCACTAGAGCATACCTTGGTTTATTATTATAACATAATGCTCTTTCTGTGTTCGCCAAACTACTTTAAAATTTTTTATCCTTTACTTCACCCTCTTATCCTCCATTATGCCCTAGCACGCGAACATATCTAAATCCGTAGATGCAAAATCATTAATACCTACTATTAAAAGCAAATTAAAAAGCACTTAATACGGTATATTTTTTCGGTTTACATAAAAAATCGAATTTTATCATTCAACAAAAATATACTGTGTAATTTTAGAGGAATAAATGTATACCTAAATCCATCAAGCCTATGAGTTCTGAAAGTACTTTTGACATATCTTCTTTAGGGACGAACACCTTTACTTCCCCAATAAATCTCAGCAAGACCAGTGGGGATAAAATTTTCAACTTTGTAGAGGAACATAATAGAATTTTGGCTGATGTATCCGTACAAAATTTTAATACTTGTTTAGAGAATATGACGGCCCCTGAATGTTTGGAAAAAGCAGGCCCAAGGGAAAAACTCTTTTTTGACCCAAAAAAAACCACCGCCGCTATCGTTAGTTGTGGTGGTCTTTGCCCAGGAATAAACAATGTCATAAGAGGTCTTGTAATGGCATTGCATTACTTCTATGGGGTAAAACGAATTATTGGGGTTCAATATGGTTATGAAGGACTTATACCTGAAAACGGACATGAGTTTATTGACCTTGTTCCTGATAAAGTAAAAGACATACATGAATTTGGAGGCACCATTCTTGGTTCTTCTAGAGGAGCCCAATCCGTTGAAAAAATGGTAGATTCTCTCGAAAAAAATAATATAAACCTGTTATTCACCATCGGCGGAGATGGCACCCTAAAAGGAGCTAATGCCATTGGTGAAGAAATAGAAAAAAGAGGATTGGATATTTCAATAATCGGAATTCCAAAAACAATTGACAATGACATTGATTTAATTGACAAATCATTTGGTTTTGAAACGTCTTTTGATGTTGCTAGTCCTATTATCAGGGATGCTCACAATGAAGCAACAGGAGCTTTCAATGGAATATCCATTGTGAAACTAATGGGAAGGGATAGCGGATTTATTGCCGCATCTACGGCCATTGCCATGCCTGTTGTGAATTTTGTACTGGTACCTGAGATGGACTTTCAATTGGAGGGTGAAAATGGTTTTCTAGAAGCTTTGAAAAAAAGGCTTATCGAAAAGCGGCATGCCGTAATAGTAGTGGCCGAAGGGGCTGGTCAACATCTTTTTGGAAAAGACAGCGATACTTATACTGATGCATCCGGTAACATTATTCACCAAGACATTGGTCTTTTGTTGAAACACAGGATCAAAGCTTATTTTGATGCTCAGGATACCAAATGTACCATAAAATACATAGATCCTAGCTATATCATTCGTAGTGCCCCAGCAAATGCGAACGACAGTCTTTTTTGTAATAGATTAGCGTACCATGCGGTTCACGGAGCCATGGCAGGAAAAACCAAATTTGTTGTCGGCAGATTGAATAACAAATTTGTTTACCTCCCAATTTCCAAGGTGGTTAATAAGCGAAAAAAAATAAATATGGAAGGTGAATTCTGGTTTGGAGTTTTACAAAGCACCGGACAACCTTTTACTATGTAAAAAAAATAAATATTATAAAAAGGGGAAGCTAATTGCTTCCCCTTTCTTGTTACATTTAATTGATTACTACTTATCCTGTAAGTATAGCTCTTTGTAATATTGTTTAGCCATACGAGCACTGGTAAAGGTAGGCACCATATCATCAATAGCCTTAAAAGTAATTTTTTTCCATTCTTTAGGCTTATCATAGAAAGTTGGTAACACCTTTTCCATCAAAATATCATAGAGGTTATTAGAATCTATATAATCCTGTTGATGAGTTGGCAATTGATAATCAACCTGAGGCAAAACGAAACAGTTCTTCTCGTTTTTCGCAAATTCAGGTATCCATCCGTCATCTGTAGAAAGATTTATAGATCCGTTAAAAGCAGCACTCATTCCACTAGTTCCAGAAGCTTCCCTAGTAATTCTTGGTGTATTCAACCAAACATCAGAACCTTTTTTCAACTTACTGGAAAGACTGATTTCATACCCTGTTAATACCGCTAAATTAGACCTGTATTTACTATAGCCCACTAATCTATTAAAAACGCCCATAGCGTAACTATCTGTTGGATATGGTTTTCCGGCCCATATAATTTGCACAGGATACTTTGCATTATTTAAAAGTTCTTCAAACCGATTGAGATCACGTAATAACAAATCCGCCCTCTTATATTCCGCAAACCTTCTTGCCCAGACAATAGTTAACACCTCTGGATCAAAAATCTTTCCGGTTTGCTGAAGAACTTCCTCAAAAAGAACATTCTTCAGTTCTTTTTTTCTCTCATCAAAAGCTTTGGTATCCTTATTATCCCATGCTTTCTTTATCTCACTATCCTGCCAAAAAAGTAAGTTTTGAGCGTTGGTAATGGGCGTAATTTTGGCTGTTCCTGAAAAATCTTTCCACATGTCTGCAGCCACTACGGCATGCAGTTTAGAAACTGCATTAGCTTTATCTGCAAAACGCAATGCCGCCACGGTATAATTTACATTATCACCATTGGTCATTTTTTGGCGCACTTCTTCGTCTGAAAATCGATTTCCAAAGAAACCTAAATTATTTAAATAATATGCGTTGCGTTCTGTATTACCAGCTCTCTCTGGAGTATGGGTCGTAAAAGCCATTTGCACCTTTTTACCTTGGTTCTGCAAGTGGTAGAAAGCAGGCAGCCCGTGACCTTCATTAAGATGATAGACATCCGCACCACCTAACGCTTCTATAATTTTAGCTCCTCCAATACCAAGTACAATACTTTGTGCAACACGAGTCTCTTGATTGGAATCATATAAATTATTGCAAATACTACGAGAAAGAAAGTCATTGCCTTCAACATCCGTAGTTAAGAAATAAATAGGTACTGTGCCAAAAACTTCCGGCTTAAGAACCATTGCACGCACCTTAACCTGATAATTATTATTGACTCTGACCTCTACTTCAAGTCCCGAATCTTCTAAGAAACTATAATTTTTTTCTACAAAATCTACACGTAAGGTTTGATCTCTATTTCTATTCTGATCATAATACCCATATTTCCACAACATACCTACACCTATCATATTCTGCTTTAATTCAAATGCAGATCTCATATGTGATCCAGCTAAAAAGCCAAGACCGCCAGAATAGGTTTTTAAACCCTGGTGCACGGCAAATTCCATACTAAAATAGGCTGTTCTCCTATCAAACTGTTTGGCTACTTTATAAGGATGGTTCCATGTAGCAAGCTTATTATTTATGTTATTATCAAGAGTTGTTTCCATAACTATAAAATTGAATTTAGTTGATGTACTTATTGAAATAAAACTATAGAAAAGGTCTTGGCTTTTTAGATAAAAAGCCAAGACCAGTTCATTCATTTAAAATACTATACTAACTATAGTATAAATAGGTTTTATACGTGATGATCCATTATTTGGTGTGCATCAATTAACGGCCCACCATTAATAACCTCGTCAGAAGCTTGGTTAATGAATTTATCAAAGTTTAAGTGGAACGAATGTGCCAATTGAATAGCCTTACTGATATAAGCCCCTTTCTGAAGCCAAGTGTTCATAGGATCTAACAACTCCGTTGGTACATTATGGCAATATTTAGGCATATGTAAGCCAAAAATAGGATGTTGCTCATAATCCACTTTTTCCAATTCTCCTTCTAAAATTGAAGAAATCATTGCACGTGTATATTTCAATTTTATTCTAGACCCTACACCGTAAGGACCACCGCTCCAACCGGTGTTCAATAACCATACATTAACATTAGCTTCGGTCATTTTCTTACTTAGCATTTCAGCATATTTTGTTGGGTGCAATGGCATAAAAGGTTCTCCAAAACAAGCAGAGAATGAAGGAACAGGCTCGTTAATACCAGCTTCCGTACCCGCAACTTTTGCTGTGTAACCAGAGATAAAGTGATATGCAGCTTGTCCCGGAGTAAGTTTTGATACTGGAGGTAACACGCCAAAAGCATCACAGGTCAAAAAGAAAATATTCTTTGGATTCTTTCCATAAGAAGGTACTTGAATATTATCTATATGATTTATAGGATAACTTACTCTTGTATTTTGAGTTATTGAACTATCTGAAAAATCAACTTCTTTAGTTCCTTCTTTAAAAACTACATTTTCTAACAAAGCACCTGGGCGTATTGCTCGGAAAATATCCGGTTCTTTTTCTTCCGTTAGATCAATTACTTTGGCATAACATCCACCCTCAAAATTGAATACGATGTTATCTGCTGTCCAACCGTGTTCATCATCACCAATTAGTTTTCTATTAGGATCTGCGGATAAGGTAGTTTTTCCTGTTCCAGAAAGACCAAAGAATATAGCCGTATCTCCATACTCACCATAATTGGCAGAACAGTGCATTGGCAAAACATTTCTTTCAATTGGCAGAATTAGGTTTAAGGCAGAAAAAATACCTTTTTTCATTTCTCCTGTATAAGCAGAACCCGCAACCAAAGCAACTTTTCTTGTAAAATCTAAAATTGAAAAATTACCAGCTCTAATGCCAAAGGCTTCCGGGTCTTTTGCCACATAACCGGGAGCACAAAGAACTACCCATTCTTCTTCAAAATTTTCAATTTCTTCATCCCTTAATTGAATGAACATGTTTTTGATAAAATAGTTAGACCATGGGTATTCCGTAATAGTTCGAACATTCATTCTATATTCTGGTGCAGCGCCTACATAAGCATCACGTACATAGACCTCTTTGTTTGACAAATACCCAACAACCTCATCATAGAGCTTATTGAAGTTTGTAGAATCTATTGGCTTATTTATACGACCCCACCACACTTTATCTGCAGTGTAATCATCTTTTACAATAAAACGGTCTTTAGGAGATCGGCCTGTAAATTTACCAGTGTTTACACACAGTGTTCCGTTCTCTGTTTCTTTACCCATACCTTTCTCAACAGTTAGCTTTTGAAGCGTTTCTCCGTCAAGGTTCCAGTTGGCTTTTACGTTTTGCAAACCGTACTTTTCAAGATTTGCGTTTTTGGGTGTTCTAGATAATGTTTCCATACTTCTATATTTTTAGTGGTTTATATTAAAAGGGCCATATTACTGGCACCAAAAGCAACGTTGCTGCAAAGAGCAACAGCAAAAGTGGCCCGCCCACTTTTACGTAATCTATAAATTGATATCCTCCTGCTCCCATAACCATGGCATTTGTTGTGGTTCCCACAGGAGTTAAAAAAGCTGTAGATGCACTAATTGCTACAGCAATCATAAATGGTTTAGGAGAAACTCCTAGAGAAAGGGCGGCCATAAGTGCAATAGGCGCCATTAATACTGCCGTGGCAGAATTGTTGATAGTCTGGCTAAAAGCGGTCGTTACTAAAAAGATACCTCCCAACAATACTACTGGGTGTATATTCCCCAAATAACTGACTAACCCGTTAGAAACCATTTCGGCAGCACCCGTTTTTTGAAGTGCAATACCCATAGGAATCATTGCGGCTATCATGACAACACTTGTCCAGCTTATTCCTTTATAGGCCTTTGATATTGGCACGCAACCCGTAATCATAACTATACCTGCACATATTAAAGCGGCAATGGCACTTGGTATGATCTTTAAGACCAATAGTAAAATCATTAAAACCAAAGTTCCCAATGCGATGTACGACTTTGGCGTTAGAACATCTACGTCCTTCGCCATTGCTTCCGGGCTACCTGATACTACCAGGTTTTCATACACATTGTTCAGTGCTTCAATATTTTTCCAAGATCCCCTAACTACAAATGCATCTCCAGCTTTTATGGTTACATTCTTGTCGCCAATTGGTTTTCCTTCGCGTGAAGCTCCCAATAACTGAATACTCCACTTGTTTAAATATTTACCCATTGGCAGGGTTTTTCCAACGAAAAAGGATGTGGGTGTTACTATCATTTCCACCATACCCACTTCTTGGTTGATCAACTCTTTTTTTAATTCGGATGATTTAAACTCTTTTGGAATAAGACCCAATTTAAAATCCATGATGATCCTGTCTACATCCTTGGCCGTGCCTTTTACGGTTATAATATCATGGTAACGCATTTGCGTATCCGGTTCAGGAAATTCAACATAAGGTGGTGTGCCCTTTAATACGTTTGGATGCCTACGACGTAAGCGCATTACAGATACATTGTACTTCTTCTCAAAATCCCAACTACCAATCTCAGTATTAATTAATTCAGACATTGATCTAATACGTAAGCGGTACATATTATCCCCAACACTGTAATTGGTAATCCATTTGTGTACCTCGGAATCAATATTTACGGGTCTATCTTCCGTCTCATGGTTTGGCAAGAGTTTGTATCCTATAAATCTGAAATAGAGTATTACTATCAACAATAATGGAATACCTACCAAAGCAAACTCAAAAAATGAAAAGGAGGGTATTCCGTTTTCGGTTAAAACATTACTTACGATAATGTTTGGCGGTGTTCCCGTTAAGGTCAACAATCCTCCTGTATTAGACCCAAAAGCAACCGGCATCAATAATTTTGATGGTAATGTGCCTGCACGCCATGCGGCGGAAACCGTTACCGGCAATAATGCTGCAACCGTACCTGTATTACTTACAAAACCAGAAAGAACACCTGAACCTAAAGTAACCAGTACCAAAAGTTTTGATTTACTTTTACCGGCCCATTCTACAAATTTTTTGCCGGCAAGTGCTGTCCATCCCGTTCTGGCAAGGCCCTCCCCGATAATAAAAAGTGCAGCGATCATTATTACCGTAGGGTTGCTAAAACCGCTAAGACTTTCTTCCATATTTAGTATACCTACTAGGTACAAGGCCAACATGGACATGAGAGCTACTACATCAGGAGGAAACTTTCCCCAGATAAAAAAAGCAATAGTTATGGCTAGAATAACAAATAGAAGCGTCATATTATCTTTATTTGTTATTGCTAATCGATTGCCAATACTGGTATCTGAGAATGCAACGTTAACATTTCTGTGAGTGCTCCTTTTGAAGGCTCGCTTTTAGTTGCATGGTTTCTTGGCAGAATGGCTATCATATCCAATTCCTTTTTAGAAGCATATTCAAGAACGCCTTCTACCACATCCGAGTTTTCAATAAATACATGCTCTGAATAGAAATCCTCAAGATAATACTCCAATGAGCTTTCATTTTTCTCTTCGGTTGAAGAGTATCCGTAGACCCCTTCACTATTCTCAATAGTAATTACATATACCTTGGCATTAAATCTTCTAACTACCTTAAGTAAGGTATCGAGCACACTTTTATCTTCTATCTCTTCCTTTCCTAAAACCAAACCAATATTCTTAATCTCTATTTTATCGGTAACAAATGGAACAACCAAAACCGGACAATCAATTTCTAAAACTAATTTTGAAGTATTTGTTGGTGAAGAATCTTCATTATCAAATGCGCCAAATGTTCCCATTATAATAAGGTCTACTTGCTCATCTTTCTGAATTTTCATTAATGACTCGGTCAACGTGCCTTTTATTGCAATCCATTCAATTTTATTTTTTAGAATACTAGCATATTCTTCTTCAACGCCTTTAAAAGCTTCTTCAAGCGTATCCATCTCTTGGTTCACGGAGACATACCCTAAAATAATTTTAAGGTCTCTGTCTTGTCCTACATAATTTACAGCATAGTCTAATGCTTTTTTAGCTGTTTTGGAAAAATTATAAGGAATCAGAATTGTGGGATTTTTTTTCATCTTGCGTGTGTTTTAATCGTTCAGGAACAAAATTAAGTACAGATGCCTTTTAAAAACATGATAGTTATCATGTTGTTAAAAATAGGATCGCTATACCTTGCACCATAATTAATTGTTACACCATAAGATTACAAAACACCTCAAAAACAGAATCTTATAGAAGTTTAAATTTAAGTTATGAAGAGATTAACTTAATAATCAAATAAATATGTCAGTTGTAATTTCACTTCTTTTGCATATAGATAAGGTAAGAACTACGAAATCTGGAAAAATTGAAATTCTTAAATGAGAAAGTCTAAAAATGATTAAGACTTAACTTACAAATTAAGTAATCCACCATATAAATGACCAAATTATTTTCAAAACCCATATTAACTTTCATTTGTATCCTTTTAAGTATTGGTCAAGGCATAGCACAAACGAACGATACTACCGCTCTGGATACCAAAAAATTAAAGTATTTTTTGAATGAAGAAAAAACCCATTGGTTGGCCGTACATATGTACACCCAATTATGGATGAGAATGAACGATAATAATCCGGGCAGCACAATTGCAGAAGAACTGGAGGATTCTACTTATGATGTTTCTGTTAGGCGGTTTCGACTCGGCTTTCAAGCTCAGATCAGTGATAGACTTTGGGTATATTCGCAATTTGGGATCAACAACCTCAACTATCAGTCACCGCGAGGAACATCATTGGATTTATTGGATGCATATGCCGAGTTTTCTGTAAGCAGATCATTAGTCATAGGTGCTGGTAAAACAGCATGGACGGGACTATCTCGCTACTCTGCACCCAATACCTCTAAACTGCTTACCAATGACCTTTTATTACTTGCCCTTCCCACGGATGATAAAGCAGATGACCTCATTCGGAAATTAAGTGTATTCGCCAAAGGAAAATTGGGCCGCTTAGACTACCGTTTTGTTGCTTCCAAACCTTTTTTACCTAGTAATAGCAGTGATTTTGAGGAAGAAACTACCGAGAATATTGCAGAGTTCAACGATAAAATGAAGAGCGGCATTTATTCTACGTACCTAAAATGGGAGTTTTGGGATTCCGAATCCAATCAGATTCCCTTTAGTAATGGAACCTATTTGGGTAAGAAAAGAATTTTTTCTGTAGGTGTAGGTGCGGAATACCAAAATGATGCGCTCTCATCTCGTAAAAATAGTACCGAAGTTTTTCATGATATGGTACTTTGGTCTGCAGACGCTTTTCTTGATTTGCCTATTGATACTACCAATGAAACAGCACTTACAGCATATTTAGGTTATTTTAATTATGACTTTGGGCCTAATTATATAAGAAACACCGCCACTAATAACACCACTCTTTCATTAGATAACTCGTTAGCATCCTTTAATGGTCCGGGAAATGCTTTTCCTTCCATTGGTACTGGTAGCTCAGTGTATTTACAGGCTGGATATCTTTTTCCGAAAATGGGGCGCATCAAAGACTATGGAAGACTGCAGCCTTATGCTGCTGTCCAATATTCTAATTTTGAACGGCTTGAAGACCCCATGATCTATTATGATTTAGGTATCAACTGGTTTTTAAAAGCACATCTTTCAAAATTCTCCCTCAGTTTACAGAATAGGCCTATTTATAACGCCACTGCTCAAGGTTTAGAAGTAGATTCAAGAAAATGGTCTGCCGTGTTACAATATATAATACGGATAGAATGAGATATTGGAGAACTATTGTAATACTATTATACCTATTGGTTAACGGACCATGCCTTTATCAACTTAAAGCACAGTCCAAAACAGCCAATAAGCGACTCCTATTTTATTTGGACGAGGACAAAAAGCAATGGTTAAAAGTTACTAGTTATGCACAAATATGGGCACGTCAATCACAAAACAACCCTGGCAGTACTGTTAACGATAAACCAGCACTTAATACTACAGATCTTAGCATTAGACGCTTTAGATTGGGGGTTAGTACCCAGCCCTGGGAAAAAACTATATTCTTCTTTCAAATAGGGGTGAACAACTTAAACTATCTATCTCCTAAAGGTACTTCCGTTGATGTACTAGATGCTTATGTAGAGCATAAATTCTCGGATTACATAGCTATTGGTGGAGGAAAATCAGCATGGAACGGGTTATCACGTTATACCTCACCTAGTTCTTCCAAAGTTATGGCAAATGATATCAACTTTATTGCACTTCCCACTCTAAACGACTCTGATGATCTTATCCGTAAATTAGGCATGTATGCTAAGGGTAAAATTGGAAAAGTAGATTATCGCTTAGTGTTTACAAAACCATTGGCTATTGAAAACAGTAAAACTTTTAATCCAGACCCGACTGAGGGTATAGCCCGTTTCACCAATAAAAAGCCTAATTTACAGTACTCTACCTATGTGAAATATGAGTTTCTGGACCCTGAAAGTAATGCTACTCCATTTCTTAGTGGTTCTTACCTTGGAAAAAAAAGAGTGTTTAATCTAGGTATAGGCTACACGCTACAGCCCAAGGCTTTATGGTCCTTACGTAATGGAGAAGAACAATTTCACGACTTAAAACTGTTTGCTTCCGACATACATTTGGACTTGCCTCTAAAATTTAATCCTGATATGGTAATTACCGCATATCTTGGGTACTTCAACTATGATTTTGGACCAGGTTACATAAGGCAAATAGGGGCTAACAACCCTGTTAACGGATTGGAGTCTTCAGCGGATTTTTATAGTGCCAAGGGTAATAGTTTTCCGGTTCTGGGTACAGGTGAATCTTTATGGGGAGAAATTGGCTATCTCTTTCCTCCTATGGGAAACCAAGATGATAAAGGCCGACTGCAACCTTATGTTTCAGCGCAATACTCGGATTTTGAAGTTATTCCTTCACGTATTTTTCAGTATGATTTTGGTATAAATTGGTATTTAAACGGTCACTATTCCAAATTAACCATCAACGCTCAAAACAGACCTATTTATCGCAATTCTACAAATGTTATAACCAAAGATGGTCGCAAATGGATGTTCGTTATGCAATATCAATTTAGAATTGATTGATGAATTGAATTTCAACTACAATAAAATAAATACTCCCTTTATTACCTGATTATTATTGACAAATAAAATCTTTGGAAATTAATAAGTTAACGATATATCTGGTTTACCGGAATAAAAACCAAGTAGTAATGGAACATGAAAAGCGATTTACAACAATATGCACAGATTCCTTTAATACAAATTCCCAACCCAGTATGGCATACCTACTCCGGAGGAGCTTTAATAGATAATTGGAAAAAGATACTCCAGAGGTGGTTGATAATAGTTTCCCAGAAGAATGGATCATATCTACTGTAACCGCCAGAGGCAAAAACAGACTCAATGATGAAGGTCTTTCTCAAGTTGAAAAGCCAGAAGGGCTAATTCTCTAAAAAATATAATAGAATCGAATAAGGAACTTTTCCCAGGAACGGAAGTGGCTAAGAAATTCGGCACTACAGGTGTATTGATAAAAATGCTAGATTCACAGGAACGCTTAACCATACAAGTACAACCAGATAAGACCTACGCAAAGGACATCCTTAATTCTTCATTTGGAAAAACCGAATCCTGGTATGTTTTGAATACAAGAGAAATAGATGGCGAACACACCATTGGCTCAAATGGAAGTTTCTATGTAGTAGTGTATTCTGGAGAAGGAACCATGGTTTGTAATGATGAAGAATATATGTATTCACAAGGCGATGAAATCTTTATCTCTGCAGCAATTAAAAGTATAACTTTTAAATCTACCGAAAGCTCTAAATTGCTACTTTGCTATCCTGCTAGTTAGGAGATTTAGAATAGGTTTCCTTGTGGATAGCCCGAAAACAGAATAACTTCTTATAATCTTGCAGTTACTAGATGAGAAAAGCCACTCCCAACCCATCAAATAAAGCCTAAAACAAGAAAAGCCAGTCTTTCGACTAGCTTTTTGTTGCTCCCCCTCTTGGGCTCGAACCAAGGACCCTCTGAT
>ENA-ORXM01003647-ORXM01003647.1-marine-metagenome-genome-assembly--contig:-NODE-3647-length-14915-cov-4.345734_pt1 | contig 14915 bp, 15 predicted proteins | sample MGYA00237867_ERZ511480 | MGnify/ENA primary metagenome ERZ511480 (study PRJEB26309, sample SAMN06266103) | marine metagenome | isolation source: Algal blade | place: United Kingdom:Sidmouth, United...
CCTATACTCGAGTTCTACTGATGGTGGCGACATCGATGGTGCAAATGTAACGGGTGACGATGTCAACAGTACTTTGGCCTATGTCCAAATTACTGCTGATGTTGAATCATTCCCCATTATTGACAGCTTAGACATCAACTACCGTGACATTCCAGGTGTATGGGCTGGCTTCGCGGATGATGATAACTACGTTTTTGAACTCGACCAAGCAGGCTTTAAAGTAGCTGCTGGTTTAGGCATCTTCATCTTCGATGTTTCAGGTTACTTCGACAGTTACGTAACAGGCAACGACGGCGACGTATCAGCTTTCGGTGTTGACGCCGCAGCTGAGCTTTTCCGCGCCTTATCGCTTACAGGCTTCTTCCACAGCGTCAGTGTAGATGGCGACGTTGTCGACGAGCTTGACGGTGGCCCTGAGCGTGACGACAATGGTTATGACACGGGCTGGGGCGTAGGTATTAAGCATGACGGCTCTGCTGACAATGCACTCGTACCTAACCTCAACTTAGAATTCGAATACGGTATGCTCGGCGCAGACTTCGATGAAACACATATCCTTGCTGCTGCTGACTACGAACTCGCTATCTCCATCTTGAGGCTCACACCTTATGTTTCATTCGAGAGCTTCAATGATACAGCTGGCGATTCGGATGACACCACGGAGATTAAAGCGGGTACGGGCATTGTGACTGAAGCCCTAGACATCTTCTTACAGCCTAGTCTTATTGGTGCGGTCAACTACCGTAGCAATGCTCACGACGACGTTGAAGGTGACGCTGACGGCTACACTGCTACTGAGCTTCAGTACAGCGTTGGTCTGATGCTGAACGAATTCTTATTCGAAAACAGTACTTTAACAGCTAAGTATGGTTCGTACACTGGTACGAACATGACTTTAGAAACCAATAGCGAAGGTACTGGTGACGACGCAACCGATATTTCTGCTGGCGATGAAAATAACGACGCTACGCAGTCTACAAGCGGTTACGAAATCATCTGGGATTACTGGGATCTAGAGTTTGCTTACGGTGCTTATAGTGACAGCATCACCGATGCTGATGATGACGATAACAACCGTAATACAGCTGGTCAGTTCTTCCGTATTGACTACACCGTTAACTTCTAAAGTTTAACAGTGTAAGCTAAAAACCCCGCTTCGGCGGGGTTTTTTATGTGGGGGCCAAAATCCGCAAAGATTGGGCTTGCAGGCAAATGTTAAAGTTTGTGTTTGGAACTAGAAGTTCGCCTTCCATGTGCCCAGGTTTTGGTCGGGTCCACTCGAGCCTCACATCACGCCCTTTAAAAACTAAGACTTTGGGGTGGTTTAAGTGCTTTCCTTTAGCCACTTGCGGAACCAGCGCAACCGTTTCTAATCGGTTCAGTGAACCTGCCACCACAATGTCCAAAAGACCATCATCAAGCTGGGCCTCTGGAGCGAATAAAAAACTGCTACCGGTTCGGGGTCCGTTTTGACATGCCACGAGTAGCGCGGGACCCTGATAGACCGCTGCACCGTCGACCATTACAGTTACGGGGCTGCACTTGAGGCCCCTCAACGTCGTCAAAAGCGTGTAATAGTAAGCTGCTTTGTGTTTCAAAAAGGTGGGCGCGTCGCTTAGATTATAGGCAACGTCAGCGTCAAAACCTACGCCAAAGGCGTTGATAAAGGTCTGACCATTCACGCTACCCATATCGATAATACGTGTCGCATTCCTTTCAACCACTTCTAACGCGGCTGCCAGGTTATTTCTAGGAATACCCAGTGCGTAAGCGAAGTCGTCACCAGAGCCTGCGGGTAAAACCCCAAGAACGCGCTCGGTATTGACGCACGCGGCTGCAACTTCGTTTAGCGTGCCGTCGCCGCCTAAAACAAGCACCGTAGCGTTATGGGGTAAGCCCTTCACATAACCAGTAGCTTGTTTTGGGTGTTTTGTAAAAAAAGTGCTTAAGGGCCATCCCTTATTTTCAAAAAAGGCTTGAACCGTTTTGTAGCTCAGGCGAGCGCGCCCGCGCCCTGCTACCGGATTGACTACAAGATAGTGCACGTGCGTTATAGTTTACCGCCCGCGTTTGGCTAAGCGCGTTACAATACCCGCATGTTTACAACCGCTGAGCTTTTTGATGCAGCCCAAGTTCCCGCGGCTTTACAGCCCCTGCTTGAGCCTACCTGGCCCTGGGAGGTTCTTAGCGCCCTAGATACATTTTTAGAAACTCTTGAGCCTCAGCATTTAGGAGAGGTTCATCCCACGGCTGTACTCGAGGACAATGTCTACTTAGCTCCGACAGCCAAAGTAGGACCGCACGTTTATATAAAAGGTCCTAGCTGGATAGGTGAGGGTGCCGAATTGGGCCACGGGGCCTATGTGCGGGGTGACGTGGTCTTAGCCCCGGGTAGCCAGGTTTTACACAGTAGCGAGGTCAAGCACGCTCTACTTTTACCCGGTGCCCGCCTAGCACACTTCAATTACGTGGGCGATTCGGTGATTGGCAGCAAGGTCAATTTGGGTGCAGGCGTCAAGATTGCTAACTTTAAAACCTTCGGTGATGAAATCGTTATAGAAGGCCACAAAACAGGGCTCCGAAAGTTCGGCGCGGCGCTTGGTGACGGGGTTTCCATTGGCTGTAATGCGGTAACCTCGCCAGGTACGCTTATAGGTCCGCGAACCCTTGTTTATAACGGGGCCATGCTGCGCGGGGTTTACCCAGCCGACTCGGTGATTAAGTATAAGCAAGCGCTCGAGACTGTTCCCAGACGATGAACCCTAAACGCCTAAACACACTATGTTTCCGTTAAAAGACGCTAACCCGCGCCACGGTCCCGTCATTATCATCTGGCTTATTTTGGCGGCTAACATTGCGCTGTTCGTACGTGAGCTGAGCCTAAGCGAAGCGCAAATCGTACCTTTTATAAACACCTTTGGGTTTGTGCCTGCTCTCTTTTTTACAGACCCTGTAGATGAGGCTTATCGCCTAATCAGCAGCTTGTTTTTGCACGGCGGGTTTATGCACATCATCGGCAATATGTTTTTTCTGATGGTTTTTGGTGACAACATCGAAGACTTTATGGGTCCGGTTCGTTTTACGCTTTTTTATCTTCTGGGAGGTGTGGTGGCGACGCTCGCGCACAGTGCTTTTGCCTTGTCGTCAACCACGGCGCTTATAGGTGCGTCAGGCGCCATCAGTGCGTTACTCGGCGCCTATATCAGGCTTTTTCCGCGCCAAAAAATCCGCACCTATATCGTACCTATTTTCTTTGTTTGGCTACCTGCTTGGCTCTATCTAGGCTATTGGGGGTTTGTTCAAATAATGCAGGCCTTAAGCGGCGCAGTCGATAGTGGCGCTGCTGAGGTGGCCTGGTGGGCGCATGTGGGCGGCTTTGCATTCGGCTTAGTTACCGTGCGCTTTTTTCTTAAAGCAGATAAAAAGTAAAAGAGGTCGGGGGTCAGGGGTTAGAGTTCTTTCTGACCCCCGACCTCCGACCCCTATGCCCTGCTCTTAATTGCCTGGTTCAATAAGCCCGTAGTCACCGTCATCACGCAGGTAGATAACGCTGACTAAGTTTGTTTCAGAATTGTGAAACATAAAAAAGTCGTGACCTAAGTCTTCCATTTGCATCGCGGCGTCTTCGGGTGTCATGGGTCTGAGCACGTGGCGCTTAGTACGCACGACGCTCGGCTCGAGTTCTTCGGGTTCTGGCTGAGGCGGAGGGGGTACGTCTTCACTGCGGCGGGCGATAAGGCGTTCCTTGTGGCGCTTTAGTTGGCGCTCGAGCTTATCAACAACCTTATCAGTCGCTACGTAAGTGTCTAACCCACTTTCTTCAGCGCGGACAATGCCGTTAGGAACATTGAGCTGCACCTCGACCCGGGCGGGATTGCCGCCGCTATTTGCGTCATACGACATAACAACTTTTGCGTCGACAATATGGTCTGAAAAACGCTCTAATTTACCCAGTTTCTCCTCAGCGTAGCCGCGCATGGCCTCGGTGACTTCGACATTGCGACCTATCATCTGATAAATATTCACAGTGCACCTCTCTCAAACAGTGACTAAAATAATAGTGACCTTAGTGTACCATCCAAGGTTTAGAGAAAAGATAGGTATTGGGATAAAGTTTCTTACTCGTAGCTGGCAAAGATTTGCATAATTGGCTTTATAAATCCACAAGTCCTCGAGGTTGAGTGGGAGGACACGCCTTTGTAAGCTTCAAGCTAAGAGTGACTGTAATGATAAATGCTTTAATACTGCTCTTCACGAGAAAATTTCTGTAAAACTAGTAAAACGCCGTCGTAAATTAGAGGGCTTTACAGATTGAGACAACCCGCTTTTCCTCTTTGAGAGTGTACATTTCAAACCTATTACATGGTCCTCAAACGCTGACCTTTTTTAAGAGGTGGCTCACGTAATATACGATCTGTAGTTCGTTTTCTATAGTGCTATACTCAAAAACTATGAAGGAAACCTTCTTGAGTTGTCCTGCTTATGACGCTATCCAACTCCTTCAAGAAAAATGGGTTTTGCATATTATTCGCGCCTTACTCAATGGACCCAAAGGGTTTAACGAGCTGGGACGTAACATCGGTGGCTGCAACCCGACGACTCTAACGCAGCGGCTTGATAAGCTCGAGACGCTAGGTCTGGTTGATAAAACCGTTTGCTCGCTTATGCCCCCTAAAAGTAGTTACAGCCTGACGCCCTCGGGCGAAGCCTTACAGGGTGTGGTGAGTGCAATCAATGACTGGGCAAGCGAGCACTGGCACGTACCTGCACAAGCGAGCTGAGAGTTATTAAGACCGAAAGCGGTCTAAGAGATTTCTGCGGCTGCTCTGATTGAGCTGCATTTCGTTAATCGACGCGAGTAGTTTCTGATTGTGCTTACGCAAGGTTTCAATTTGTCTTTCTTGGATACTCTGTTTATTACGTAACGCTTCTAAAACTTCTAGGGTTTCGTCTTCGCCGCGGTAAACGACTTTTTCTGGGTCTTCCTCGAGTTCAGCGAGTCGCGTGCTGAGGCGCCGTTTCTCTTCCCTTGCTTCTTTAAGCTTCGCTTGCAAAGTCTCAAATTCTTGGGGGTCGATTTGCTCACTCACCTGGGCTTTCAGGTCGAAGTAGTCCTTGTTGAGATTTTCAAAGTCGTTTTGTACCGTCTCGTAGTCGGTCGTTACTTTTGCTAGGGCTTCCTGAAGCTTTTGAGCTTCTTGAGGGTCAGTCATCGTGCTTACCTGAGCCTCTGTTTCAGCATACTTTTCCTTTAAATTTTCAAAGTCACGCTCTAGCGCTTCATGGTTCTCTCTGGTGGTAGCGAGTTCGCTTTGAACGCTCTCGAGTTCTTGGACGCTCGGCTGCTCGGCTAGCTGCGCTTGCGAGTCGGTATAGTCCTTTTTGAGACTTTCGAGGTCCAAACCTAGCGTGTCATAGTCTTCGGTTGCCGCTACACGTTCTTTGAGTTGCTCGTTTTCTGTTTGCAAGCTGTCAACGCTCAGGCGCAAGCTATTCACTTCTTCCTCAGTCAGCGTATCTTCTCTAAGTTGGCGGTTTTCTTGTTTGAGCACTTCTAACTGACGGTGCAAATTTTGGTTGGCCTCGAGCAAATCTTTCAGGTCTTCTTCTGCATCTAACTGCCGCGCCGATTTGTTTTCTAAGCGTTGCAGGGCGCGCTCGATAACTTCACCGTCTTTAATGTCTTCAGCAGGTGTTACAAAATGATCTGGGTCGATAAGGTCGCGAACCTGCGTGGCTAAGTCCTGATTTTCCAAGGGCCTTGGGAGTACCAGGTCAGCGCGCACCGCTCTGGCTAAGTCTTTTACGGTGCCGTAGCGTTGCTCTGAGGTGGTGATGATAATAGGAATGTGCCGCAGACGTTTGATACTTTTAATCCTGCCGCAAACATCGGTACCGTTAATATCGGGCATCCTTGCAGCAAAAATCGCCAGGGCAGGTGAATGCGTTTGAAAGTACTCGAGTGCCTCTTGACCTGTAGCAAAGGAGACAACCGTATATTCGGCCAGGAGAATCTCAATCATTTGGCGTTGTAGGTGGTCGCTATCAGCGACGAGGACAGTGGGTGATTGCATGACGTTACCTCTAAGATTAGAGTAGCATGAGTAAGTCGTCAATATCCTAGCGTTCGTCACAGAATAGCCAAGCTCACCACTGGGTGAAAGCGCCTTCATCTTTTAAAATTAAGTGAAAATAAGAGTGCTCATTAGCCTAGCTCGTTCGTTCGCACACATTACTCAATCTTTGCAAAAGGTCTTTTATAAAAGTCCTAGCCACTCCTTTACACTCACGTAGTGCAAATGAACCCCGAGGTACTCAAAAAAGTGGCAGTAGCCCTGGGATGAAGAGCACTTTGGCACTCAAATCTTTAGCTACTGCCACACTATCTAAATATCTTCGTCCTCTATAGATCTTTTCTAAAGAGGGTTTAGGTCCCTTGGCTGACAGGTAAATTGGCAACAAAAACCATACGGTCGCCTTGCTGCTCGAGTTTCACATCATAGTCGTTTTCATCAGCAGGAAAGTGTTTGTGAATAACGGCTAGGAGTTCACTTTTAAGTTCTTCCATTTTGCCAGGCGTAAGCCCCGCGCGGTCATAAGACAAGACAAGCTTGAGGCGGTCTTTCAACTGGTCTTTACTGCGCTTACGACCAAATAACCCGAACATTAACTACCTCCAAATAAACGGCGCAGCGCCGCGAAAAAGCCGCCACTAGGCTCGAGAACAGGGTAGGGAATGTCTTCGCCTTGTAGTCGCTTGGCAATATTGCGAAAAGCAGTACCTGCACTGGTAGCAGACGATTCCTCTAGGCTAGTAGGGCTGCCTATGTTGGTCGATACCAGAACTTGCTCATCTTCTGGCACGATACCAATTAGTTTAACGCCTAGAATCTCTAAGACATCGTCAACTTCTAACATATCGCCGCGTTTCACCATTTCAGGGCGTAAGCGGTTAATAATCAGTTTGACCTCGTGTACGCCTGAGGACTCTAGCAGACCGATAATCCGGTCCGCGTCACGCACCGACGAAACCTCGGGATTGACCACGACCAGGGCACCTTGCGCGGCGCACGCAGCGGTTTTAAAGCCCGATTCGATACCCGCAGGCGAATCGATAATTACGCGGTCAAAGCCCTCTTCATTAAGAAGCAAGTCCACCGTTTCTTGCATGCGCTCTTCTGAGAGTGCTCCCTTGTCTTTCGTTTGCGAGGCGGCGAGTAAGTAAAGTGTATCTACACGTTTGTCTTTAATAAGAGCCTGTTTGAGTTTGCAGCGGCCCTCGAAAACGTCAATCAGGTCGAAAACGACGCGGCCCTCGAGCCCCATTACAACGTCCAGATTACGAAGCCCGATATCGGTATCAATCACGGCGACTTTTTCACCCAGGCGCGCAAGGGCCGCGCCGACGTTTGCGGTTGTCGTCGTTTTACCGACCCCCCCCTTACCTGAGGTCACAACAATGGCTTTAGCGTTCACGTTTCTCCTCCAACAGCCGCACGCTTACACGTGGCGGCTTTTTGTAATTAGGTCATTAGAAATAAACACAATGACAACATAATGACTTAGGGCAGTAAGCTATCCCAAAAACTATAACAAAATCACAGGGCGACGGTTAAAGGGTCCGTGTCAATCAGTGCGGAAATGTAAGATTTTTCTCTTGACATAGGATTTTATACATAAATTTATACGCAACATTTTCTTCTCTACAGGGTCGTTAGATTCGCGTACTTGAGCAGTAAGCGTTTAGCACCTGCCTCTTTAAACACAACCGTTAACTCCGTATTGTTACCTTCACCGCTCACACCGACAATGGTTCCCTCGCCAAAACGTGGGTGTTTGACGCGTTCGCCGCCGCGAAAACTCCCCGTACCGTTCGTACTCTTTTTCTTTGCTGACGTTGAGGGGCTAGGTGGACGCCAGACGTTTCTCGAGTATTTGTTCAGACGGCTACTATCCATTTCTTGCCCCAAAATGTCAATCTCGGTAAGCATCTTTTTAGGAATGTCTTCTAAAAAGCGGCTGGGGCGGGCAATTTCAGTGCGACCAAAGCTCATGCGTGACTCGCAGTTAACAAGGAACAAATCTTCCTGGGCGCGGGTGATGCCCACATAAAGCAAGCGCCGCTCCTCTTCGATTTCTTGCAAGCTACTCGTCGAGCTGCGGTGGGGAATGAGGTTTTCTTCTAAGCCGACTAAGAAAATAACAGGGAACTCCAAACCCTTGGCGTTGTGCAGGGTCATCAGCGTGACCGCCTCGTCCAAAACCTCTTCGTTAACAGCCTTAATGGCGCGGTCGTCAACGCTTGCCATGAGCGCCGCTTCATCTAAAAATTCGGCTATCGAGCCGCCCTCCTCCTCTTGCCATTCGGTGACAGCGTTCAAGAGTTCATCTAAGTTCTCGAGCCTAGCCTGCGCTTCAAACGAGCCCTCGTCCTTGAGCATTTGCATGTAGCCTGAGGCGTCCATGACGAGTTTTAAAAACTGATTGGCTGGTAAGCTCTCGGCAGCTTCGGTCAGGTCATCCATAAGCTCTAAGAACTGGGCGATGCGCTTAACGGCGGGCGTGCCTTTTAAGACATCGTCAACATTGCGCAGCGCGTCGGCAAAGCGTACCGCTTTCTTTGCAGCCCAGGCGCTTAACTTATCTTCGCTCGTTTTACCGATGCCCCGTTTGGGTCGGTTCAAAACCCTGCGCCAGGCCATGTCATCTGCCATGTTGAGCGCAGCGCGGGCGTAGCAAAGCATATCCTTGACCTCACGCCGCGAATAAAAGCCGACGCCGCCGACAATTTTTGCAGGAATACTCGAGCGCCTTAAAGATTCTTCAAAGACTCGAGACTGCGAGTTTGTCCGGTACAGCACTGCAAAGTCGTTATAACCGTAATCTTTCTCTGCCATTAAGCGCTCGACTTGCCGCGCGACAAAGTCGGCCTCGGAACGGTGGTCACTGGCGCGGTAAATCTTAACCGTATCGCCTTCGCCTTTAACGGGACGCAGGTCTTTTTCCAGGCGGCCCTCGTTAGCTAAAATCACCGTGTTGGCTAAGTTGAGGACGCTGGCAACGCTGCGGTAATTAAGCTCGAGCCTGTAAACATTCGCATCAGGATAGTCATCTTTGAAATCTAAAATATTACGAATATCTGCGCCACGAAACGAATAAATGGACTGGTCGGGGTCGCCCACGACCATTAAATTACGGTACTTATTCGCCAAGAGCTGCGTAAGCTGGTACTGCACCTGATTGGTATCTTGATATTCGTCAACGAAAATAAATACGGACCGCTGCTGAACTTTGTCGAGCGTGTCAGGGTGTTCGCTGAACAGTTCAACCGTGCGGCCCAAAATGTCATTAAAGTCAACCGCATTGGCGCGGCGTAAGCGCATTTCGTAGCGCTCATACGCCTCGACAATGAGGTCCATCGGTAAGCCTGCCACCATGCCGCCCAGCAGACGCTCACCCTCACTTTTAAGGGTTTGCGGCGTCCACATGTTCGACTTAGCGCGGTCTATCAGGGCGCGTAAGACCCGCGGATTGGCGTCGTCTAAACCGCTGACCGTTTTCAAAATATCTTTAAGCACATCGAGCTGGTCAGTATCGTCATAAATGCCGAAGCCGCTCTGCAAACCAATCAGGTCGCCGTAGGTACGTAGAACGCGCAAACAGGCCGAGTGAAAGGTGCTGACCCAAACGTCTTTGGCACTCGGACCAATCAGGGTTTCGACACGCTCTTTCATTTCGCCTGCGGCCTTGTTGGTAAAAGTCACGGCCAAAATTTGTTGTGGGTAGACGCTGTGCTCATCCATAAGATAAGCGACGCGCTGCACGACGGTACGCGTTTTGCCTGAGCCCGCGCCTGCGATAACCAGGGCAGGACCGTCAAAGTGCTGAACGGCTTTTTGTTGTTCTTCGTTTAAGGTTTCTAGTAAAGGATGCACAGCCTTGCCATCATAACGTGGAAATTGGGGTTGAAAGTTTGAAGGGTTAAGACCTGTCCCCGGGTTCCCCAGCGGTCGCCCGACCAGGGACAGGCCGCACTCAGTGTAACCGCTAAACAAACCCCCAAGATGTCATGCGTTCAGTGAGAACTGCACCCTATTAGTGCTAACTAGTCACGCGACGCTTACGAAGATGATAGGCTGTTTTCGGCAGAGTTAGAAATCGCTCTCATAGTTTAGCTCAAGAGCCTCCCCCCGGCGGATGAGCTAAGGGTGGGCAGCTGTATTTCAACTCTGCCCCTCTAGGCGAGCAGCGTTCTGCTAACCTTCGGTAAAGGCCCACTAGGGTTAGGGATATTAGCTTAAAAGCTTTAACTGAAAACGAAAAACTGAGAACTGATTACTTTTCTATGATTTCTGCACTTTGTTTCGACTTAGACGGTACGCTCGCCCATTACACGGGTGACTTTGCTGAGCTTAACCGCGTGACATTTGAGTCTTTGAATTTACCCCAGCAATACTTTAAGGCTTCACTTGACAGCTTTGCTCGAGGGGTAAGGCAAGAGGGGTACAGCACGGTTCCCATCATCATAGAAAATGTTTTGAACGACCTAGGACTGGTCAGCGACAACGTTTTGGCTGCTTCTGAGCTAATGATAAGTGAATACGTAAAGGACATGGCGCTACTGCCAGGGGCTAAAGAGGTGCTAGAGGCTTGCGCACATCTGCCCCGCGCCATTATCACTAACGGTCCCAGTGACATGCAGCGCGCTGCGATAAAACAAGTCGGGCTCGAGAACGAGTTTAGAGCCATGGTCGTATCCGGCGATGACGATGTGGCAGTCCGCAAACCAAACCCTAAGATATTTGAGATTGCTTGTGAACGTCTCAATGTAGCGCCCGAGAGTATTTTAATGATAGGTGATAACTTGGAGGCCGATGTGAGGGGCGCACTTGCTTATGGTATGAGTGCAATATGGATAGGGCAAGATGGTAGCGAAGATGTTGAACAGGTTGCCGATACGAAGGCGTTGGCAGAGCGCCTAAAAGAAAGCTTTGCAGGCTAAACTGGGTGGCATGAACCCTGCTGATATTTTCCAGCCGACCTCGCCCCAGTTTTTAAATAACCCCTACCCCGCCTATAAAACGCTGAGACGTGAGGCCCCCATCTTTTTTTATGAACCCTGGGGTAAGTGGATTTTGACGCGGCATGAGGATGTCAATGCGCTGCTACGTGATAAACGTTTGGGCCGCGTTATCGCTCACACCTTACCCGACGCTGAAACGCCGCAGTTGAGTGACCTCGAGGCGCAGTTTGAGATCTCGAGAATCGGTTCGCTGCTAGAACTCGAGCCGCCAGACCATACCCGCATTAAGGACGTGTTCCACCAGACCTTTACGCCCAAGCGCGTACGTGAACTGAGTGGGGACATTGAGGCTCTGTGTGAGCGCTTAGCTGATGACCTGCTGGCTCGCCCGGAGCGCCGGGCTAATCTGATAGACGATTTCGCGCAAACGATTCCTGTTACGGTGATTGCTGATTTGCTGGGCGTACCCGAAGCAGACAGACACAAGCTCGTGCCCTGGTCGAGCGGCATCATTGGTTGGTTTGAACCCGAGCGTACGGCAGACATGGAAAAGGAGGCTGTTCGCTGCGCTCAAGAATTTATGAGCTATTTGCGGAGCCTTATCATCGAAAAACGCCAGCGCCCAACCGCCGACCTGATGAGCGCGATGGTTGAGATTCACGACGACGAGCCCGAGCGCCTAAGCGAGTTAGAGCTTATTAACAACTGCATCCTGCTGTTAAACGCGGGGCACGAGGCGGTCGTGAATGTGATTGGCAACGGTATGTTCGCGCTGCTTAACAACCCTGAGCAGTGGGAGATGCTTAAAGGGGATGCTGAGCTTATTCCCACCGCAATTGAAGAGATGATGCGTTTTGATACACCGCTACAATTCTTTGAACGCTTTATTTTAGAAGACATAACGTACAAAGGCTTCGACTGGCCCAAGGGCACGCAAGTCTGTCTTTATTACGCCAGCGCTAACCATGACGAGAGCGTTTTCGACCAACCTGAAACGTTTGATATTACGCGTCATCCCAACCCGCATATCGCTTTTGGCTTGGGGCTGCACTACTGTATTGGTGCACCCTTAGCAAGACTCGAGCTGCAAGCCGCGCTTCGCACCCTAGCTGAGCGCCTACCTCATTTACAGCTCGTTGGTGACACCCCCCAGTATCATCCTAAAAATGTGTTTCGGTATTTGAAGGGGCTCGAGGTTCGTTACTGAGACGGTAGTCGCCTGTGTCCACGTCCCGAATACGATAAACTAAGCCCCATGACTGACAAAGACAATGCCTTTTATCGAGCCTGGACCGAACTCTTGGGGTGGATGCGCGAATATGCTGACGCTCACGAGGGTGCAAAATTTGAAAAAGAAGCTGACTTTCCCGACTATATTTACCGTATGGAGCGCCCTTATGACTTGCCCACAACGGTTATGTCAGCAAGCCTTTCCGACCCAGAGGGAAACCCGATTTTGCTGCTGAACGCTAGCCCCAGGCATACGGTTTTTAAAGAGGTTGTGCTGCACCCCTTTGAATCGCACGTTTACCGCAAACTCAAATACAACAGTGGCGAGAACGCCTTAGCAGAGGGTAAGCGTGTGTTTAGCAAAGACATGCTTTTTGAACTAGCCGATGACTTGTTTGAGGTTAGTGTCTGAGTGAAGACCAGAAAGATTTGCTACGCGCTGCGCGAGGTGGATTGTGCGGCGTTTGTAATCACGCAAAGCTAGTACGCAGTGCTAAAGACAGTGTTTTCGTTATGTGTACACACCCAGACTTGCCCAAGTATCAGGGACAGCCGGTGTTACGCTGCCGCTATTTTGCTGAGACAAAACCTTAAATTTACTGTTTCTCGAGCGTTACGCTGTAAACAGTCGTAGACGTTCCCCCAGCAGTGCAATCTACGCTCTGCGCCGCAGTGAACGTCCCCGCGAGGCGGTCTTCCCGAAACTCTAAGTCCGCAATGAGCGCAGCCTCGGCATTAGAACTTTTGGCCACTCCCGAAACTTTGCTCCCCAACCTTTTACCTTCAAAAGGAAGCTCTGCACTGTCTAGGGTAAAGGTTCCCGTTAAAGTGTCGTCTGTTTGTTCAAGCCTGAGCTTGATAGGGGCAGCGTAGGTTTGTTCACACGTTGTAAACTCTGCATCGCTGTCTTGCCACGTTCCGTTTAATGAGTTAATTGCTGGACTTGCCGAGTCACCACACGCGCTCAAAAGCATCCCTACCACTACTAGCATCAACCTTAGCTTGACCATTTCTCCTCCTCAGGGTTCTAAGGGCAAACTACTCCCTCGAGGCAGCCTCGAGCGGTTCATTTTTACTTTGTACACCGTTGTCGATTTGCCGCCTGCGGCGCAATCTTTTTCAAAGGTCGTTTCAAATTCACCCCTCAGATTGCCGCTAGTGTAGGCCAAAACGGCCACCAGAAAAATTTCTTTCTCAGCGTTGTTAACGTCGCCTTTGATAGTGCGGCCCGTTCGGGTGCCGACAAAAGGAAGGTCGTTGTCGCCTATAGTAAAAGTGCCGCGCAGTAGCTCCGCGTCTTCGCGTATCTCGAGCCCAACAGCCTGGGTAAAACTGTCACCGCAAGTCACCAATGCGGCCTCTGCGTCTTGCCAGCTACCGACCAGCTCTCCCTCTTCTACAATCTCACATGCAACCAAACAGGCGCTTATTGCAATGAGGGCGAGGAGCTTTGTAAAGCTAAGACGTGTAGACACCCGTTTAGAATAACAAACCGAAAATGACAAACCCTCAAAGGCGTCACGCCCTAACGAAGGTACAACGCTGCCCAGGGTGAACGCAGCTATAAGCCCGTGCGGTAAACTCGTTGCTATGGCTATAAGCTGGCTAACTGTTCCCAAACGCGAAGACCTACCCGAAGACGTGCAGACGTTGTTCGCCAAGGCTGAAAAGAACTTAGGGCTTATTCCCAATGTCTTTAAAGTCTTTTCTTTAACGCCCAAGCACTTTATGAAGTGGTTTAGGTATTACGACTTTTTAATGCGTAACGAGGAAAGCGACCTTTCACGCAAAGAAAGAGAAATGATTGCCCTCGCGGTATCGTCCGAAAACCGCTGTGAGTATTGTTCGGCGTCGCACGGCGCTTATTTGCGTGAGATTACAGGCGACCCTGTCTTATCTGATCTGATAACGCATAATTATCGGCGTGCACCTTTGAGCGAACGTGAACGCGCCATCTTAGACTTCGCAGTAAAAATGACGAACACGTCGTTTGAGATGAGCCCTGACGATTTGCAACCCCTACGAGATATAGGACTCTCTGATGAAGCTATCTTTGAAGTCGCCCAGGTGGGTGGAATGTTCAACGTCACTAATCGTATGGCGAACGCTCTAGGTTGGAAACCGAATGAGGAATATTACCATCAGCACCGCGAGCCTAAGGGGGCAGAAGTTTCTGGGCAAGCTGACGACTGAGATGGGCCGAGCACAGAAAGCCGCGCCCCGCCAGCGCCCCGTAAAACCATAGTCCGTCCCTAAGTTCGCAAATAAGGGGTTGATTATCCTTCCGCTTCGCCCTTACCCCCGTCCACTGCGAAATTAACTGGGCCTCCTTCAAAGCCTTAACAAACCAGCCCGCGCTATTTTTTAACCTCGAGGCTGCCTCTGGGTCTTGTGCATTCTCAGGTCGGTGATTGCCCCCAATAAACACCGTAGCCCCTTTTTTTGCGCCGTAAATTGCGCCTGCAATGGGATAGGGAAAGGGCGCATCTGTTTTTAAACCAATCACGTCGCCAGCTAAGCGCTCGAGTTCTGGCAAACTTGCATCTACCGTTTGACTCGCCCCAATGCAAAGAACAGCGACATCAGCGCTAAATTTCCCCTGGGAGGTGTGTGCTACGAGTTTCTCCGCTACCCTCTCAAATTGATTTACCTGACAGCCCTC
>ENA-ORXM01003648-ORXM01003648.1-marine-metagenome-genome-assembly--contig:-NODE-3648-length-14915-cov-4.048794_pt1 | contig 14915 bp, 11 predicted proteins | sample MGYA00237867_ERZ511480 | MGnify/ENA primary metagenome ERZ511480 (study PRJEB26309, sample SAMN06266103) | marine metagenome | isolation source: Algal blade | place: United Kingdom:Sidmouth, United...
AAAGAGCAATGGCCATATTAGCTAATCTGTTTTGTGGGAACTCATTTCCAATAATCTTTTTACCATGCTTCATAATTGTATTTTCAACTGAAATAGCAAACTCTCCAACCATCTTAGAATACTCTTTTGTATATCTTTCAAGCCCCTTATGGACATCTGTAAAACTTTTAGTAAAAAATGACTTGGAAATTCTTCCCCCAACAAAGCTAGATAATACCCCTACTGATTTAATTGGATCAGAAATTGCTCTAGATACATCTGAAGATACTTTTCCCAATTCTTTTAACTCATCACTTGGACCTTTAATTCCCATTAAGGCAATAAAGATTCTTAAAATTTCATTTGTTCCTTCAAAAATTAAATTTATTCTAGAATCTCTCATAATTCTCTCATAAGGATACTCTTTCATGTACCCATTACCTGCTGCTATTTGCAAGGATGTATCAACGGTTTCCCACAGTTTTTCTGAACAATAAACTTTACACATAGCTGACTCCATAGAGTAATCATCCATGCCTTTATTAATTAAACCAGTTGTAAAGTATACTATAGACTCACTTGAGTAGATTGATGCAGCCATTTTAGCAAGCTTAGATTGAATGAGTCCGTATTCAGAAATTGAATTCCCAAATTGCTTTCTACCTTTGGCATGTTCTGTAGCCATTTTTAAAGCTAAGCGCATTCCACCAACAGATCCAGAGCCAAGTGATAACCTTCCAGTATTTAAAACATTCATGGCTATCTTAAAACCTTTACCTAGCTGTCCAATAATATTTTCTTTAGGAACTTTTACATTATCAAAATAAACAGCTCTAGTTTCACTGGCCCTGATTCCCATCTTGTCTTCTTTTTCACCAAAGGAAACCCCTTCCATATCTTTTTCAACTATGAAACATGAAATCTTCTCTTTAATTTCACCATCTATTTCGTGATCAGTTTTACAAAAAACAGAATAAAATCCCGCCATCCCTGCATTAGTAATCCATAACTTCTGACCATTGAGAGTATACGTTCCATCTCCATTATCTACTGCTTTAGTCTTAATAGAATAAGCATCCGAACCAGACCCTGGTTCAGTTAAGCAAAACGCAGCATAAGTTTCACCACTAGCAAGTTTTGGTAACCACTTCTTTTTTTGTTCAGCATTACCTTCGTTTAATAAAGCTTTGTATCCAATTGATTGGTGAGCACCAAGAGTTGTTGCAATCGCTCCATCAACCATAGCTACTTCCGAAAATACTCTTGCATAGAGTGATTGATCTAATTCTAACCCACCAAATTCCTCGGGTACTGCTAAACCACAAAGACCTAATTCAGCAAGGCCTTTTAATACTTCATCTGGTATCTTACTATCATGGTCAAGTTTTTCAGAGTCAATACTACTTTCTGCAAAGCGAGAGACCGCATCAGTCATTGCAAGACCCATTTCTACTTGATCTGGTGTTAGCTTAGGGTAAGGGAGAACATGCTCCTCATTGAACTGACCATAAAACAAAGTTTTTGCTACAGATGGAATTGGATTTTTACTTTTTTCGCTCATTGATTCTCCAGTTAAATTATTTACAAGTTTTTGTTAATTCTTACTATACCTCTAGAAGATGAAAAGATAAATTCTTGCACAAAGTGAAGAAATCTTCGACAATAATTATATGTCAGATAAGTTCAGTTTTAAATTACTCAAGAAGAAACTTAAAAATATTAAGTTTAGAAAAAAAGAAGAAGATGTTCCTTTTTATTTACCTGGTGATGAAAAAAAGAGCTCTAAAGGTAAATCTTCAAAAAATCCGAATGTTGAGTCAAATCGATTTGATTCGACTAATAGTAAATCCAAAACTAACTTCTTAAAATCACTACCCGGAATCTTTGCTCCTTCAAAAAGGCGGACAGTCCATAGAACGTATTTAATACTTTTCTTTTTATGTTTATTTATGTTTGCAGGAAAGTTTTTAAATGGATTTATTATTCCTAAAATTGCTCCTAAAGGTTTTAAATCTGTTCCCAAAGGTCTCCCTAATTTCACAATCAATACTGATCCAAAAAATGACTGGGCAGCTAGGGTTAACTCTCTAAGAAGCAAAGATATTTTCGCTTCGGCTCAACCTGGAAGAGACAAAACTAAAAAAGTAGAAAAACCTGTTGAAAGAAACCAAATATGTGAGGAGTCTGATAGCAGGACTGGTCTACCATTAAAATTAATTAGTACTTTTGTTCTTCAGGATTCAGTTAAGTCTCTGGCTTCTGTTCAGGTAAGAAGTGAGCAGAAATCTAAGCAGTTAAGAATTGGAGATGAAATTGATAGAATGGCTGAAGTCAAAAAGATTGATCGCTTACGTCTAGTTATAAAAAACTTACAAAATGGAGCATGTGAATTTTTAGGTCATGAGCAACTTGAAAAAGAAAGTAAAATTGAACTTCCTAAAGTAAAAAGTCCAAGGCAACAAAAAGTCTTCGAACAACAACAAACTGCTAATGCTGATGGGATTATTAAGAGTGGGAATACTATTTGTATTGGTAGATCACTCATTGATGAAAAGATGAAAAACTTACCGGCGATGTTATCTGCTGCTAGAGCTATAACAATTAGTAATCCTGATGGAACCATGTCTTTTAAAATTGTAGACATCAAGCCTGGAAGTATTTATTCACATTTAGATATTCAAGATAATGATGTTATTAAAGCTATAAATGGTAAGTCCATAACAAGCATGAATGCTGTTATGGGACTTTTTCAAAAAATCAAAAACTTACCAAAACTTAGTCTAGATATTGATCGAGGTGGGTCAGTTGTACCTATGCAGTATCAAATAACTAAAAAGAAACCAACAAGTTGTAATTAAGAAAGGTCAGTACATGAAAAATTTAATTTTTCTATTTTTATTAGTAAGCCTAAGTGCTTTCACTCAAGATGATGGTGGAGATGAGGACTTCGAAAGATTCGATGCTCGTCCAGAAGCCTTAGAAGAATTACCAGAGATTGATTTAACTCCTCCCCCAAGGCCTTCAAGACCGAGTGGAAATGCTCAAAGAAAAAGTGTTGGTGGAGTCGATGTTGAAGTACAAGGTGGTGAAGACTTTAAAGCAAGAGAGAGTGAAGGCTTTGCTACTGATGAACAAAAAATATTTGGAAGGCAATCAGAAGGCACTAGTGAAAAACCTGCCAAGAAATTTGTAAGTCTAAATCCTGAAATAGCCTTTGGTCCAGAGATTATAGAAAGTTTTGATTATCCAAATGCAGACATTTTAAAGATTACTGAAAAAATGCAAGAGCTTACAGGAATTAATTTAATTTTAGATAAAGATGTAAAAGGAAAAGTTTCTATTTCTGCTAAGACTCCCATCACAGTGGGTGATGCTTGGAAAGCATACTTAACAGCGTTGAATATGGCGGGTCTTGCCTTAGTAAAAACTGGTGCTTTTTATCGAATTATAAATGCAAGAGATATTCGATACACTCCTACCAAAATTTATACAGGAGAATATGTTCCTAATGTTGAAAACTATATGATGAAAATTATTGCTCTAAAGCATGTTGACGCAAACGAAATTGTTAGAAACTTTAGACCCTTCATGACTAGGTACGGCCGGATCTTAGACATCAAGCAAACCAACACTATTATTGTTACTGATACAGGGACAAATATTAATAGGTTAATGAAGCTAGTAAAGTTTCTTGATGTAGCAGGTTTTGAAGAAACGATGCATATTATTAAGGTTAGAAATACTTCTGCTCAAGAACTTGCAAAATTAATTGAAACTATTATTAAGAAAGATACAGGTACAACTGGAAGAAGATCTTCTCGATCAGCTGCTACTAAAGGAACTAAAAATGGTCCACAAATTTCAAAGATCATTGCAGAACAAAGAACGAACTCTATTATAGCCATGGCAAACCTTGCAGGGTATGAACATTTAACAAAACTAATTAATACCTTAGATGTTAAAACACCTGCACAAGGATCCGGAAAAGTTAAAGTTTATTATGTTCAACACTCAACAGCTAAAGACCTTGCTACAACACTTACCTCTTTAGTGAGTAATGGAAAAGCCAAAGCAGCTCCTACAACTAATAGTAGAAGAGCTAGGTTTCAAGCCCCAGAGGAGAAAGTTGAAGCCATTTTTAATGAAGAAGTTAAAATCACTGCTGATGAATCTACAAACTCATTAGTTGTTGTCGCTTCTGCTACTGATTGGCTCACATTAAATAGCGTCTTAAAAAAACTAGATATCCCAAGAATGCAGGTTTATGTTGAAGGACTAGTTGTTGAAACTGAAGTTACCAAAAACAACGGTTTTGGAATGGGTTATTTAGGAGCATACGGTGAAGGAGCCTCAGAAAGATTTGGTTTTTCTGGTGATGCACTCGCAGCTCTAGCCGGTGGTGGTGTAGCAAGTTTAGGGACGGCCTTTCAAAACTTTGGAGTTGGATTCGGTCTTGGAAAAAAAATAAACCTTGGTAACGATGCAGATGGCTTACCTATTAATGTTAGTGCCATTAATGGTTTTTTAAGAGCCGTTGCAAGTGATGCTCAAAACAATGTTTTATCAACTCCACAACTTTTAGTTCTTGATAACGCTGATGGACAGTTTGAAGTTACTAATTCTGTACCAATACTTAATACTACAACAGTAGGTACTAGTGGTATCAGTACTGCCGGGACAACAAACCAAGATGTAAAAACTATCATTAAGATTAAGCCACAAATTAATAAGGCTTCGCGAATGATCAAGATGAAAATAACTCAACAGTATGAGGACTTTACCCAAACTGCTGATACCGCAGCTTCTCAAACAGGAGCAAGAGCCACTACTCAAAGAGCAGCTGAAACTGAGATCATCGTTCGAGATAGAGATACTGTTGCAATGGGTGGACTTTTAAGAGATCAAGTAAATGATAGTTATAATAAAGTTCCTCTTTTAGGAGACCTTCCAGTTCTTGGTTGGCTATTTAAAAATAAAACAAAAGTGACGACAAAATTAAATACAATCTTCTTTTTAACTCCGAAGATTATTTCTCCATACGACAACCTAGCTGCTCAAAATACGATGGATGTCATCAAAAGAAGAAACGTAAGTGTTAATAAAAATAAAATTTTAGAGGATGTCCATAGACCAGCACTAAATGAAATAGCACGTAAAGTTGATGCCCAAAGTGCTGGAGCACTTTACTCAAAAGATCTTGTTCAACCATATAAAGACAGTACTGGCAGTGTTACCATGGATGATATCAGCTCTAGTGTAGACGATGATTATACCCAGTTTGTCGAAGAGGATTACTAGACTATAATTAATTATGGCAGATCAACAAAATCCATCAGATAGTTCTTCTAATAAAACTTCTAATAATATTATAACGACAGAAGTTTATGAGAAGGCGTCCAAGAAGTTACGAATCGGTGAGCTCCTTGTTAAATATACAGCTTTAACGCAAAAGCAATTAGAAGAAGCTTTGAAGTTTCAAACAGATAATCCTAATTCAGGATTATTAGGTGAGATTTTATTGAAAAAAGGGTTCATCAATCCTAGTGATATAATTAAAGTTGTATGCCAACAAATGAATATTCCTTATACATCTCATATTAAAATTGATGAGATAGACCCAAACGTTGTAAGAGATATTCCTATCAATTACTCAAAACATCATGAAGTAATTCCAATCTTTGAAACAGATTATGCAATCACTATTGTTATGAGTGACCCGTTCAAGGAAAATATAATAAACGACCTTGCAAGTATTTATAAAAAAGACGTTAAAATTGTAATGTCTACTCCACAAAAAATTCAAGAAGCTATTAATAGAGTCTATGAAAGAGCAACATCAAACCTTGTTGATTCAATCGAAGATGAGTTTGATGAGACAATGGATTTAGATGGACCAATTGATATTCTAGATGCTGCTGCTGACGAAGCTCCAGTTATTAGATTTGTAAACTCTATCATCTTCAGAGCAGTTAAAGAAAAGGCTTCCGATATTCATATTGAGCCTTATGAAAGAGATGTTTCCTATAGATTTAGAGTTAATGGTGTCATGAAAGAAATCTTAAGACAGCCAAGAAAAACTCACGCAGCAGTTAGTTCAAGAATTAAAGTTATGGCAAAGCTTGATATCGCGGAAAAGAGACTACCTCAAGATGGTAGAATTAAGATTAAAATTGCCGGGAAAGATGTTGATATACGTTTAAGTACAACTCCTGTTCAAAACGGAGAAAGAATCGTTATGAGGGTTCTTGAAAAAAATAATACTGTTTTAGAACTAAAAGCACTTGGGTTTCATGGACAAGTCCTTGATAATCTTGATGAGCTTGCAAAGAGAAAGCATGGCGTTTTGTATGTAACCGGACCGACTGGTCATGGAAAGACAACTACTCTATTTGCTATTTTAGCAAAAATTAATACTCCAGATAAAATGATCATTACAGTTGAAGACCCAGTCGAGTATGAGATGGAGGGAATTTCTCAAATTCAAGTAAATCATAAAATTGACTTAAGTTTTGGTATTGCACTTAGATCGATTTTACGACAAAACCCAGATGTAATTATGGTTGGTGAGACAAGAGATCAAGAAACTGCCGAAATGGCTATCAATGCATCACTAACGGGTCACTTTGTTCTCTCCACTCTCCACACTAATGATTCTTCATCTGCTCCCACAAGACTCATTGATATGGGAGTTCAGCCATTTTTAATTTCTTCCTCGCTCATTGGCGTACTGGCCCAACGATTGATTCGTACTTTATGTGATAATTGTAAAGAGCCTACAGACATGACCGATTATCAAAAAGAACTTTTAGGAGTTGAACATGTGCCTACTGGAACTAAAATCTATAATTCAGTTGGATGTCCAAAATGTAATGGATCTGGTTTTGGTGGAAGAACATGTGTTTCTGAGCTATTAATGATCAGTGATTCTATTAGATCCTTGATTCTTGAGAAAGCAGATTCCTCGGTTATTAAGAAAAAAGCCGTGGAAGAAGGTATGGTTACTCTTCGAAAAGACGCTTTAAGCAAAGTTTTGTCGGGAATTACATCAATTGACGAGGTTGTGAGAGCAATTAACGTCGAAGATGATCATTAATAAATAAATTACTTTGTTCTAACAAAAAATTCATTTTAAAATTACTTATATTTTTGGCGGTTAATGCGTAAAATACTAGTTATGCCAATCTACTCTTATAAAGGTATTAATAAGCAAGGACAAGACGTCAAAAACACAATTAATTGTGAAAGTGAAGCCGTTGCCAAACAAAGAATTAAATCCCAAGGAATACTGCTTGTTTCTATTAAAGAAAAAAAAGCTGCTTCAAAAAGTTCCGGGTCATCTTTTTCGCTTACTTCTAAAAAAGTAAATGTAAATGAACTTGCAATGATGACAAGACAACTTGCAACCTTAGTCAAGGCAAGAATCCAAATCGTTGATTCTTTGCAAGCTTTAATTGATCAAGTTGAGAGTGATACTTTAAGAGTTGTACTTGCAACGGTTAAGACACAAGTCAATGAAGGGGTTTCACTTGCAAAAGCCTTAGGTGAGCATCCTAAAGTTTTTAATAATGTTTATTGTAATATGGTCGAAGCTGGCGAGGCTTCAGGAACATTAGATGTTGTATTGCTTAGATTAGCTGAATTCACAGAATCACAAGTGAAGTTAAAAAACAAAGTCGTAGGAGCCATGACCTACCCGGTAATAATTGTTATTGTTGGTTTTGCTATGATGATGTTGATCTTTTTATTAGTAATTCCTCAAATTGCAAAAATGTTTAAATCAGCTAAAAAAGAATTACCTATACTAACTAAAATTGTAATAGGGATTTCCGATTTTCTTCAAAATTACTGGTATTTAGTAATTCTAGGAATGATACTGACATTTTTCTTAGTCAAAGCGTATATTAAATCTCCATCTGGTGAAAGAAGATGGCATTCACTTCAATTAAAACTTCCCATCGTTGGAAACCTTATCAAAATGATTAATGTGAGTAGGTTTTGTTCAACTTTAGGAACTTTACTAAACTCTGGGGTTCCTATTTTAGCCTCAATGAAAATTGTAAAAAACTTAATTCCTAATGTTTGGATGAAAGATAGTGTCGAAGAGTCCAGAGTATCAATTAGTGAAGGTTCATCTATGGCCGGACCACTTATGAAATCTGGATATTTCCCAACTATGGTAACATATATGATCTCTTTAGGTGAAAAGACTGGTGAATTAGAGCCTATGCTTGAAATTATTTCATCAAACTACGAAGATCAAGTGGAAGCAAAACTCAGTGGATTAACATCTATTATAGAACCAATAATGATGATAGGAATGGGTGGAGCAGTTGGTTTAATTATTTTCTCAATTGTCATTCCCTTAATGGAACTGAATAAAATATAAAAGGAGTACGTTATGCAGGTAAATCAAAAAGGATTTAGTTTACTCGAGATCTTAATTGCAGTCACAATTTTAGGACTGGTCTTAGGTTTTGTAGGACAAAATTTAATGGGTCAATTAGATGAGGGTAAAATAGATACTACTAGGAATCAAATTACTGGATTGAAAGGTCCGTTAAATGATTTTAAAAGACATTGTAATAGATATCCTACAACTGATCAGGGATTAGAGGCATTAATTTCTAAGCCAGGTGGACTGGAGTGCAAAAAGTATAGACCAGGTGGTTACCTTGGTTCAGAAACTGTCCCTCAAGATGCATGGGGAGAAGAATTTCTTTATACTTCTGATTCAGGTAGGAAATACGTAATCAAGTCTTTAGGTGCTGACTTTATTGAAGGTGGAGAGGGAGTAGATGGAGACATCTCCTCTGAAGATTAATAAACGTCTCAGTCTAGGTTTTTCTTTACTTGAAATCCTAATTGCCGTAGCTCTTCTTGGACTAACAATTGGTTTAGTTGTTGGTCCAAACACTGGAGAGAGAGAGAAGCTAGAAATAGCCATCGAGGATATTTCACGAGCACTTCGATTTTGCCGAAGTGAAGCTGTCATTAGAAATAAAATAGTTCGTCTTAAGCTTTTGGTAAATGATGAAAAAATTGAATACACAGTAGAGTTTTCTGACAATGCCAACCTATTATTACCTGAATATGTTGATGAAGATAAACTAGATAGAAAAGAAAAAGAGAAATTGGAATCTTCAAAAGCCACTAGAGAAAAAGGCTTTATACCAATTGAAGAATTTCAAGATGAAGTCAGGGAAATCAACCCAGATATAAAACTCTCTGGGGTCTCTACTACTTTATCAAGAGATTTAATTGTAAGTGGTGAAGCTTCTGTATATTTTTATCCAACAGGTCACCAAGATGAGGCTTTAATAGTATTATCAACCATAGAAGAAATTGTTAGTCTGGAAGTAGAGGCATTTCGAGACAGAATTTATGAAAACTTTATACCTATAGGAGAGATTTTACCTGAGCAATATGAAAACACTCTTTATGAAAAAACGAAAGATATTTATGAAAAATGGAAGAAATCTAGAGATTAATGATTCAGGACTTTCATTATTAGAAGTCTTGATTGCTACATCTTTGTTTTTTATATTTTTTACGGCATTTGTCTCTTCTCAAGCAGATAATTTACTAGATTCACAGAATATGGCTGAGGAGTTAGTGCTTCACAATCTCGCCGAGAATACTATTAATGATATCTTAATCTCTCCCCCACCATTAAAAGAAAATGGACTTTCAAAACCGGAAACAAAAAAATTCGAACAAGATGGCTTTGATGACTATGAATACGACTTAGAGTTTAAGCCTTTTGATATTCCTGATGGGATCATGAAGCAATTTAGTGCAGGTCTTAGTGGCTCATCGGGAGAAGATGAAGGTGGAGACGATGGAGAAGAACAGGCAGAAAATCCTCAAACTCAAGCTCTAAAGCTTTTAATGAAGGAGTTTCAAGACAATTTAAAGAAGGCTTTATGGCAAGTTAGAGTGACAGTGCGAAATAAAGAATCTGGTCAAGAATACTTTCTTGCTAGTTTTTTAAGAAACCCCCAATATCAAATTAAATTTAAATTCCCAGCAATTCCTTCGGGGGCTCCTGCTACGGGTGGTCCTTAATGAGAATTGATAACAAGGCATTTTCCTTATTAGAGGTTCTTATCTCTTTAACTCTTTTATCTCTTATTACAATTTCAATTATTCAAGGGACTAAAAATAGCCATGAAATAAAAGAAAAGGTTATAAGCGAAGATAAAGACAAGTTAAATGTATATATGGCCCTGAATATGATGGAGTGGGATTTTTCGCAAGTTTATTCACCCTTATATTTTTCAGATAAGTTCGATGTGCAAACTTTATCTATTAAAGTCGAGGATAGGGATGATCCTATTTTTGCACTCAATGAAAAACTCCAAAGAGTTTTAAATGAAAAGTATTATAATAACCCATTATTTTTTGCACCTAACAAAGACTGGATCCCTATTCCAAGATTTAAGGATAATAAAAGCTCAATTGAGTTTTTCACATCATCACATAGACGAGTCATTGAGAATTCACAAGAAGCTGTTTTTAATTGGATTGTCTATACGTTAGAAGATCCTACTGAGCAAGATATTGAGTTTCATGAACAAAAGTATGCTCAAAGTGAAGATCCTCCCGAGCAATTAAGCAACTTTGTTCGCTATTCAATTGCTAAGGACCCATTTACTGACACTGATATAGACTTTGATAAAATCAGACCACAAGTAATAATGGAAAATGTGAAAAGCTTAGAATTCACATTTTGGAATGATGAAAAAGCTAAATTTACTGATCTTCGTTCAATTGGAGATGGAAAAGGACGAATTGATGCAATGAAAATCAACATTGTATTTACCAATCTTTACGGTCAAGAAGAAGAAATTGAAAGAATCTTCAGACCACTTTGGCCCTTATATAATTTAAGAGAGCAAGATGACTTTAAATAAAAAGAAAATGAATAATAAAGGTGTAGCAATGTTAATGGTGATCTCAACCATTACTTTATTATCATTGTTAATGTTTTCATTTAAATTTGATACACAAATTAATAAAATCAAAGCATTCAATACTACCGGTAAATATCAAGCAAGACTTAATGCTGAATCTGGTTTGCATCTTTCTCTAATTCAATTAGAACTTTATCAAAGTATCTTAAATTACTTATTAGAAAACCCTAATGTTAAACAAATGGCTCCTGCAGAATTAATCAATATGGTATGGAATCAACCGATCCCTTTAAATTTAGAACTTATAGAGGGAATGGGTTTATTGGAAAAATCGGCGATGGAGGAAATTAAAGAAAATTTTATGATCGAAGGTCAAATAGATACTCGAATTCAAAGTTATGGCAATAAAATTAATGTTAATAGTTTGATTCTTTCTTCCGCTAGTAAATATAATGAATTGTTCAAGAGTCGATTTAGAGGACAGCGCTCGACAACAACCACATCCAATCCAAATGGTTCAGGAACTCAAGACCAACCTGAAGATCAATTTAAAGAATTATCAAAAAGACTAACGGAATTAATTGAGAATGCAGTCCAAGGAAAAATGGATTCAGACGAAGATTTTCGAAGTAAATATAGTGGATTGGACATAGAAGAATTAGTTGCAAATATAAAGTACTACCTTCTAGATGAAGGTGAAGATATTGGACCTTTATCCACACAAGTTAGATCTGAATTTGAAAAAGCTGGTATCACACCTAAGCACGCTCCTATGACTAGTTTATCAGAACTAAACCTTTTGCCCGCTTGGAATGATGAACTAATAGATCTCATTAAGGGTGAAATCACAGTACATGGAAAAATGGTTATTAATGTCAATACTATCTCGCCTGCATGGCTCCGAATCCTGGCCCCTGATATGGATGAGGTTAACTTACAAGAGTTCCTCAAGAGAAGAGATGATCCTAATGAAGAGCTAGAATTCCAGAACGAAGATGAATTAAAGAGATATCTAGTCGAGCAAGATTGGGTTACAGAAGGTGATTTTACTGAACGAGTTACCGTACTAGAAAACGCAGGTATTATTTTTGGAATTGAAACTGAGCTATTTAAAATTGTATCTACCGGCGAATTTCAAAATGCTAAGTATACTATAAATGCTATAGTATCTATTCCGCGAAACCAGAAAAAACAAAAAGCCTCAAGTAATAGAACAACAACTACCACCACAACCCGAGGAAATAAACCTCCGAAGCCAACTTTTGAATATGGACGTCCAAAGCTACTAGAAATATTCGTAAATTAATAAAGATCTGATATCCTTTATATATGTTAATAGTAACCATAGACTTAGGCTCCTACTCTACCAAAGTCGTAGAGTCGAGATTAGAAAAAAAGAAAATTAAGCATATTAATAAATTTGAGTTTGTTTTAGATCAAGACCGAATGATTGAAAACATTCAAGAAATTAAAGCTCAAGAAGAGAAGCTCAAAGATTCAGGTTCTAGTGAATTAGAATTTTATGAAAAACTTCCCTATTTAAAGTATCAGATTAAGTCTGTGAAAAAATACTTAGAAGCAATTCCTCCTCACACAAAAGTAATCTTTCAATGTCCTCTTCATTTATGTAGTTCACGTTTTTTAGAGGTACCAGTAAAGAGTAAGAAAAAAGCTGATGCGATGATTCCCTTTCAACTTGAAGAGGATATGCCATACAATTTAAGTGATGTTCAAATAACTATTTCAAGTAGAAAGTCAGAAAAAGGTTTTAAAAGTATTTCAAGTTATATTCATAAGAAAACATTTGAAATTTTTCATAAATATTTAAAGTCACAAAATGCTCTTCCTACTTACCTAGTAACTGAAGTTTCTTCTTGGAATGAGTTTATTTCTAAATCTGATAAGTTCCCTACCAATGAACCGTTTTCAATTATTGATCTTGGACATTCTAAGTCAGTTGCTTATTTTTTTAAAAACAAAGAACTAGTGAGTTACAGCGTTACATTTTTTGGTGGTGAAGATATTAATGAAATGATCATGTCAGAGTATGATGTAGATATAGATAAGGCCATTGAGTTCAAACATCAAAATGCATTTTTCTTAACATCCAATCAATTAGATGATGTTGATGACAAACAAAAAGAGTTTTCTGGAAATATGAATCAATGTATTCAAGGATTTATTACTGATTATAAACGTTCTGAACTTGCTTTGCGAGTACACCAACAGATAAACATTAAAAATATCTTCTTATGCGGAGGAACAGCTAAGATTAAAAATATTGAAAATTACTTATCTGAGCAATTACAAAAGCCTGTAGACTTTTTACAAGATTATCAGAATAACTTTGAATCCACTCCCTTAGAGAGGTTTGATTATTTAAGCTTTGCAAATATTAATGCATTAAAGAGTTTTTATCTCAATAAATCTGGAAATAATAATTTTCTCATTGGAGATTATGCAAATACCAATAGTGAGGATGTTCCAGTTCACTCCATAAGCTTTGTAGGATTAAGAACTGCCTTATTGTGCTTATTATTTAGCATTGGGTTTCTTTTTGAATCTTCTCAACTCTCAAAGCAAGAAGCTAAGGTCAATAAAAGTGTGAGAGCAGTTTTAGGTAACTCGGCCCTTGGATTTTCTAAAGCTGAGATCTCAGCAATTAGAAAAAAACCCGAGAATCTTTTGAAAAAAATTCAAAATAAAATAAAAATTTATAATAAAGGTATTGCTGAAGTTAAAACTAGCACTGAGGCTAAAGGGTTAAAGGGTCTGTTCAAGTTAATTGCGGAAGTAAATTCTAAGTGTGAGCTAACTTCATACACTGATGATTATGATGGACAAGTGCAAGCTACCTTTTCTGAATGTGAAAGTAATGACATTCTTCAACTTGAAGCACAATTAAAATCCAAAGGATTATTTAATGCTGGAAGTTCTAAATCTAATCCTAACCAAGGAACATTAACTGTGGGGTTTCAGATATGAGTCTATTTAGTCCAATGAAATCTATAGATACTTTTTTATTTTCCAAATGTGATGAATTTAAAAAGAATTCAACTTATCAAAAGCTTACTGATTTTAATGCTACAATTGAACAAGATAGTCGTGACTTATTTAACTTTCTTCTTAGTGCCCTATTTTTTTTAATCCCGCTTGCTATTACTTTGGCATTATTTCTGAGAAATAGTTCTATAAAATCAGATATTGCCCAAAGAGAACAGGTAGCTCAAGAAGCAGAGAAATTTCTAGCAATAAAAAATAAGACTTTAGGCATCTTACGGCCTGTTTTATCTAATCCTAAAGTTAACAATCAAAATGACTTCCTAACTCAAATAAAGTCTGTTGCCGGTCAACTGCCTTCTAACAAGGTTGGAATCTCTAACTTTGATCTTATTGAAATAGGTGAAGGTCTTTCTAAGGTTCAAGCAACTATCACTTTTGAAGGAGCTTATAATAGAAACCTCGCACAATTTATAGAAAATCTAGTCAACAGAAAAAAGATTCTTTTTGTTGGATCTAAAATTACAAAAAACCCAGATACTGACTTGCTAAGTGGCAATATACAAATAGTTCATTTTTTCATTAATGACTTATTATAAAATGAGTAAATGAATGATCTTGAGATAATAGGATTTGAGAGTAAAATTAATGATAAAATTAATTTGATAAGTGCTTAAACACAATTGTTCATCTTTTTTGAATCAATTCAACATACTAAACTACTCCCTATGAGAACATCTACGACGCTAGCCATAGCGCTCTTAATTTCCTTTGCCTCGCTCTCAGCACAATCTCCTAACTTATTTATCAACGAATTTTTAGCCTCCAACGGCACTGGCCTGACCGATGATCTGTCGGATTGCGCCTCTACTGACAGCGATTTCGCGGCCACCAACGCCACGAAGCTGAACGAAGCGTTTCAGGAAATTGCCAAGGACGTTGGCGAGCTGAGGATCACCCAGTGATTCTAGCTGGCAACAAAGGCACAAAACGCAGCTTGTTGCGGCGATTGCGCCGTGACGA
>ENA-ORXM01003650-ORXM01003650.1-marine-metagenome-genome-assembly--contig:-NODE-3650-length-14914-cov-3.967985_pt1 | contig 14914 bp, 10 predicted proteins | sample MGYA00237867_ERZ511480 | MGnify/ENA primary metagenome ERZ511480 (study PRJEB26309, sample SAMN06266103) | marine metagenome | isolation source: Algal blade | place: United Kingdom:Sidmouth, United...
TTATCGATCCGCGCCAGGGCGGCATTGCGGTAGACGCGCTCGCGCTCGCAACCGATCCAGTCACGGCCAAGGCGTTTTGCCACCGCGCCAGTTGTGCCCGTGCCGAAAAACGGATCGAGCACCACATCGCCCTCATTGGAGGAAGCAGCGATGATGCGTTCAAGCAGGGCGACGGGTTTTTGCGTGGGATAGCCGAGGCGTTCTTTCGCAGTTTGATTGAGGCGATCAATATCAGTCCAAATGTCACCTACTACGACCATACGATCATCTGGATTAAATGGAAATTCATCGCGTCTTCTTGGAAATCCTCCGTTAGCAGGAAAATGAATCAAACCTGCATTTGCCCATTCATCCAATTGAGTGTGAGAGTTTCCCCAATGCCTACCTAAGCTACTAACATCAAAACCGCGCCAAGGTTTTCCACTTTCTCCATCTTGTGTAATACCTGCGCCCGTAAGCTCGTAGGTTTGATATTTAAGCCCATCAGCACCTGTAATTAGGGTGTGAGGCATCTTTGCTTTGTCCGCTTTGATTTTCGGAATCTGATGTCGCGTGCTTTCCGCAGAGTAGTGAAAAATAACGTCATGCAGATGAGGCCAGTTTTTTGGAGTTCCCCTAGCGTTAGTCCGCTTCCAGATTATTTCAGTGCGATACCAAGATGCTCCAAACACCGCATCCAGCAGTATCTTCAGATAATGGCTCGCGGTGGGGTCGCAGTGGAGGTAGAGGCTGCCGGTCGGTTTGAGGACGCGGTGCAACTCGATCAGGCGGACGGCCATCATGGTCAGATAGGCCATCATGTCATTCTCGCCGAGAAACGCCCGCATCGCGCGCAGCATCTCCGCCGCATCGGAATTGCCGGAGGTCAAGACTTCACCGAAAGCCGCTTCTGCCTCTTCGCCCCATGACCACGTATCGTCGAACGCTTCGATCTGCGCCGCGCTCTCGTTGCCCGCCGGTCCCTTGAACAGCACGTTGTAACTGGCATTGGAGTTGAAGGGCGGGTCGAGATAGATCAGGTCCACGCTTTCCTCCGCGATGCTGTCGCGCAGCACGGACAGGTTGTCGCCGTAATACAGATGGTTCGTCATAGCCGGTCCCAAGCAATACCCCACCGCCATCATGCCAGCGTTCGGGGGTGAGGGGAAGGCGGTTGAGTCATACCGACGGGACGGGCGATGTCATGCCAGCGAAGGCTGGCATCCAGCACAGCGTTTTGCACATCGCTGCCAACACCTTCGCGAGACTGGATTCCGGCCTTCGCCGGAATGACGAAAAAATCGGGAGGGAAAAAAGCCAACGAGCGCGCGGTGTTGCAAATCGCATTCGTTTATGGTTCGTTCTTGTCCATCGCCAACGAGAGATCGACACCGGATGAACTGGCAGGATGTATTGGAGCGGAACCGGGCGGCCCTGTTGGGGCTGGTGGCGGTGATGCTCGGGATGCTGCCGGAAGGCGGGGTGATCGCGCGGGCGGCGAAGCGGCGGGTGCTGGAACTGCTGTTGCCGTCGGAAGCCTGTCTGCGGCGGCTGATCGTGATCCTGACGCGCAAGATGGAGCCGCCCGTCGTCGGCAAGCGGGCCGGGCCGTCGGGGCCGATCCCGCGTGGCGAGCAGCGTTCGGAGCGTGTTCCGGCCTTCGGACTGTTCGATCCGAGGCGGGCGCTCGGTCCAAGGCGCAGGCGTCGTCGGGGCCGGGAGCCGAATATCGGGTTCTTCGACGAATGGGTGCCTCCGGCGCAACCGGCCCTGCCGACGGATGAGGACGAACTGGACGCGGCCCGCCTGCGCCGCCGGATCGCGGCGATGCGACGGGCGCTGGACGACCTGCCGGGGCAGGCGCGGCGGCTGATGCGGATCATCGCGCGGCGCAAGCAGGCCGGGAACTGGAAGACCAAGCCGATGCGGCCCGGTCGTCCGCCGGGGCATCGGGAGCGCGGGAAACGCGCGGTCGACGAGATGCTCGCGGGCCTGAACGATCTGGCGCTCTGGGTGCTGGAGGAGCCGAGGCCCGACTGGGTTGCGGCATGACGGGCCGATCTGCGCCCAATTTATCCGTATACAGATCGATAGAGGGCGCTTCCGCTGTACTTTCGTGCGTTAACCTCCTAGGGAACAGGCTTTCCCGCCCCCGCACGAGTGAGCCCCCGTGATCCAGACCCTTGCCGATGCGCTTGCCAAGCGTGGTTACGAATCCTTGACGCCCGTGCAGGAGGCCGTGACCGCCCCCGGACTGGAGGAGCGCGACCTGCTGGTGTCGGCCCAGACCGGCTCGGGCAAGACGGTGGGCTTCGGGCTGGCCATCGCGCCGACCCTGCTGGGCGAGCGGATCAAGTTCGGCCCTGCCGAAAGCCCGCTCGCGCTGGTGATCGCCCCGACCCGCGAACTCGCGTTGCAGGTGCGCCGCGAGCTGGAATGGCTCTACGACGAGGCCGGGGCGGTGATCGCCTCCTGCGTCGGGGGCATGGATATGCGGACCGAACGGCGGGCGCTGGAACGCGGGGCGCATGTGGTCGTGGCCACCCCCGGACGGCTGTGCGATCATATCGATCGCGGCTCCATCGATCTGGATGATATCCGCGCCGTGGTGCTGGACGAAGCGGACGAGATGCTCGACATGGGCTTTCGCGACGATCTGGAGCGCATTCTCGGGGCGGCCCCGGAAGATCGCCGGACGCTGATGTTCTCGGCCACCGTGCCGCGCGGCATCGCGATGCTGGCCAAGCGGTATCAGCGCGATGCGGAGCGCATCTCGACCTCCGCCGAACGCAAGCAGCATACGGACATCGCCTATCGCGCCTATGTCGTGACCAAGCGCGATGCGGAGAACGCGGTCATCAACGTGCTGCGCTATTACGAGGCGCAGAACGCGCTGGTCTTCTGCAACACGCGGGCGGCGGTCTCGCGGCTGACGACGCGGTTCTCGAACCGGGGATTTTCGGTCGTGGCCCTGTCGGGCGAATTGTCCCAGGCGGAACGGACCAATGCCCTGCAAGCCATGCGCGACGGGCGGGCGCGGGTCTGCGTGGCGACGGATGTGGCGGCGCGGGGGATCGACCTGCCGCGCCTCGATCTGGTGGTCCATGCCGAACTGCCGACCAATGGCGAGACGATGCTGCACCGCTCGGGGCGCACCGGGCGCGCGGGACGCAAGGGCGTCTCCGCGCTGATCGTGCCGGGGAATTTCCGCCGCAAGGCCGAGCGCCTGTTGCAGACCGCGAAGGTCGAGGCCGAATGGCTGCATCCGCCGAGCGTGGAGGATGTGCTGGCCCGCGACGAGGAGCGGCTGCTGTCCGACCCGATCTGGGACGAGGCGGTGACGGACGAGGAACGCGATTTCGTCGAGAACCTGACCGCGAAACACGCGCCCGAGCAGATCGCCGCCGCCGTGCTGCGCCTGTCGCGCGCGCGGCAATCCGCGCCGGAAGACCTGTCGGTCATTCCGCTCGATGCCGCGCAGGAACTGCGCGAGCGCCCGCCGAAACGGCTGAAGGAAGATTTCGGGCCGTCGGTCTGGTTCACGCTGCCCATCGGACGGGCCACCGGGGCCGAGCCGCGCCGCATCCTGCCCATCGTCTGCCGCAGTGAAGCGGTGACGGGCGCCGATATCGGCGCGATCCGGGTACTCGATACCGAAAGCTGGGTGCAGATTTCCGAGGGCAAGGTCGATGCGCTGGTGGCCAGCCTCGGCCCCGGTGGCGAGGTGGAGAAGGGCATCACCCTGCGCCGTGCCAAGGGCGAGCCACCCGCCGGGACCGGCCCGCGCCCTCCCCTGACGAAAAAGCCGTTCCGCCCCCGCCCGCCCAAGGATGGCAAGGGGCCGCCCGCCCGCCCGCCGACAAAGCCGAAGAAGCCCGCCGCCGCCGGCAAGAAACCGCCCTATCGCAAGAAGCCGAAGGCAGGATGAACCCGAGAGACCGACAGTCGCGGGGCCTCCGGTGAGCCGAACACGCGATCGTTCGAAGTCATGGTACATTGTGCCATTGTGAACGCGCATGGTAGGCGCTAACCATTCTTACTGACTTTTGCGAAACGTAACCCCTGTATGAAAAAGGGGACGTGTGGTGACAGATAGCAGGGAATCAAAGCGATGAACGCGATCCGTTTCATCGGAGCAGTCGGGCTGGCGGGAACGCTGGCCGGGTGTGCCGGAACGAAGGACATACCGGGGATCGGCTCGACGACGCCCGCACCGGACAAGACCGTGACGAAGGCTGCGCCGCCGATCGTGACGCCCAAGACCGCGTCGGATCTGCCCGAGCGGGTCGCGGCCCTGCCCCGGTACGCACCTGCGCCCGTCGCGCCCGTTCGGGCCGCACCGGTGCAGGACGCCCCTTTGCAGGGGGCACCTTTGCAGGACGCACCCGTGCAATCGGTGCCGCGCTATACGACCGAATCGGTCGCCGCGCCGCAGGCTTCCTACGAACCGGTGGAGACCGTGGCCCCGCCGCGCTACGATTCCGTCGAGACCGTGGCCGTGCCATCCTACGAGCCGGTGAAGGCCGCACCCGCCTACGAGCCGGTCGAGACCGCTGCCCCGTCGCCCGCACCGAAGCCGATGGCCTTCGCACGGCCCGATCCGGCGCAGTATACGCCGCTGGGCGATCTCGATGCCCGCTCCCCCGCGCCGGTCGCGGCCCCGGCCTATGTCATGGCCGAACCGGGTCGCGCCGCGCCGCTGTCGCGCGCGATGGCTCCGATTCGCGACGATCCGCAGGACGGGCGCAACGGACGCCGGACCTCCAATGCCGAAATCCGCCAGCACGCGCGCAAGGGATATCGCCGCAATGCCGCCCTCCGGGCCGGGGGGCTGAAGCCGAAGGTCCGCTCGAACTTCACGCCCGCCTTCGGGATGAAGCTCGAAGATGCGGCCCTGTCGCGCCTGAACCCGAGCATCCGCTACGATGCCCGTTACGTGAAGATCGGCTATCCCTGGGGCGACGTGGACGAATCCACCGGTGTGTGCAGCGATGTCATCATCCGCAGCTATCGCAAGCTGGGGATCGACCTGCAGAGCCTGATCCACGAGGACATGAAACGCGCCTTCCGGGCCTATCCGAGCAAACGCATCTACGGCCTGAAGAAAGCCGATCCGAATATCGACCATCGCCGGGTCGTCAATATGGAAGCGTTCTTCGAGCGCACCGGCGCGTCGATCCCCATCGGCACCTCGCCCGAGGATTTCCAGCCTGGTGACGTGCTTACCTGGCGGCTGAGCGGGAACGAGCCGCATGTGGGCATCGTCGTCTCCGACCGCGATCCGCGCTCGGGATATCCGCTGGTGGTGCATAATCTCGGGGCCGGGGTCCGCAAGGACGATCTCATCACCCTGTCGACCCCCGTGGGGCATTTCCGCTTCGCGCCGGAAACGGATACGGTGGTGGCGTCGCTCGCGCGATAACGGGCCTCGTCATGCCCGTGAAGACGGGCATCCGACGCGACGGTGCGAGATGCCCTCCTTCGAGGGCATGACACCGAGAATGGACGGTTTACACACCGAACGTCATGTCGCGGGTGATGCTGACCCCGGCGATGCGCCATTCGCCGTCTACCTGGACCATCATGTATTCCGCGATATGGGCGCGGCCCTTGCGGTCGATGACGCGCAGACGCTGGACGATGCCGTTGCCGCGCTTCTTCGCATCGAGAAACTCCGTGTCCGCCGGGCTCCAGACCATCGGATAGCCGCGCTTGACCATCTGTCCGAAGACCTTGGCCGAGGGGAACATGCTGCGGATATTCGGAGCGGCGAATTCATAGGCATCCTCGGCGGATTCCGCGACGAAGGCGTCGAGCTGCGACTGGATGACGGCCCGCGCCTCGGCGACGCCCTCCGCATCGTCGGCATGGGCGGGCATGGCGAACGAGGCCACGATCAGGCAGGCGGCGGCAAGGGTACGGATGGTCTTCACGGGGCATCCTCCGGGTTGGTCCTGGTCAGAGACTTGTAGCATTCGCTACGCTTGGCAACCGGTCGCGGTTTCAGGATGCGGAACGATCCCGCCATCGCCCCGACACCGAAATGTGACGGGGCAGGACGGTTTATCCAAGACTCCGTCCAGAAATCGCCCCGATCCGTGTCCAGATGGAACCGCATGTCTGCAACTGGAGGTTCACCACGATGAAATTCATTCCTGCGGTCGTTGCCGCCGCGATGCTGGTCGCCGCGCCATCCCTGACGCCTCGTGCCGAAGCCCATGGCATGGTCTATGCCGATCTGGCCGAGCGGGTCAGCCCCGCCGTCGTCAATATCTTCACCGAACAGGCCGCCCCCGAAGCCTCCGTGGCCGGAGGAATGCCCGATCTGCCCGAAGGCCATCCGCTCAACGAATTCTTCAAGCGGTTCGGCGGGATGCCCGGCGGGCGCGGATACCGCGATGCCGAACCCTCGCGCTCGCTGGGGTCGGGGTTCATCTTCAGCCCCGAAGGCTATGTCATCACCAATCACCACGTCATCGCCAATGCCGACAGCATCAAGGTCGCGCTGTCGGACGAACGGGAATTCGATGCGACCGTCATCGGCTCGGACAAGGCGACCGACGTGGCCCTCATCAAGATCGAGTCGGGCTTTGCCCTGCCGTTCGTGACCTTCGGCGATTCCGCCGGTCTGCGCGTGGGCGAGGAAGTCGTCGCGGTGGGCAATGCCTTCGGCCTCGGCGGCACGGTGACGCGCGGGATCGTCTCGGCCAAGGGCCGCGATATCCGGGTGGGCGGTCCGTATGTGGACTACATCCAGACGGACGCCTCCATCAACCGGGGCAATTCCGGCGGACCGCTGTTCAACATGCGCGGGGAAGTCGTGGGGATGAATACCGCGATCTTCTCGCCGACGGGCGGATCGGTCGGGATCGGCTTCGCGGTGCCGTCGAGCATCGTTTCGCGGATCATCGACGATCTGCGCGATGACGGCACGGTCTCGCGCGGCTGGATCGGCGTGGGCATCCAGCCCGTGACCGACGCCATCGCGAGCGCGCTCGACCTGCCCGAAGCGAAAGGCACGATCGTCTCGACGGTCTCCGCCGAGGGGCCGTCCGTGGGCGTGCTGCGCGAGGGAGACGTGATCCTGTCGTTCAATGGCCGGCCTCTGGAAAAGGGCCGCGACCTGCCCCGCTTCGTGGCGCGCACCCAGCCCGGTGCCAGCGTACCGGTCGAGATCATGCGCGACCGGGCGCGGCAGACGCTCTATCTGACCGTCGGCACCCGCGAACGCGAGGCGTCGCTGGCCCCTGCCGCCATCGTCACCACGCCGATGATGGCCTCCGCCGCGCCGAATCTGGGCGTCACGCTCGCCCCGGCGCAGGGCGGGGTTGAGGTGATCTCGATAGAGCCGGGGAGTGCGGCGCGCTCTGCCGGAATCGAGCGGGGCGATGTCATCATGCAGGTCGCCGACCGCATCGTCACCTCGCCCGAGGAGGTGCAGAGCGCGCTGGTGGACAATACCGGCGACGCGGTTCTGCTGCGGATCGAGCGGGACGGGCGGAGCCTCTACGTGGGCGTGTCGCTGTCGTGACGCCGTGCGGTTCCCGGCGCGGGCCGGGAACCCCTTCGCCATCATAAAACGCCTGTCGCTCGTCAGATGCCGTCGTCATGCTCGCCGGGCATGGGCGATCCGCATAGCGGAGGCCATGCGTCGGAGGCGGGCATGGCGACACCCGACCAGACGCCGTTTCGCTTCGTGCGGCGCTATAGCCGACGCGATCAGGTCTTCGTGCCGGTCACGGTGTCGCTGCCGTTCTATGTCCTCGCGCTCGACCTGCCGAAAACCATCGTGAACAAGGCGGTCCGGGGCGGATCGGGGAGTCCGTCGACGGCATCGGAGATATCCACGTCAACGGTACAGTGGATCACGAGCGCGCGGCAATCGCCACGGGTGCCGGGGCGGATCGTCTCGATCCGGTGCTCGGGGAGGAGGACGGGCGGCTTCCCGACCCCCCTGTCCCTGACCGTGCCGCCCGAGCGGACGATCCTGCCAGGTTGATAGCGGTGGATAGTCGCGCACGTTTCGGGCGACTGGTGGGTGTCAATCCTGTGGAATGTGGTGTAGTTTGCAACGATTGAACCACCCGAACCAGCTTACCCGTGACCCGCGAGTGCCCGTATTTTCATGCAGCCCGAGACCCATCCCTGTGCCTCCTGTGGCGAAGCGGTACCGATCCATGGACGGTTTTGCTCCTTCTGCGGCGCGCCGGTCGTCAGCCGGACCGAAGCCCTACGCGATCCGGGCGCGGAGCACCGGCAGATCACCGTGATGTTCTGCGATCTCGTGGGATCGACGGCGCTGTCCAATCAACTCGACACCGAAGACCTGCGCGATATCCTGCGCCGCTATCAGCATATCTGCGCCGAAGCGATCGAAGCGCGCGACGGCACGATCGGACAGTATCTGGGCGACGGGCTGCTCGCCCAGTTCGGCTATCCCAAGGCCAGCGAAAGCGCGGCGATGCACGCGACCGATGCGGCGCTCGATATCGTGGAAGCCATCGCAAACGCGAAGGACAGTTTCCGGCGCCAGTATGGCGTGGAGATCGCGACGCGGGTCGCGCTGCATACGGGCCGCGTGCTGATCGGGGACATGGGCGCGGGGCAGACCCGCGACCGCCATGCCCTGACCGGGGCGGTGCCGAATCTGGCTGCCCGCCTCGAACAGGTCGCCCCGAAGAACGGCGTCGCGATCAGCGCCCGGACGGCGGCGCTGGTGGTCGGGGCGTTCGAGATCGACAGTCTGGGCAAGCAGGAACTGAAGGGGTTCTCGGAACCCGTGGAGGCCTTCCATGTCCTGCGCCGCCGGGTGACGTCGCCGGTCATCCCCGAACGCCGGTCGCCGCTGCTGGGGCGCAAGGACGAACTGGAGCGGCTCCACGCCATCTGGAAGCGCGTGCAGGAGAGCGGCAGCGCGCGAATCGCGGTCATCGCCGAGCCGGGGATGGGCAAATCGGCACTGGCCTCTGCGTTCCTGTCGTCGAACGATATCGGGCAGGATCGTATCATCGGAATCGGCGGCACCTTGCAGGATCGCAATACGCCGTTCGCCTGCCTGCGCCGGACCATCGAGCGATGGACCGCCTTCGGCCTGATCCGCGATGCGAAGCCCGCAGACAGCCAGATCGCGGGCTGGTTCGGCGTCGAGGACGTATCGGCATCGCCCCACGCCACCACGCTGCATCGCGTGCTGACCGGAGAGATCGACGCGGGAATGGATGGTCGCGCGCAAGTGCTCGCCGCCTGCTGCGCGCGGATCGCGACGTTCCGGAAGCCCATGCTGGTCGTGCTGGAAGATGCGCACTGGATCGACCCCTCCTCGGCGGAAATGGTCGAGCGCGTCGTGAGCGAGACGGACGGCATCCTGGTACTGGAGCTGTCGCGACCTCAGGAAAGCGAGGACCGGGCGGGCGACGACACGATCCTGCTGGGGGCACTCGATATCGAGGGATGCAGGTGCCTGGTCGAGGAGATCGCGGGCGGAGCGGTGCAGCCCGCGCTCGCCAGCCAGATCGCGGATGTGTCGGGCGGTCTGCCTCTCTTCGTGGAGGAATTCACGAAATCCCTGATGGAAAACGCGGCGATCCAGCGGATACGGGGGGTACTCCGTCCCGTCGATCTGGACATGAAGGTCGCGACCCCCGATTCCATCCTCGACCTCATCACGGTTCGGCTCGATTCCCTCGGCAAGGCCAAGGCGCTGGCACAGATCAGCGCGGTGCTGGGCCGCAGTTTCAGCCGCTCGGCCCTTTCCGCCATCAGTGACGAGCCGGAAGACCTGCTCGAAGAGATGATCGCGCGGTTGATCGAAGCGCGTATCCTCGTGCGGGAATGGAGCGGAGAGCTGTCGTTCCGCCATGCCCTGTTCCAGACGGCGGCCTATGAAAGTCTCGTCCGCACCGAGCGCCAATACTGGCATGGCCGCTTTCTCGACTGGCTTCAGGAAAAACCCGTTCGCCGGGACGGGGTACCCCCGGACATCATCGGGCTTCATCTCGAAGCCTGTGGTCGCAACCGGGAGGCGATCGATCATTTCATGCAGGCGGGATTGCTGGCCGACCGGGCCTCGGCGAGCCTCGAAGCCGCCACGCATTTCCGCAAATCCTGCGCCCTGCTCGATGCGATCGAAGACAGGGCCGATCTCGGTGCCCTGCCCCTGCGCGCACAGGTGATGCTGGCCAATTCCCTGCTGTCCGCGCGGGGGCCGGGCGCGCCGGAAACACGCGCGGCCTTCGAAGCCGCCACGGCCCTCGCCGATACCCTGCCCGAATCCGAATGGCATTTCGCGGCGTGGTGGGGGTGGTGGCGCGTCTCGGACAATTTCGCGGTCATGGCGCAGCGGGCGGCGCATCTGCTGGAGAAATCCGAGACGATGCAGGGGCTGGAGTTCCGGCTTCAGGCGATGCATTGCGTCTGGGCCAACGCCTTCCAGATGGGCGATCTCGAAACCTCGATCCACAATGCGCGCGAAGGGCTGGCGCTCTATGACGAAACGCGGTTCGGGAACGAAAGCACGTATTTCGGCGGCCATGACTGCAAGGTCTGCGCGCTGGGCGAGATCGCCCTTGCGAGCTGGCTCAGGGGGGCAGGGGATGGGGCGGCGCGCGATGTGGAGGCCGCCATCGCCCATGCGCGACATCTCGACCATGCCGGATCGCTGCTCCACGCGCTCGATATCGCGGTCATGCTGCATCATTACCGCCGGGATACCGCCTCGACGAAGCGCGTGGCGGATCGCCTGCTGACCCTCGCGACGACCGGCGATCTGGAGGATTACCGCGCGAAGGGCGAGATCTTCGCGGGCTGGGTCGAGATTGAGGAGGGGGACGTACGGGCCGGTCTCGCACGGGTGGAAGCGGGATTCGCCACGATGCAGGAGATCGGGACGCCGGAAGATTTTCCGGTCTATCAATGCATCCGGGCCGATGCCCTGATCCGGCTGGGCGACCCGGACGGAGCCGTGGCGGCTCTGTCGGGGGGGCGGGCCGTCATCGCGGAGCAGGGCGTGAATTACTGGGGCGCAGAGATCGAGCGGCTGGAAGCGGCGGTCGAGATGGCGCGGGAGGGCGGCGATCCCTCGGTCGTGGCCGCGCGGATCGACGATGCCTGTCGCCTTGCCCGCAGTCAGGGGGCGCTCGCGCTGGAACTGCGCGCCTGCCTGATGCGTCTCGACTGGGCGCGCAGGGGCGGGATGTCGGTGCAGTCGGCGCAAGAGGATTTGCGCGCCGTCCGGGACCGATTCTCCCAAGGGGTCACGGGGCGCGAAATCGCGGATGCCGATGCGGCGCTCGTCTCCATGACCGTGGAATGAGCGGCGGCGGCAAGGGATGGACATCGGGAGGGCGGCGAGCCTGTTCCCCCGCCGAGACATGGCGCAGGCTGGCCCCTCTGCTGCCTGTCTTCGGCATTTCGAGAGTGGCGAACATTACCGGGCTGGACCGGATCGGTATTCCCGTCTTCTCGGCATACAGGCCCAATTCCCGCTCGCTTTCGGTGTTTCAGGGCAAGGGGCTGGATGCCGATGCCGCACGGGTATCGGCCGTCATGGAAGCCTGCGAAACCTGGTGCGCGGAGCGCGTCGCGCTGCCGCTGAAACTGGCCGGTATCGACGAATTGGTCCATTCGCACGCTCTCGTCGATCTGGCCCGCCTGCCGCTGATGCGGCCCGAAGGCGTCGATCCGGGAGAACCGTTCCTGTGGATCGAGGGCGACGACCTGATGGATGGCGGGCGCAAATGGCTGCCCTTCGAGATGGTCCACGCGAATTATGCCCTGCCCGAACCGCCCCATTCAGGGGGCTTCTCGGCCACGACGAATGGTCTGGCCTCCGGGAATACGCGGGACGAAGCGGTGCTGCACGCCCTGATGGAAGTGATCGAGCGCGATGCCGTGACGCTCTGGAAACTGGGGGCGGGGGCATGGGGCGACGGGACGGCCCTGCGGCTGGAGACGGTGGCCGATCTGCCCTGCCGGTCGGTGCTGGAGCGCCTGAACGATGCCGGGATCGAGGTCGCCGTGTGGGATATGCAATCCGATACGGGGGTGCCGTGCTTCCTGTGCCTGATCGCCGAGCCGGGGGGAGAGACCGGGACGGCGGAATTCGGAGCCGGGGCGCATCCGGCCCCCGAGGTCGCGCTGATGCGGGCGCTGACCGAAGCGGCGCAGGCGCGCACGACCTTCATCGCCGGAGCGCGGGAGGATATTCCCGATGGGGATTACGCGCCGGAGGCACTGGCGGCGCGGGATGAGATGGCCGGAGGATTGATCGGCGGGCTGGCCCCGGAGCGCGATTTCGGTGCGATCGTCTCTCGGGAGACGGAAAGCTTCGCACAGGATATCGCGGCGACGCTCTGCGCATTGCGGGCGGTCGGGATCGAGGAGGCCGTGGCGGTCGATCTGGGTGATCCGAAGCTGCCCTTCGCCGTGGTGCGGATCGTCGTACCGGGGCTGGAGGCGGCGCTCGAAGGGCCGTCCTCGGCCTATGTGCCGGGGGATCGGGCGGCGGCCCTGCTGACGGAGGCAAGCCCATGAGCCTCTGCGTCTTTCTCGGCCCCAGCCTGCCGCTGGACGAGGCCCGCACGATCCTGTCCGCGACCTATCTGCCGCCCGTCAGGCGGGGCGATGTGCTGGAGGCCGTGCTGCGGCACGATGCGACGACCATCGCCATCGTGGATGGATATTTCGAGGCGGTGCCGTCCGTCTGGCACAAGGAACTGCTCTGGGCGCTGGAGCGCGGCGTTGCGGTCTACGGAGCGGCGAGCATGGGGGCGCTGCGGGCAGCGGAGCTGTCGCAATTCGGCATGGTCGGGATCGGGCGCATCTTCGACGCCTATGTTTGCGGGCGGTTCGCCCCCTTCGATGGCCCGTTCGAGGATGACGACGAGGTCGCCGTGATCCATGGCCCCGCCGAGATCGGCTATGCGGCCTCGGATGCGATGGTGGATATGCGCGCGACGCTGGCGGCGGCGGCGGAAGCGGGCATCATCGATGGAGATACGATGCATAGACTTGCCGCTGCGGCCAAGGCGATCTTCTACAAGCGGCGCACATGGAAGGGCGTTCTGGAGGCCGCCGACCTGCCCGAGACGACCCGCTCGGCACTGCGTGATTGGGTGGGTGACAACCGGGTGTCGCAGAAACGCCTCGACACAATCGCCCTTCTGCGCCACCTTCGGGATCGGACAGACGCCCCGCAGGCTCCGCCCTTTCGCTTCGAGCGGACGCTGCTCTGGGAGGACGCGCTGTCCGCACGCGGGGGGACGGAATGAGGTTTTCGCTCAACGATTTCCATCGACGACGGGGGACGCGATTCCGGCTGTATGCGCAATCGCCCGTGCTGGAGGGCTTCGGCGAGCCGGAGACCGTCTGGGTTTCCTCCCCCGCCGGATCGCTGCGCCCCGGCCCCGCCGACGGGCGGATGTATGCGATCCAGCCTCTCGCAAAGAAACCCTATGGCGACGAGACGATGCCGCCCTGGACCGGCCTCTGTCACCCCCCCGCCAGAGCCGATCGGTCGGGACATTTCGATCATGTCGCACCGGACGATCCGGCCTTTCCTTCGGTGCATATGTTCGGGGCGGTCCGGCGGGTTCTCGATGTGTGGGAGAGCTATCTGGGCGGGCCGGTGCACTGGCATTTCAATATCACCCATCCGCGTCTGGAGATGATCGCGCATGTGCCGTGGGACAACGCGCATTTCGGCTGGGGCTTCATGGAATGCGGCGAGGGGGCGGACGATCAGGGCATCGAGCGGCCCTTTGCGCTGAACTTCGACATCCTCGCCCATGAGGCGGGCCATGGCATGATCTTCTCGATCGTGGGGATGCCCACGCCCGAAACCCTGACGGCCAGCTATCGGGGATTTCACGAATCTGCCTCCGATTGCATCGCGATGATCTCGGCGCTGCATTTCGACCGCTTCGTCGATCACGTCCTGTGCGTCACCGACGGCAATCTCTATGTCGAGAACGAGATGAACCGGATCGGCGAACTGTCGCGCACCCGTCAGATCAGGAAGGCGTCGAATGCCCTGAAGCTGTCGGACGTGATCGACGTGGACACGCCCGCCAACGACGTGACCGGCAAGCAGGTGCACAGGCTGGGACAGCCCCATACCGGGGCCGTGTTCGATATCATGGTCGAATTCTATCTCGACCGCCTCGTCGCGAATCGTGTGGTTCGGGCGGATGCCGTCGCTGCCCTGCGCGAAGCAGGACGGCGCGAGCAGTTCGAGAAGGCGGATCAGACGCTCTTCGCCGATGCCTTCGCGCGCGAACCGGAAGGCTTTCGCGCGGCCCTGTGCGAAGCCCGCGACATGCTCGGCCTGCGCCTCGCCGAGACGTGGCGACGCCTGACCCCGCATGATTTCGTGTTCGGCAGGGAAGTCGAGATGCTGTTGAAGGTCGATGCGGGTTTTACCGGTACGCGCCATCGCCAGATGATTCTCGAATGCTTCGAATGGCGCGGCATCTCGCTCGACGCAGAGGAAAGTGGCGAGCAAAGACGATCTCGTGTAAGTTGATTCAATTGGTTCAAGGGGAGTGACGACATGACGACGACCGGATTGACGCCAAGCAGGACGCTCACGCTCTATGGCAAGACAGTCGACGCCCTGTTCGCCGCGACGGCGGTACCGGAATCGCTGTCGGGCGGCAACGTCGTGAAGAAGACGGTTTCCGGCTCCAAGGCGGCGGAGTATTTCGACGGCAATCTGGTCCAGGTCGCCGGGTATCGCTTCGGCGACGAGGGCGCGCCCATGCGTCTGCCCGACCCCGTGATGGTGCTTCTGGCAGGGGATCCGTTGAAGGCGCAGGCGAAGAACGACCCGGCAGAGAAGGTGTTCGCCGCCGAGCGGTATCTTCGCTGGTCGGTCGATCTGGAGACGGCCACGCTCGTCTTCGACCTCCACGAGACGGACATCGCCGGGGCGCTCGGC